>Ga0207657_10002202_pt1 | contig 21126 bp, 14 predicted proteins | sample KBSC33metaG_FD_184316 | JGI IMG/M metagenome (GOLD analysis project Ga0207657, IMG submission 184316) | Corn rhizosphere microbial communities from Kellogg Biological Station, Michigan, USA - KBS C3-3 metaG (SPAdes) (version 2) | ecosystem: Host-associated > Plants > Roots > Rhizosphere > Soil ... | reverse complement strand
TAGATATAACCCCGGATGTCAGCGAAATATTACGAAATATTCACCTGCTGACCTAATTTGGACAAGTCAGGAAAAAATTTTGAAACTGCCGATGCGGCCATTTACCAGGAATGTAAAATTCCAAAAAATCTGAATGCTCCTGAAAAGGAAAAGGAGTTTTATGTGTGGCCTTCATTTTAAAGCGAAATGCTCATTGTACTTCTTTTCTCAAAATTCCCTTTTTTAAATTAAAATTTCACATTATCGTTTTGTTTCAGTCCATGAAGCCATAAGCGGCGTCGGGAATGGATTTGCGTCATATGTCTAAGTTCAGTACTTCTTCAATACGGTGACTAATAAACCGGCGATCATGGCAAAGCCCTTATCAGAAGGGTGAAGGCCATCAAAAGTAACATCCATTGCACCCGGCGGATAAGGGTATTCATCCGTAACAGGATTAAAAGGAATATTGATAGAGGCCGGGTAAACATAATTTTTATACAATCCTGTTTGCGGATCTTTGAGTCGTTTGTATTTTACCAGGTGCTTAAGTCCCATATCTTTTTTATTATAAAGATCTATCAGGTCAAAATGTTCATAAGCGGCAATAGATTTAATAGCCGCCGCAAACGCTCCCAATGACTGCCCGTCTTTCTCTTTGTAGGATCCCCATGCATTATTTTTCATATCGTTGATATATACAAAATCAACCCGCTGCATTGGGGTGATGAGTATTATTTTCGCGTCTGTGTTAAGGCTACGAAGTTTATTGATGATGATACGAAACGAGCCATAAACCGTGTTGTTACCTGTATTGTTCTGATAGTCTGCAAATACGCCTACCGGCCTTCCCTGCCACCAGTCATTGGTGCCTAAAAACACGGAATATACATCTGCTTTTACAAGGCCGAGATTTTCAATCTCTTTAGCAATACCGCCGGAGGTCCAGCCATTATGGCCCTGGTTGGTGTAATGTATATAAGGTAATTTATCCACTACACCGGTCATGTATCCTTTCGTAACCCTGTGGCCGGTTTCGTCCGTATGTTCATTCAAATAAGTAATGGAATCGCCAATAGCTACCCAGGTCATTTTTTTATGAGTAAAGGAATAAGCTGTGGCGATAATGGCGATAAACAGTAAAAAATTTTTCATTGTAAAGTTCTCTTGGTTTTTGTCAAGAAAGGTAATTGAAATATTTTATTCTTATGAGTTACAAAGGCATTTATAGAAACCGCTCTAATTTAATCGTGGCCGGGAATAGTGTCCTCATAAAAAGAATTCCACTTTTTTTGTACCGGATCAAAATATTCAATGGCCGGTTTACCTATTTCAAGTTTATAATCAAACGCGGGATAACCAGGTACAAAATAACCGGGATAGAAGTAAGTAAAATTTTTTCTTTTACAATACTGTACCTTTTCATAGATCATGTATTTACCCAAACTAAATTTTTTATAGTCAGGATCATAAATTGAACAAATGCCTGCTGCACTTTTTTCGCCACGGTCGAAGCAGCCCGTACCAATCAGTATGTCGCCGTCATAAACGTTTATCATCTGGGTATCATACACATTGAAATTATTTTTGCCATACAGCAACGAATGCAGGGAAGAAGCACCTTCAAAAGAAATACTTTCTTTGTAAGAATCGTATAATGCTTCATGCGCAGGCGTAATCACTGCGCTTTCAAACTCAATTCTGAACCGGCTATTTTTCCCGGATAATATTTTATATTTTTTATCCGGCACAAAATCATGTAACCGTACCCGTAACCAGACGGCATCATACACCTGGTCGTCAAAATAAATAAAGTCAGTAGTAAATATTGTTTGCTGTATCCTGAACCAACCCAGCGACAGAAAGGCATCTAACTGTATCGGTTCAAGACTGGAAAGCTCTATTACATTCGGATTCAAAAAATAAGATTTTGCGTCGATAAATTTAGGGGAAGTTTTGCTATACACAGAAATACGCTTTTCACCCCTGTCTTCCGCAATCTTCCAAAATTTATTCAGGATAGTACAAAATATCAGTAAACCAACAAATCCTGAAGATTTTTATTTAGCTATCCGGTAGCCCGGAATTACTAAGGATTTTCTCAATACTCAGCGCCTATTTTTTATCCTGCCACTCAAAGTCATCCTGCATTTTATTTATTAAAGCGTCCTCTTGCGCAGCCAAATCTGACTGATCAAAATCTGCGTCATAGTAAATAGCGCCTGTTGCATCTTTTAATGAAATATCAGCAGCATCCAACGGAAAAGGGCCGGCGCAGCCAAGGTAATATTGAGCATCTGCAGCGTGGCCAAAAGCCAATTTATAAAAATAGAATTTTGCTTTTCTGCCTTTGAAATTTATCGTCTTAACGGTGACATAAGCTGTAGAATCGGGCGTGTTATCATCATCTGACAAGTAAACAAGGCTTTCTCCAAAAGATTTTTGGGAGCGATACATTGCCGGAAAAAGATTTTGTTTTTTATAAGCCTTTAAAGTATCGTATAATTCTATGCGCGTACTTTTTTCGTTTGCCAAAGCCTGTATGGCCACAGGGCTGATAACCTGCTTGTTTCGTAATAATAAATTGACCGCATTTTGTTGGAGATAAGGTGTTTTAAGGACGCTCCATTTTTGAAGTGCAGCGTTGGTTTCGGGAGTATTTAGTTTGCCCAGTACCACTTCAAGAGAGTAATTTACCAATTTGTAATCATCAGGATTAGCGGTAAGAGCCGCATATTCCTTTTGTGATATCCTAAGAACGTCCTTACTGTAAGTTTGTAAAGCCTGTGCAGTTATTAAGCCGCTGTCCAATAACTTTCTGCTTATGATAATAATTGCATCCGCCATCACCGTATCTTTTAGTAACGGAAAAAGATCTGGTAATACGCCGGCAGCCAATTGTATGGAATCTGTAAATTCGGAAGTAAAATTGTAGCCGGGCTTTATACGCGGTGTGTTTTTCAGGAAAATATTCTTAAGGTCGTTATAATTTTCCGTGCTAGGAAAAGATGCCATTACGTTAAGCAAAACATTCCTGGTGGTATCATCTGCCGCATTATAATTGTCCCGCGCAAAAATAAAGGAAGCGGTGTCTTTCAAAGCGATAATAATCCGGCCCAGTTCCTGTTTTATTGCATCATTATCCTCATCTCCGCCAGCTGGATATTTTTTTAGAAGCGCTTTGTGAAGTAGTGGCAAATCATCCCTGGTAAAAGGCGCTGAGCTTAAATATTTGATTGCATTATTGGCAACTGCAGAATCATCTGAAGCAACATCAGTTAGCAAAACATCAGCTTTGGAAATGAAAAGATTGTCGTTAGATTGTTTGCTTTTACACAGGAAGGATTCAAAAAACTTATTATTATTTGGGTTATTTATTTCTGATGAAGCCTGCACCGTAATAAGCGTATATAATTTTCCTCCGTTCAATAATAATCTTATCCGTTTTGTATTGCCGGATCCTTTTTCACGCATTGCTAACTCATATCCATTTACACCGCCGTTACTAATCTCTTTCTTTATTAAATCAGGGTCAGCATTTTTATAGCTTTTCATCAAAGGTTCCCAAAAAGCAGAATCACTTTTTCGCCAATAATACTTGCTAAAGTTTTCTAATAATACGGAATAAGTATCGCCGCGCAAAGAATCATAAGTAGTATAAGTATAAGAAGCATGGCCTGCATCATCTACATTTGATGTTGTTGAATTATTGTTGAAATTCATCGGCGCCCAGGTAGAAAACAGGGTATCACCGGATGTATAGCGATTCCATTCTGCCGGTGCATAGTCAATCGTTGAAAATGAATTAAAAAAACGCTGCACCGATGCAATATCTTTTGAAGTATCATAAATAGCTACCAAAGCGTACCAGCGATTTCCCCGAAACTGATAGTGCGTTCTCATCATCAATTGTGTAGTTGCCATCATCCCTTTAAAATCCAACATTCTGATACCGTTATTCAGGGAGAAGGTGTCAATGGTCAATTTTGAAAACTTGTCTTTTTGTGATCTCTCAATTCCATCAAGTGTAGTACTATCATTCTCTATATAATAACCTGGCGCTGCTTCATTCGTTCCGAAGAAAAAGTAAGCGCCTGTTACAGGATCTGCCGCAATGTGTAAATCTCTTTTGAGTGTATTGTCTTTGTGAGCCGTTAATAAATCATCGGCTGATTGCGGACGCGCGGGAAGTTGCACCTGGTATGCTTTTGCTTTATTGACGTAAGCAAAACTACCGTTATCAGACGGCGCAGGAGTTGTTATTGCAAATGAATGCAGAAAGCGATTGATAGAAATCGCCGCAGAGCTGTCTTTCTTCATGCTGAGGCCTACCACCATATACATCTGGCCATCTTTAAATAACAGGTATCCATGACTGTAATTATTTTTTGCAGACAGGAATTCTCTTCCCGGTACATTGTTTATCATCACCGGTTTACCCTTTTTGTAATCCGATGTGCCAAAATAAATAGACGCCACATTACCAAAGAGACTATCTGCTATGCGTTGAGAGTATGGCGTCTTCATTCCCGTTGTCATATATATAGTGCTTGAAAAAACATCAAAATACATTTGCATATTCATCATACCATACAATACCATATTGCCTGGTTTGCCGGGCATCGAAACAGTGTACATGCCTGCTTCATCTTTTACATCAACCCATTTTAAAGGCACTTCTGCCACTTTATAGTCAGCGGGTTTTATTTTTTTTGAAGAAAAAACAGGTGTAACGGTAAATCCTTTTTCCTTTAACAGCGCTATCAATCCCTTTTCACCCGGCAAATGTGCAGCGCCTACTGCGAACACCATGCTTCGCTCATGGCTAAGGCTATCCATGCGCCTGGCCATTTTTTTATTACGTTTTACGAGTAACGCATCTTCATATAAACTGTCGCCCAGATTGGAAAGGCTGTCAATAACATTAAGGTCATTTCTGATGTATGCCTTAATAAAAAATTCGCCTAAAGCATCTTCCTTTTTTTTCGTGGACTCATTATTTTCATTCATGGCAACCTCAATAATGTCCGATTCATCTACCATATCCAACAAACCTTCCTGGTCTTTTGCATCTTCTACACCTCCGGTCCATTTGCCTTCGCGCCGGGCTATATCAAATAAATAAGTATCCAGGAAGGTTTGCATTTCCCCTTTACTGTAACTTTCCTGTATCCATTTATTTTTTTCACGGAGAATATCTTCTGTGGTAATATCATCTGCATTTTTATGTAGTTTTTCAGAAAGCAACTTTCCATATTTTTTAAATTTATCCTCCTGCATTATATCTTTTAAGCGCACAGATTCCAAAATGGATTTTTTTGCTTCATTTATTACAAGTGGTGTAAATTCTGCCGGGTCAATTTCAATTGCAAAACCATCGGTATGTTCCATCGCCTTATAAAGCGAATCGCCCAGGTTAAAAATTCTTTCATCGGTTAAATGCATCGTTCCATACAGGTAGGATGGCTTTTGTAAATTATTACCACTTATTTTCCACAATAAGGTAGATGGCAGTCGCTGCTGAGCGGATAATATATGAATAGATGCAAGTGAAACAACAAGCACCATAAAGGATTTCCTAATCATTAGTAGTGTAGTTAAGCGGGGGTTTAAAGTTTTGATATGTAAAAATACCTATAACGATTGAATCCATATAATTATTGAATTTTGTTGGCAACAAGATTATAAGCATGAATCACTATTTTTAAAAAATTAACTGATTTATTATAAAATACGAAGTATTTTTCCTTTGTGCTCCCTGTCTGCCGACGAGGCAGGTTCGGGACTTTGTTGGATTTTTTTTCTTCTCACTAAAACGCAAAGGCCACGAAGTATTTATTTCTGCGAAATAATCTTATGGGATGCCAATTCTAAAAATTGTTTGAAAGCAAAATAAGCATTCCGAAATATCAGTAAACCAACAAATTTGACAGATTCCGGATTTGCCTTTTTTCCTTTTTCTGAAGAAAATATATGATGAATGATTCATCCGGACAGGATATGACACCTGCCGAAATAAGTGCTTAATACTGAAAACTTCTTGCATCACAATATATCAAAAATGCAATATTTAAGTTTTCATTCCATAAAAAAGGAATTGTCTTTTCATATCTTCGCCGGAATGTCTCATTTTGAAAAATATGAAGCGGTAATAGGGCTGGAAGTACACACTCAATTGCTTACAAAAAGTAAATTGTTTTGTGGTGATAGCACACAATTTGGTAATCCGCCAAACACTAATATCAGCGCTATTTCCCTTGCCCATCCGGGCACTTTGCCTGTGATGAATGAGAAAGCCATAGAGCTGGCCATTAAACTGGGACTGGCATTTAATTGCAAAATTGTACGTGATAATTATTTTGCAAGAAAAAATTATTTTTATCCCGATCTTCCAAAAGGTTACCAGGTAACACAACATACCACACCGATATGCAAAAATGGTACTATTCCGATTAAAGTTCATGGCAAAGAAAGAAATGTTTTACTGAACAGGATTCATCTCGAAGAAGACGCCGGCAAAAGCATCCATGATATAGATGAAAATTACACCTGCATAGATCTTAACCGCGCTGGTGTGCCGCTGCTCGAAATCGTTTCTGAACCTGACCTGTTTTCTTCGGACGAAGCGTTTGCTTATGTAACGGAAATAAGAAAAATGGTTCGCCATTTGCAGATTTGCGATGGCAATATGGAAGAGGGAAGTATGCGCTGTGATGCTAATATTTCGGTACGATTAAAAGGTGAGAAAAAGCTTGGGACTAAAGTAGAAGTAAAAAATCTGAATTCGATACGGAACGTAAAGAAAGCTATTGATCACGAAATCGAACGCCTTATCAATTTGCTTGAAAACGGCGAAGAAGTGATGCAACAAACAAGAAGCTTTGATGCCTCAAATGGAACTACTTTTTCTTTAAGATCTAAAGAAGAGGCGAATGATTATCGCTATTTTCCCGAACCGGATCTGGCGCCTTTTTTTATAACTGAAGAACAAATTGATACGATTCAATCCGGCATGCCCGAATTGCCTGCCGCATTAGAAAAAAGGCTGACACGGCAGTTTTCTTTATCCTCTGAAGCAGCAAAAGTAATTGCTGATGACAGGGACACCGCTTCATTCTTTGAAAAAATGATTCAAAATACCGAACATCATAAAGCGGCCGCTAACTGGATTATCGGCCCTTTGAAATCGTATTTGAATGAGAATAATGTAGAAATAAGCCATTTCCCCATCGGGCCAAAAGCAATGGCGCAGTTAATAAATATAGTAGAAGAAGGGAAAGTCAGTTTTGGTATTGCGGCATCTAAAATTTTTCCTGTCTTACTACAGTCGCCGGATAAAGATCCTCTCGATATTGCAAAAGAATTAAACCTGCTCCAGGAAAAAAATGACAACACGCTTCACGTGTGGATAGATGAAGTGCTTGCTTCTATGCCAGACAAAGTCCTGGAGTATAAAAAAGGAAAAAAGAATTTAACCGGTTTATTTGCAGGCGAAGTGAAAAAGAAAAGCCATGGGAAAGCCGATATGCAGGCGGTTATTACAATCATTAATCAAAAACTCAACCAATAAAAAATATCAATTAAATATCATGAAAAAATTATTTGTTTTCTTTTGTGTGCTTTTTCTTTTTTCCTGCACCTCTTCACATCACAACGGGCTATTTACGGTAAATGGTCATTTAACAGGCGCAGCCGATCAAAAAGTTTATTTAGAGCATCTGTTCTTTAACCAGCAACCGCCGGAAGTTTTGGATACAGCAGAGATGAAAGATGGGAAATTTGTAATAAAAGGAAATGCTTCAGAAGAAGGCTTGTATCGCATTAGATTCGAGAAAAACCCTGGTTACATTTTTATCAATGACAAAGATGATATTGATTTTAGCGCCAATGCAAAGGATTCTGTTTTAGGAACCACCAAATTTTTTACACCTGCCAATTCATCGCTCACAGCGCTGATAATGACCCTGGATTCCATTCATACAAAACTTATTGGCGAAGACCAGGCAAGAAAAGATTATCAACAGCAGCATAATGACTCAATGGCTTTCATGGCTGATAATGCCTTTAACATCAGTAACGAATGGTACAATAAATTCCTGATAAAATATATTGATACAGCGGCCAGCCCTGTTAATGCATTGTTCGCATTGAGCTATGCACAGGACATTGATATGGACACCGTAAAAAATCTGATGACCAACCTTACCAAAAAATTTCCAAAAAACTCTTCTGTTGCTGAAGTGGTAAAACAGTTTAGCCAATATGCGGCTGCGCAGGATAATAAAACGCAGAACAATGATATTGCCGTTGGAAAAACAGCTCCCGATTTTACTTTACCGGATGTGGATGGAAAAGAATTCAAATTGAATTCTCTCCGCGGCAAGTATGTATTATTAGATTTTTGGGCAAGCTGGTGTGGCCCATGCCGGCAGGAAAATCCGAATGTAGTATCTAATTACAACCAGTTTAAAGATAAAAATTTTACAGTCCTGGGTGTTTCGCTCGACCAGGATAAAAAGGCCTGGCTAAAAGCAATAAAAGATGATGGACTGGTTTGGAAACAGGTGAGCGACCTTAAATTCTGGAACAACGAAGCTGCTATGCTGTATCATGTAGAAGCTATTCCTTTTAATGTATTAATTGACCCGCAAGGGAAAATAATCGGGACTGAATTAAGGGGAAGCCAACTGCATGATAAACTTGCAGAAGTACTAAGTTCAGGAAAGTAGAATTAAAATCTGAAATTTAGATAAGTCTCATTGCTTTGCAGAAAGTAGTGAGAAGCCATGGAAGTACCAACCAGAAAAATTCGCGGATCCAGATTAAAAAGATGAGCTGAACTATCGCTGATATTACAAACATGATCCAATATTTACCTACAGGCGATTTGTCTTGAGTATTATCCATCAGAGAAAATTTTAGGCAAATATAATTGTAAATGTAATTAAGTGTATCACTTTTGAGAATTTATGCCATAAGCCAGGCCCTCTTTGTTAATATAATTTCTTTGAATTTTTTTTCAAATTCCCTTTATAATGCAGATTCAGAATGAAAATATTGAATATTTATTCGTTTACTATGGAAGACCCTCAGTGTTGCAGATAACGCCGTATTAGATAAAAAAAAAGCAATACAGTCCGGCTTTTTTATAAATTCTTTCGAACGCAAAACCTGGCAGGTTTGCAAGTAGATAAAATATAAACAGAAATAGGAATTATTTATTTCCTGCCCGAATTCCAGCCCGAAAGATTCATTCTGGCGGGGACTTGGTCAGAAGGGGTTTACTGCAAACAAAAAGAGTTGACAACTTTGAATGAAGAAAAATACTGCCATCCCTAATTAAGATACCCTTGTATGGTATAGCTTTGATTTATGGATACTATTTCCAATGAACAAATAAATATCTTTAAAACTCTTTTCAGAGGAAGGGAGGATGTGTTTGCAATTCGTTGGGAAAAAAATGGCAAAAGCGGTTATATGCCGGCCTACGATTTCAACTGGGATGAGTTTGCAAAACATAAGGCACAAGGCGGCACATTAAAAGATTTTCCTGGTAAGCAACATTCAAAGTTAACGCAGCAAAGAATTATCAATCACCTGGATGGAAAAGAAGTTATCGGGCTTTATCCTTTATTGCAGGATAATTCTTCCTGGTTTATTGTTGCAGATTTTGATGAAAACCTGTCAGGCAAAAAAAGCTGGATTGAGGAATGTAAGTTGTTTATTGATGGCTGCAATCACTACCAACTTCCGGGTTATCTTGAACGCTCCCGAAGTGGCAAGGGCGGCCATGTGTGGATATTTTTCCAATCAAATTACCCGGCTTATAAAAGCAGAAAAATAGCACTCCATATTTTAGAAATTACAGGTATCATTTCGCCTTTTGATAAGAACTATAATTACGACAGGCTTTTCCCAAACCAGGATTATCATTCCGGTAAAGGCCTGGGAAATTTGATTGCATTGCCTTTGCAAAAAAAGGCGTTAGAAAAAAATAACTCTTGTTTTATTGACCCGGTTAGTCAAGTGCCTTTCGAAGACCAATGGAATTTTTTAGAAAGGATACAAAGAATTCCAATCGAACGCTTAGAAAATGTCTTCAATTCCATCGCAAGCCCGGCCCCTGATGCCAAAATAATTCCAGGTGAATCTTTATCAAATGAAAATGAAATCCGGATTGTATTAAATAATCAAATTACAATTTCAAAAAAACAATTAACCCCTGAACTGGTAAGCTTTCTAAGAGACAACCTCAACTTTTCTAACTCAGATTATATCATCAAAAAGAAACTGGGTAAAAACACTTTTGGTACTGAACCCTATTTCAAAATGCTGGAAGAAAAAGATGATTTGATTTTTTTGCCGAAAGGTTTTGCTGGCACACTACTTCGCTTTTGCAAAGAGAAAAAAATAAAATACCTGCTTATTGACGAGCGCAAAAAACTATCCGAAATTAATTTTTCTTTTAAAGCAACTTTACATGACTATCAGCAGCAAGCGGTTAATTGTACCGATAAAAAAGAGATAGGAATTATATCCGCGCCGCCGGGTTCCGGAAAAACGCTGATTGGGCTTGCCATTGTGGCCAGCAAAAAACAACCTGCTTTAATTATTGTACATCGCAAACAATTATTTGACCAATGGATAGAACGTATTCAATCCTTCCTGGGAATTGCAAAACAGTTTATTGGAAAAATTGAATCCGGGCAACAAAAAATCGGTACACATATTACGGTAGCAATGATACAAAGCCTTGCCACCGTTGATTCTTCAAATGAGTTATTCAATTCTTTTGGACTCATAATAATTGACGAATGTCATCATGTTCCGGCCAAAACATTCAGGCAGGTTATCAGGAATTTTTCGTCTTTTTATTTGTATGGATTAACTGCAACGCCTATCAGAAAAAACAATGATGAAAAACTTATTTTCATTCATATCGGTGAGGTAATCCATGAAGTAAAATTTACTAAGGAAAATAATTCACCTTCCAAAAAGATATCAGTAATTATCAGGGAAACAGGTTTGGCAGTTCCTTTTAATTACACAACAGACAAGCCTGAAACGCTGTATCAAATAGTCATTCATGATTCTGCAAGAAATAAACTCATTGTTGATGATATTAAAAGAGAAGCAAACAATGGTAGAAAAGTTTTAGTACTCACAGAAAGAAAATCTCACATTGACACCTTACATCAATACCTTAAAAATAGTTATGAAGTGATAACAATTTCAGGTGAAGATTCGCAATCAGCACGGAACTCAAAACTGAAGCAAATTAATGAAGGCCATTTCCAGGTGTTGATTTCTACAGGACAGTTCCTCGGCGAAGGGGCAGATATAGACAAATTAGAATGTTTGATATTGGCATATCCCTTTGCGTTTGAAGGCAAACTGATACAATATATCGGCAGGGTACAGCGTGAAGAGATTACTCCCGTCATTTATGATTACAGGGATATCAATATTGATTATTTGGAAAAACAATTCCGCCAGCGAAACCGGTATTATAAAAAACTAATAAATGCGGGGCAGTTGCAGAAGTTTGATGAATTGATTTTACTATTTAATGAAGATAAGGTGTATGTAAATTCAGACGACTGTATTTTGCCAATAAGTAGTTTGGATTTACCAATGAACATTGAAAAGTTTAAAGAAGATATTGCCTGGAAGGTGAGGGTTTTAAGTTATGATGAAGAGAACGCAGAACTAATAACAGAGATTATAGATTACAACGCATGGCAGGAAATTAATAGCAGCAAACAAACCTCTTTTCAATTTTTAATAATTGATAAAATCAAATTCCGGGCTATTGATACCGGTAATTTGTTGCGCGCAGTAGCGCTTAAAAAAATTTCTTTCTTACAAGAACTATCAGAACCTAAAACTCATTACGAAATTACCAGGCCAGAAGAAAAAATCATCGCAAGTCAGATTGAAAAACCAATAGCAGAACCAATAGCAAAGTCATTGTTTAAAAACGTAAAAGTTCCTTTTGATAAAATCCAATTTTTAAATGGCTTTGTTTCCTTCACTTTATTTATCGAAGAGGTTGGCAGTGACATTACTTTTGAAATTGAGAACCCCGACGTAAGGCCCGAATTTGAAGCGATTAAAAATTACTTCAGCAAAGTGTTGAAGAAAAAAATAATTAATAGTTTAATTCAAATCCATTATTTAGAAAAACAAATTATTTCTAAAAAAGCGCTTTCTGAAGACATAGATAAAATAAACAATAGCCTTATTGATACTGTGCGTTTTGAATTTGTGAAAAGGGATATTCTTGCTTTTAAAGGAAATACTGAAGGCTCATCGGTTGTACATACTTTGGATAGTTTAACGGCAAAAGACAAGAACATTACGGGCAAATTATTTAAGTCTGAACAGGATTTAATAGATGAAATACTTAGCATAAAAGATTCAAAGCACTATCACCAGCTTACCTGGCTTTCTTCTCAACATCTATCTTCTGTTCTCAAAATCCGGTTTGTATTATCTCCTTTTTCTTTTTTATTTTTATTAGGCGGCGATAAAAAATATCACATCGTTTGGGAAACACTCAACAGTGAAGAAGCCACCTACATCTGGCATTTCGAAAAATCTATGGATGCCCTGCGAAAAGAATTAACAGAAATTGAAACTATTCTTACCAAAATAAAAACTACAGGCAAGCAGGAATACCTAGGCAAAGACCATGATAATTTCAGCCGGGTAATGCATGATTATAGCGATGTAAAAAGTGGCTTTACTGTATGGAAAGGAATGATGGAGGAAAGGTTGGTATAAATTATGGAGGTTATGCTTCCCGTTTTTTTGCATTTTCAGTTGGTTACAGTTTGTAACCAACTCAATTCCTTCCTTTGCTCAAATCGTTTTACTGAGTTTTCTTTCATTGTTTAAAATTTAGAAATGCCTCCTTAGTATTTTTTTGAAAATGATGAGACTGCTCCGCCTTCTCTGCTTTCTTTTTTGGAAAGTTAGTAAAGAAATTTCTTACATTCTTTGGTGCATTTTTAAGTTTAGCTTCTGAGCAGCTCATAACGGTAAAGTACAAACGAAAGTTAATATCCACAGTAAACCAACAAATAACTAAGATTTCTGTTTATATGATATATTATCCTGAGTTGCACCTGTCCCGTTTTTTCGGGAAACTCAGGATAGCGCTTCTTTTCAATTTCAAACATTCCAAGAATAGCTGGGGCATTAAAGCTGAAAATTCTTACCAGTAATGATAATTTTAGTTCTTGAACTTTTCTTTTCTCCAACAGGGAAAAGGAAAACAAAGGCATTATAACCGTTGTTGAAGAAGTGATATACAAAGTCAACTTCTCCATTATTTGTTGAGAGAGTTATTGAGCCGTCCTTTTTAAATTTTCTTCCATGATAGTAATCTTGAACAAATGCCCAACTGTAGCCTAACTCTAATGGAATATTGGTATCACCAAATATTTTGGTAAACTTTTCGGATTGAAATTTATCTCGCAGAAAGCATTTTGGCTGGCTTCCTTTTGCAGTTACGTTTTCTAAGACAAATAAAGCGCAGCTGTTTTTTGAACACTCAACGTATCTTCTCAATGTTGCATGAACTGAAGCTCCAAAAAGTTTTGCCAGTTGCATTGGTGATTCAATTTCTAAACGATGTTTATTTAGTTCAGTAACAAATCTGTCTTGCTGAAAAAGAGTAGCCGAAGCAAAAAAATTGGCTTCGGCTTCAAAGTTTTCATTTGCATTATCGCTTAGCGAATTGTCATCGTCATCTAAAATATCATGAACATTTCTTTGCCAAGGTAAGGCATGATGTCCAACCTCGTGAAGCTTTACAAACGCCTTTTTATTCTTTTGTTGGGACAAATCCAAGTAAATTGTTTTTTCTCGCCTGTCCAAAAGTCCTCTTACTTTGGTCAATGCACGCCTTAAAGCATCATTTGCTTTAAAAAGATAATCTGTATGAATTTTTGACACATCAATATCATTTCTTACTACCAATTCTGAATAGGACACAATTTGGTCTATAGGAGTAGGAAAAACATCAAGACTATTGCTGCCTCTTAAAATTTCAATTGAAATTTTCTCAATATCTTTTTTTGAATGTTGCTCAAGCATTTTTCTTATGACGCAAAAAACGAAGATAATCCAACAATGCTTGCTCTTCTTCGTGTGTCATTGTTTCGGCAGATAATGCTATCGTGTTTAGCAACTTACTTTTTTTGGGTGATTGTTTTTCTATTATTCCAGATGCAACCAGCAAACTATCAAGTTCTATGTTGTATATGCTTGCAAGTTTGTAGAGAACATTTGCAGATGGCTTTTTGATTTTATCATTTTCAAGTTGACTTAAATAAGCGTTGGAAATCCCTGTTGCTTCTTCAACTTGCCTAAGTGTTAAAGGAATCAACTCTCTTGAATCCTTTAAGGTTTTGCCTAATGATTTCATTCAATCGAGATTTTAATTATGGTGCGAAGGTATGTATTATGCTCCTAAAAGCAAGCTCTGCTAAGTTTTTGTATTTTTTATTTAGATTTGCTTGGTAGATTTAGATTTTTGTTTTATGTTTGCTTCCGAAACAAAAATATTCCAATGAGTAAAAAGAATCAACATGTAGTTCCACACGGCAATCAATGGGCTGTGAAAGGCGAAAAGAATGACAAGGCAACAAAGATTGTGGACACACAATCAAAGGCAATTAAGATTGCCCGAGAGATTGCTATTAATCAACAATCAGAAGTGGTTATTCATAGACCAAACGGGCAAATTAGAGATAAGGATTCCTATGGAAATGATGATTACCCACCCAAGGGCTAAAACATAAATAAGATAAAAGAAAGGCACTAAAAAAATAAATCCAGTTTTCTATTGCAGTTGTTAATTGGATGACAAGGGGTTTGAATATACAAATCCAATCGAAGGCTTATCACCTTCCTGACTCCCTTTAAGTGAAATACAACGGCTCTGGAAATTTGCTTACCTCCTGCATTTTTTCTGTAATCCTTTGGAGGAAAACAATTTTAAATTTTGAATAAAATGTCAAACGACAAAAACAAAAATCAAGAACACGAGCATGGAAATCATGTTCTACAACTTACTATAAACAGTAAGCATTATGAGTGGAACCGCGAATACATTACAGGTGCTCAAATCCGAAAGTTAGGCAGCATTTTACATGACGATGAAATCTTTCTTGTCATTAAAGGATGGCCTGACGAACCTATTCCAGATGAGAAGGAAGTAAACCTTGCTCGTCCTGGACTTGAATATTTTTACTCAAAAGAAAAATGTATTGAAGGTGCCATCATCGTGAACGGAGAATCTAAGAAATGGGATAAAAGGAAAATCAGTTTTAAGGAAGTAATCATTCTTGCTTTTGGCACTTATGATGAGAATCCCAATATTGTTTACACCGTTGCTTACGAAGATGGACCAAAGGAAAATCCTGAAGGTTCAATGATTAAAGACACCGAAGTTTTTGTGAAAAATAAAATGATATTCCATGCTACAGCAACTGATAAATCATAACGCCGATTTAAACCGTTTGTATGAAGAAGGCTATCAACTTGAGGTCAATGGAGGGCATTTACTTGCCCACCAAATACCTTATGTAAATGCAAACAGGGAAATAAAATACGGTACCCTTGTATGTGTGCTAACATTCGCATCACCTACACTGCTTGCACCACCGCAAGACCACACAATATTTTTTTGTGGTGAAAAACCTTGCGATAAAAATGGCGTTGCATTGGATGCAATAATTAACAACAGTAATGGTCAGCAGTTGGCAAATTCAATTATGGTTAATCACTATTTTTCAAGTAAGCCAAAAGCAGGAAATTATTCTAACTACTACGATAAAATCAGAACCTACTCTGAAATAATAAGCAGTCAGGCAATGGCAATTGACAAGTCGGTTACAGCAAAACCAAATAGAAAAAAATGAACAGCGAAGAACAAAATGTGTTTCAATACACCGATACAAATTCAACAAGAGCAGGAATAGCACACTTGAACAGCAAGTTTGACAATATGAAAATTGCAATCATTGGTTTGGGTGGGACAGGCTCGTATATTCTTGACCTTGTTTCTAAAACCCCCGTGGAAGAGATTCACATTTATGATGATGATGATTTTCAATTGCACAATGCGTTTAGAGCACCGGGAGCAACTCCATCAGCAAAATTTGATGAAGTAGAAGGGTTAAAAAAGGTTGCCTACTACTTTTCAATTTATTCTCAAATGCACAAAGGCATTAAACAACACTGCGAGAGAATTTCAGAAGCAAATATTGAAAACTTAGCAGGTTTTAACTTTGTATTTTTAAGCGTGGATAGCAATGAATCAAGAAGTATGATTACGAAAAAATTACTGGTAATGAATATTCCGTTTATTGATGTGGGGTTAGGAGTTAATTCATCCAATGAAAAACTATTGGGTTCAATTCGTGTAACAGTTGGCACTGATTTAAAGAATGACCATTTAGTTTATAGAATTGGCTCTGAAGAAACTGGCAACAATGAGTATTCGAAAAATATCCAAATGGCTGAATTAAATTGTATGAACGCTGTGCTGGCTGTAATCAAATGGAAAAAAATAGTTGGCTTTTATCAAGACATAAAGAAGGAGCATAACATTTTGTATTTCATAAACACTAATAAATTATTAAATGAAGATTATCCGATTTAAGTTTGTAGAATTTATTCCAAGCGAATTGGAAGAAGGTGTTTTGTATATTTCCATTGAATATAAAACAGCCGTTCACAAGTGCATTTGTGGCTGTGGCAATAAGGTAATAACACCTCTCACACCTACAGATTGGGAAATTACCTATGATGGTAAAACGGTTTCACTTAATCCTTCAATTGGTAACTGGAATTTCAAATGCAAATCGCATTACTTTATTACCAAAAACAAAATTCGCCGTGCAAGGCGTTGGAGTAATTGGGAAATTGAAGATGGTAGGAAAGAAGATGTTGAGAACAAGAAGAGGTATTTTGAAAAAAAGAAGGAGTAGTATTTCTTACTCACTGTACATTATCTTGTCCCCTTTCTTATCACCTCCGCAATCACTCCCGTCCACCCTGTCTGGTGCGAGGCACCCACCCCCTTTCCGTTATCGCCATTGAAAAATTTATAAAACAAAACCAGGTCTTTAAAATGTTCATCGCTATTGAACAAATCGCTTTGTCCGTTTACTTCTCATCTTTCTTCATCGTCTCTTGTAAAAATTCACTTTTTCTTTTTTGACTTTTCCTTCAATTGTTTATTTACTGCTTCTATGCTTACTATAAATTGCTTTTCAACTTCCGAAAGTTCTTCCATAGATTTTCCTTTATAGCTATCATATTCGGTAAGCGCTTTCTTTTTCGCCAATTCAGCAGAAATTTTTCCAGCATGAGTAAGCACATCTTGCCTACTCATTTTAATAAAACCATCTAAAACCTCAATCCAGTCTTTCATGTACATCGCCTTCTGCTGCATGGCATTAATCTCCGCAATGTCTAAGTAAGCAGATACCAACCTGTTTAATACCGCAAGTTCATTTTCGGTAAGGTAATTCTTGGCGATGTTTCTTTCCTGCCTGGTAGGTTTATTGCCTTTGAAAGAGAGCATCCCCATAAATGGTTGTTGCGCATTAGCTCTTTGGAAAACAACTTCAGCAGCCGTGTGTCCATGTGCTGCCCAGTGCAACTTGTTTTGCACAGTTTGGAAAAAAAGTTTTGTGATTTCGGTATTGGGATTATAATCTAAACTCGTGGCATATATTTCCAACACTTTCCTGTAAAATATTTTTTCCGAAGAACGGATATCACGAATCCGGTCAAGCAGTTCATCAAAGTAACCACCACCTTGTTTTAGTAATTCATCATTCATGGTAAAGCCCTTGATAAGGTATTCCCTTAAACGCTCAGTTGCCCATATACGGAACTGTGTGCCTCTTAAAGACTTTACCCGGTAGCCAACAGAAATCACCACATCGAGATTGTAATACGTGGTATTGTAACTTTTTCCATCGGCAGCAGTTGTTCGGAATTTCCGAACAACTGAATTTTCTGTCAGCTCGCCTTCTTCAAAAATGTGTTTGATGTGCTCGCTTATATTTGGTTTTGATGATTGAAACAAGTCAACCATATCGGCTTGTGTTAGCCAAACTGTATTGTCATTCAATTGCACCTGTATTTTGGTAATACCATCTTCAGATTGGTACATCAATACTTCTGATTTCTCGTTTCGCTCGTTCATGATTTTTACTCTTAAAAAAAACGATTAATTATATTGTTCAATCCAGTAATGTTGGCTGCAATGTCTTTGCTATACTCCAAATAGAAAAACTCTCCTGTTGGCGCAAGGTTGAGCCGTAAGTTGCCAGAAGCCTTTGTTAATTTATGAGTGATTTAATTCTTTATGCAATAATATGAACAAATGCCTGAGCTAACTTACGTAATATTTTTATTTAGCCCCTCAAAGTATTCAAATCACTTAGATACTCCCCCTTCCTTATCACCTCTGCAATCACTCCCGTCCACCCTGTCTGGTGCGAGGCACCCACCCCCTTTCCATTATCGCCATTGAAAAATTCATAAAATAAAACCAGGTCTTTGAAATGTTCATCGCTGTCGAATAAACCGATTTGTCCGTTTACCTTTCTCTTTCCTTCCTGGTCTTTTGTAAAAATTTCCGTGAGGCGTTTTCGGAGTTCGCAGGCTACAGTTTTCAGGCTGGCCAAATTGCCGGAATGAGAGGGAAATTCTACCTGTAATTCTTCTTCAAAATATTGGTAATATTTTTCCAAAGCCACTATCATCAGGTAGTTCATCGGCATCCACACGGGGCCGCGCCAGTTGGAGTTGCCGCCGAAGAGTGAGGAATTGGAATCGCCGGGCTGATAATTAAGCCCGAACTCTTTGCCATCAATACTAATTTTATAAGGCTCTTCATGAATTTTTGAAAGTGAACGAATTCCGCCGCACGATAAAAATTCTTTTTCGTCAAGTAGGGCGGATAATATCTTTTTTAATCTTTTATGAGGCGCAAGAGAAAGCAGGATTTTTCCTTTTTTGCCGATATCTTCTATCACTTGGTAAGCATCATTTTTTTGCTGATATCTTACAAACCATTTCAGCCGGCGATGAAAATCAGGAAGTTTTTTCAACAAAGATTTATCAATCACATGTACCGCAAATAATGAAGTAAGGCCCACCAAAGAGCGCACTTTCACCGGTATAAAACTTCTGTCGGGCATTTTCAATACATCATAAAAAAATCCTTCTTCTTCATCCCAAGCTCCTTTAAAATCTTCGCGGATATGATTGATAGATTCAGCGATATAAGTAAAATGTTCAAAGAATTTTGTGGCCAAATCTTCATACGCCTTATTGGTTTGAGCCAGTTCCAGCGCTATTTCCAGCATATCAAGGCAATACATTCCCATCCATGCGGTGCCATCGGCTTGTTCAAGGTGCCCGCCACCAGGCACACTGTTTCTGTCAAAAACCCCGATATTATCAAGCCCTAAAAAACCTCCCTCAAAAACATTGTTATTCAGCCTGTCTTTACGGTTTACCCACCACGTAAAATTGATGAGCAGCTTTTGAAAAGTCCTTTCTAAAAATAAAGTATCGCCAACACCGGTTTTTTCTTTATCCATTTTGTAAACCTGCATACAGGCCCACGCCTGCACCGGCGGATTTACATCGCTGAAGTTCCATTCATACGCAGGTATCTGGCCATAAGGATTCATATACCATTCTCTCAACAGTAATACCAATTGGTCTTTGGCAAACTGCGCATCCAAAGAGGCTAACGGAATACAATGAAACGGCAGGTCCCATGCAGCATACCACGGATATTCCCATTTATCGGGCATCGAAATAATGTCTTCATTATTCAAAGTAGGCCATTCACTATTGCGCCCGTGCAGCCGCTCTTTGGGCGGGGGAAGCTGGCCGGGGTCGCCCTTAAGCCAATCAGGAATATCAATATAATAAAACTGTTTATTCCACAACATACCGGAGTATGCCTGGCGCTGAATATTTTTTAAATCTTCGTTTTTGGTGGTAATCAACTGTTCATAAAACTCATCGGCTTCGTGTAAGCGTTGGGCAAATATTTCATCAAAACTTTTATCAAGTGGTTCATGAATTTTTTCTTTAGTCAAACGCAATTTAATGGTAATAAAACCTTGCGCTTCTACATCAAAATGATACAATGGTGCGCATTTGGTACCGCTGTTTTTATTGTCAAATATTGTATAATTATTGGTAATAACCGCTTCGTGAAAAGCATCTTTTACATAAGGTGTTGCATTGGGTTCATTGTACAATCGCCGGGTATTGGTTTCATTTTCAGTAAACAAAGTTTTATCGGGTTTTTCAAAATAAAATGAATATTCTCCCAGGTTGCTATCAATAATTTTTACTTCACCAACAGCGTTGTTTCCTTCAATTAATTCAATAACAGGTTCCTCTTTTATCAATCCGAAAGACCACAAATTGCGCATCCATAAAGTTGGTAATAATGTTATAGGCGCATTGTTCTGAGACCTGTTGCAAACAGAGATTTTTATGCAAATATCTTCTTCATTGTTCTTAGCATATTCAATAAAAACATCAAAATAACGGCTATCCTTAAACGCAGTTGTGTCGTTGATTTCGTATTCATCTTCATTCTTGCTGCGGCTTTTATTTATTTGTTCCAGTTCATTATAGGGAAATGCCGACTGAGGATATTTGTACAAATATTTCATGTAAGAATGTGTGGGCGTATTATCCAAATAGTAATACAATTCTTTCACGTCTTCACCATGATTACCGTGTTTTGGAGTAAGCCCAAAAAGTCTTTCTTTCAGAATATCATCTTTACCATTCCATAAAGCGACAGCAAAACAAATCCGTTGTTTGTTATCAGAAATTCCGGCAATTCCATCTTCGCCCCAGCGATAGGCTTTAGAGCGCGCCATATTGTGTGTAATATAATTCCAGGCATCGCCATTGGCGCTATAATCTTCCCTCACTGTGCCCCATTGCCTTTCGGATAAATAAGGCCCCCATTTCAGCCACTTTTTACTTTTGGCGTAATTTTCTTTTAATCTTTTTTGTTCCTGGGTAATGGTTTTAGGCATAAAATAATTATTAAATTGATGATAAACCCGTCCAAAT
>Ga0207657_10002200_pt1 | contig 21132 bp, 17 predicted proteins | sample KBSC33metaG_FD_184316 | JGI IMG/M metagenome (GOLD analysis project Ga0207657, IMG submission 184316) | Corn rhizosphere microbial communities from Kellogg Biological Station, Michigan, USA - KBS C3-3 metaG (SPAdes) (version 2) | ecosystem: Host-associated > Plants > Roots > Rhizosphere > Soil ... | reverse complement strand
ACTGCGAGCATTTGTGTCTAACTTTATTTGTAGGTATGGCATGTCGGAGCCGGCCCTCTTCATAGGAGGACTTGTGTCAAACTTTTTTGTTCGGCCACAGGGGCGTTGACAAGGTCAAATTATGTTTGTCGAATGCGCGGCAAGTTTGCCAAATTTCGGCAGATCAATGTTGATGCTCGAGAAGTTCTCGTCTTAAGAGCGTAAGACCCTAATAACCTGCGCCGTGTCCTCATGCATTATTTGAGGATACGACGTAGGTTAGGCCTGCTTCATCCCTGGCTTTCTGTACGTTTAAGTGCCCCCTACAAAGCTTGGCTGCTGAGCTGATCTATACGCAAGATCACAGCTGCTCCAGGTCGCTGGCATTCGCTGAGTGACGCTCTCATCTTTGTTTCCGCCTTTCGAAGACTGTTGGCTTCAACATGATTTTGGAGCGACGGCAGTAACATCAACAAACCGCTGCGGCCCCTTCCGGCGCCGCAGCGGTCATTGGCTACGTCAGAGTATTGCTACTCAGTTGCTGTACTGGATACCGCGGGCCGCACCGTTGACGTAGAGACGGCCGTAGGTGTTCCAGTCGCCCGCCATCACGTCGGAGCCGCCGAACTGGTGCGTGTCGTCGTTCCAGCGCGTCCAGGTCGCACCGCCGTCGTCCGAGTGGAAGATGCCCCACTGGCCGTTCATCGTTCCTTCGACATAGATCGCGGCCGAGTACGGCGAACCGGTCATTGCCTTGCCCAAAGCGATCTTGGTGGCGCCCGACGTGCCGTTGGCGGGTGCAAAGGCGGTGAGCTTGGTCCACGTCGCGCCCGAGTCCACCGAGTGCCACACAGCGGAGCCGTCGGTCAGCCAGAGGTCGCCCTCGGCGTTCGGGTTGACCACCATCTGCGTACTCCACCAGTTATTCTTGGCGAAGTTCGCGTTCAGCGAGCCCTGGCTTACCGTGAAGTTGTGGCCACCATCGGTCGAGACGTAGACGGCGGCGGCGTAATTGCCCCACGTCGCGCCGCCCGAGTCATAGGCGTAAACCTTGTTCGCGTTCTTGCGGTCCGCGACCAGGCGATAGGCGCGATAGTAGTAGCTCCAGGTCTCGTGGAAGGCCGGCAGGTTGGTCGACGTCCAGCTCGTGCCGTTGTTCGTGCTGTACGACGGCACCGAATCCGGCGTCGCCCAGATCACGTTGTTACGCGACGGGACCGCGATGCTCTGCACGTTGCTCCCGTTCGACGAGCCGGTCGGCATCGACGTGAACTGCGTCCAGGTATTGCCGGCGTCGCCCGACCAGAAGGCCTTGATGGCGGAACCGTTGGCATTGTCGACACCGGAGGCGGCGATGTAGGTCGGATCGGCCCACGACATGTCGGCCGCATTGCCGATGCTCCACCGGTTCATCGGGGTCTTCGTCGGCCGGGTCGTGAGATCCGTGACGACCCAGGTGCCGATGTCGCCCGCGCTGTTGATGTACTTGTACGACGCGCCCGGCGGTGCGGTCACCAGGGACAGGGTGACGGTCTCCTCGAGGTTGTTGTTCTTCGTGCTCCAGGTCGGCGTGCTCGACGACGCGTTCGTCGTTTCGCAGATGCCGCCGCCAGTGGTGTGCATGATGTGGTCGCGATTCGCCGGGTCGATCGTGACGCCCTCGATCCAACCCTGGCAGGAGTCGCTGGTGTGCGGCATGCCCGCCTCGATTTCGCGCCAGGTGTTGCCGCTGTCGTCGGACAGCTGGACCTGCTTGCTGGAGTCGCTCCAGCCGGTCATGCCCAGCGCGATGCGGGCCGTCGAGCCGGAACCGGAAATCGACAGGCCGCCGAAGCCGACGGAGGTGGAGCTCTTGAGCTGGGTCCAGGTGCCGTTGAAGACGGTGGCGCCGAACCGGTAGAAATAGCTGGGGCCGTTGATGCCCTGGCCGACGCCCTGGTTGAACACCATGTAGAAATTGCCGTCGTTCGTGCGCACGACGTGCGGGATATAGTAGCCCGACACGTTGGACGGCACCGTGACCGGCGTCCACGAGTAGCCGCCATTGGTGGACTTGTACAGGGTCGAGGTCAGGCCCGCCGCTTGGGCGTAGTCCGGAGCGACCGTCGCCCACATGATCCAGGTCGTCTGGCCCGTGCCATGGGTCGAGGTGTCGAAGATGACCTGCTCGACGCCCATCGGCGAGCCGCTGGCGATCGTGGACGACAGGCCCGTCACTTGCGCCCAGGTGTGGCCCGAGTCCGTGCTCTTCCACAGGCCGGCCGTATGCGAGCCATAGAACAGCGTCGACGGATTGTTCGGATCGATCGCAAGGCGTTCGCCCGTACCCCGGCCGTTGGCATTGCCGTTGACCGGGAACGGCACGTCATAGTGCGTCCAGTTGGTGCCGCGATCGCTCGAGACATAGAGCCGGCCGTGGGAATTCGGGTCGAACGACAGCCCGGTCATCATGTAGACGAGCTGGTCGTTGTTCGGGTCGAGCGCCAGGCTTTCGACGCCGTGATACGCGCCCTCGCCGTCGCCGAAGCCGATGCCGTCAGTGATCGGCGTCCACGTCGAGTTGGTGGCGTTCCAGCGGTAGGCGCCGCCCACGTCGGTACGCGTGTACAGCAGGGCCGAATTGGTCGGGTGGTAGATCACGCCGGTGACATAGCCGCCGCCGCCCCACTTCGCGGCCGTCCAGCTGGTGGCCGAGCCGACGGTGGCGGCGAGGGCTGGAGCCTGGGCGCCCGTCGCGCCCGGGGTCGTGCTGCCGCCGCTGCAACCGGCCAGGATACCGGCAATCAGGGCCGGGATGACGACATTGTATTTCTTGTTCACGCTTGTCTCCTCAATAAAGGAATTGATTGGTGTCCCATCTCACAGGCGCTTCGCCGTGCCGGCACCGCCGCGTTACCAGCGGCGTCCGACGTGGTGAAACAAAGAATTGCGCCGCGATGCTGCGAATTCGCTTCCTGTTGCCCGGGTTGTGCCCGCGTCCCTGTGTTCCCACCGCCTTGTCGGTCAGGACCGGCAGCACTCTCCGATCTGCGTCGGACCTCGTGCGGAACCGGCAAGGCTTCGTTGTCCGCCCACGCGGCGCAGGTTGCGTGCCTGTCCGGTGGGCTTGTCATTTCCCGATCGCCTGGCGCGCGTATCGGTAATAACATTAACGAAATATTTCGTGAGAATTAACGATCACTTGGGTGCAAGATACGCGTCCTGTTTGACGGAATTCTAAAATTTATCCAGGGAAATCCTGTCAACATGCAGAAATTGCTATGTCTGCTGCAATTTTTAACGGCTGTGTTCGCGTTCGTTATGTGAACTTTAATTTGTTGCCCGGGTCATACGGTCCGCGTGGCCGTGCCCGTGCCGCACGGTCGAAAGCCAGATCGGCTGCGGTACCACATTCCGCTGCGAGGTACAGACGCAGCCAGTGCAGGCGGCAACGGTCGTGGCGGCAATCAGGGCCGTGACCGGCTACGCGGAACTGCGCAAGAAGGTGCTGGTTGTGGACGATATCGCCGAGAACCGGTCGGTCGTGATCGATCTGCTGATGCCGCTTGGTTTCGAGGTGACCGAGGCCGCCGATGGCAGCGAAGGAGTGGAATTGGTGCAGCGCCTGCGGCCGGATCTGATCCTGATGGACGTCGTCATGTCCCTGACTGGCAGTCGCCACCGTGTTGTGTAAGTACAACCCGACGGCAAATTCGCAGCCCGGCATGGGTGGGCTGTTATGATATCGGCGACGTCCCCGGAAGAGGTGACGACCGGAGACAATCACCCAGGCTGCGATATGCAAAAGCTTTATAGGAGGGCGCTGTGCGCGTTCGTCCTCATCCTGTTCTTGGACGCGCTGTTGTCGGCTGTACTCATCGAACGAAGCTATCTGTCACAGTCGCTGCTGTTGCCGCAGGGTGGCGGCCAAGCGGTGCGCTGGCGCCACACGTTGACCGCGGTTCCCTGGAACCCGGGTTTCATCCATGTCGACGAGGCTGTACGCGACGGCCTGCGGTTTGACCTGAACCTGCCGGCGGACTCGGACCCCATCGTGTCCGCCGACTTGCTGGCGGAGGATGGCAAGGGCAGCCCGACACTGGCTGATTTTTCGGCGTATGACATCCTGTCGTTCGTCGCCAGGTGCTCGCCCGCCAACACGCTATTGTTCGCCGCTTCCATACACGACGAGCATCTTTCGCAGTCCGGCAACTTCTTGACCTATCTGCCTGCCACCACCTATTTCTCGTGTAACGAGGAGGGCGTGCCCGTATCGCTCGACCTGAAGCGGTTGACGATTCCTGAATGGTGGTTCGAGTCGCCGCAACGAGACCTTGCGCACCAGGAATATCGGCTGGACCGGGTGGCGCGGCTCGTGTTCGGGGCAACCTGGCAGAGTCGGCACGGTGTGCCAGCGCACGTCGAGATCGACAAGCTCACGCTGCGCGGCCGCGATTACCGGCCTGTCGGCTGGATGGCCGGCATCGTTGCGGCCGGATGGATCGCGTTCGCCGTGTGGTTCTTCCGTGCCCACGCGCGCGCGCTGAGATCGAACGTGGATACGCAGCTCAATCAGGATCTTCCGCTCGTTGCGTACCGCCAGCTCACGCTGGAGCCACACCGCGACAAGGAAAAGGCGTCGGTCCTGGAGTTCATTGCGACGAATTTCTCCGACCCGACGCTGGACCTGGAACGTGTCGCCGCGGCAACGGGAACGAACCGCACCAAGGTCAACAGCGTGCTGAAATCGGAGCTCGGCATGACGTTCACGAACTACCTCAACAAGCTGCGCCTGACGGAAGCCGCGCGGCAGCTGACCGAGAACAGCGACATGACCGTGGCGGAGATTTCATCTGCGGTCGGGTATGCCAACGTCTCTTACTTCAACAAGCTGTTCAAGGAGGCATATTCCTGCACGCCGAAGGCCTTCCGCACGCTGGCGGACCACCCAGACCGGCTGGAACAGCCGGCCGGACCCGTTCAGGAAGTGGCATCCTCGTAAGCGCCGTCGGTTCATGCTCTGCCGATGCCGGGTGGAGCGACTTGGCGCGACTGAGTGCCGATGTACGCAGTCACTCGATGAATATGATGGAAGAGTTTTACAGGAAGGCGCTGGTCGCGTTCGTTGTCCTTCTGATCGCAGATGCGTTGCTTGCCTGTTTCTGCATCTATCAGAGTTATCCAACCACGTCGCTGATGCCGCGGGAAAGTGGCGCGGTGCGTTGGCACTATGCGTCCTTCACGGACGCCCCAAACGGAGGGGCGTCGACGATTCGTATGGACCGATCCACGCAGAAGTCGCTCGTGTTTGACTACAAATTGTCACGCGCGCTGAATTATCCATTGGCATCCGCAGCACTGCTGATGGATGAAGCAGATGGGAAACCTGCTCCGGTCGACCTGTCGAAGTATTCAACCGTCACCTTCCTGGCCAAATGCGTGCCCGCCAATACGCTGGTATTCAACATCACAATGTTTGACGAGAGCGTCACGAAGCCGGGCGAGCGGCTGACTTATCCGTCAGCGATGACTTTCTTCTCCTGCAACGAGAAGGGCATGCCGGTCTCGGTTGATCTCAAGCGTCTTTTCATCCCGCAGTGGTGGTACGAGGCAATGCACGCCGATTTGTCGCGCCAGTTTTACAAGCTGGACCATGTAATTAGGTTCGAATTCGAAGGCAGCCAGCACAGCCCGCGCGAGCTCGACTCCCATGTCGAAATCAGCGAGCTCACGCTGCATGGCCGCGATGAGCGCTATATCGCGGGGCTGGCCGCCATCCTGGCGATCAGCTCGGGCGCATTCGGCATCTGGTTTTTGCGCGCACATTCGCGCGCACTCGTTGCCAGCCTGGATTCCAGGCTCAGGAAGGATATGCCTTTCGTGGCGTACCGACAATTGACCAGTGAATCCTTCGAAGATACGGAAAAGGCGGCCATCGTCCGGTTCATCGCCACCCATTATGCGAATTCCGGGCTGGATCTCGACGGCGTTGCGGCAGGCACGGGAGCAACCCGAAACAAGATCAACGACGTGCTGAAATCGGAACTCGGCATGACGTTCCCCGGCTACCTGAAAAAGCTGAGATTGACCGAAGCGGCCAGGTTGCTGACTGAAAAAAACGGCGCGACCGTGGCGGAAATCGGGTATTCCGTGGGCTATCCCAATGCGCCATATTTTAACAAGCTGTTCAAGGAAGAATACGGCTGCACGCCCAAGGTATTCAGAAACCTGGCAACCCGGGCGTCGTCCCCTCCCAAGCCCAATCAGGTCGGGTCCTCGAGCCAATCGCTCAATCAAGCTGGCTGACGTTCTCCGCGTAATTCCTGTCACAGTTTCAGGCCGCCCCTGGTTTCGCCAGAAACCGACAGCCCATGGTTCACAGTGCCCATGATGCGCGGCGATCCGTAATGAGCGATGTCCCAACTCCGGGGCGATCCGGCACGGCCGTCCGGTTTCTTGTAGATCCCGCGACGACTACAACAAGCTGCTGAACTCATCACAATGTCTGCACGCTGACAGGATTCTCCCGAATAAATTTTAGAGCGCTGTCGGGCAGGGCGCAGAATCTGAGCTATCCGTCTGCTGCGCTTGTCCCGAAGGGACGAGGGGGCATACATTGGCGCCTGCCCGCTACGACGGACGCCGCACAGGGCGGCACATCGACCATTCGCATTCTCGATTCAGGCGAGCGGTCGCTTCGGTTCGACTTCAGGCTCACGACAGTCCCGGCTTTTCCCTTTGTTTCAGCGGATATGCTACTGGAAGACGGGGCGGTTCAGTTCGTGATCTGGCTGCACCAGAGGATCTGATGATATTCTTGTTGCCATGGTGGATGCGGCCGCGGATCAGGTAGCCCATCAACACAGGAATCAGCGTCACGGCCAGGCCTGCTGCTGCGGCCATGGCATAGGTCTTCGTAAATGCCAGCGGCGAGAACAGCTTGCCTTCCTGGGCTTCGAGCGTGAAGACTGGCACGAACGACAGCACGATGAACAGCAGCGAGAAGAACAAGGCCGGACCGACTTCGACCGCCGCATCGCCGATCACACGCCAGTGGTCGTCGCCGGCGAGTTTTTTGCCAGGATGGGCATGGTTCCACGCTTCGATATGCTTGTGCGCATTCTCGATCATGACCACGGCCGCATCGACCATCGCGCCGATCGCGATCGCAATCCCGCCGAGCGACATGATGTTGGCATTCACACCCTGGTAGTACATGACGAGGTAGGATGCCAGGATGCCGATCGGCAGTGACACGATCGCCACCAGCGCCGAACGCATGTGGAACAGGAAGATCGCGCAGACCAGTGCGACCACGATGAATTCCTCGATCAGTTGTGTTCGAGGTTGGCGACTGCGCGCTTGATGAGGCTCGACCGGTCGTAGGTCGGCACGATGTCGACGCCCGGTGGCAGGCTTGCCTTGAGCTTCTCGAGCTTCGCCTTGACCGCGGCGATCGTCTCGAGCGCATTCTTCCCGGAGCGCATGACGATCACGCCACCAGCAACCTCGCCTTCGCCATTCAGTTCCGCGATACCGCGCCGCATCTCCGGGCCGATCTGGATTCGGGCGACATCGCCGAGCCGTACCGGCACACCGGCCTCGCTGGTCCTCAAGGGAATCTTGCGAAAATCGTCCAGCGATTGCAGATAGCCGGAGGCGCGCACCATGTATTCGGCTTCGCCCAGTTCCAGTACCGAGCCACCCGTCTCCTGGTTCGCCTTCTGCACGGCGTCGATGATCCTCGCATGCGAAATATTGAAGGCGCGCATCTTGTCAGGATCGAGCTGGATCTGGTACTGCCTGACCATGCCGCCGATGCTGGCGACTTCCGACACGTTCGGCACCGCCTTCAGTTCGTATTCGAGGAACCAGTCCTGCAGGGCGCGTAACTGCGACAGGTCGAACTTGCCGCTCTTGTCGACGAGTGCATATTCGTACACCCAACCCATCCCGGTGGCGTCCGGCCCGAGCGATGGTTTCGCTCGCGGCGGCAGGCGCGACTGCACCTGGTTGAGGTATTCGAGCACCCGCGAACGTGCCCAGTAGGGATCGGTGCCGTCGTCGAACAGGATGTAGACGAACGAGTCGCCGAAAAAGGAATAGCCGCGTACCGTCTTCGCTCCCGGCACGGACAGCATGGTCGTCGTCAATGGATACGTGACCTGGTTCTCGACGATCTGCGGCGCCTGGCCCGGGTAGGTGGTGCGGATGATCACCTGCGTGTCCGACAAGTCCGGGATGGCGTCGAGCGGCGTTCTCGACAAAGCCCAGGCACCCCAGCCCGTCAGGCCGATCGTCGCCAGCAACACCAGGAAGCGGTTGACGCTGGACCAGCGGATCAACCTGGCGATCATTTGCCGCGTCCGCTACCGGTCTGCTTGTTGGCCTGCGTGATCGACGTGATCTGGTAGTCGCCCTCCGGGGTCCGGCGGATCTCGAACGTGACCTGGTTACCCACTGCGATATTGCGCGGCAAGCCGTCCGGCGGCAGTTTGAACGGCATCGTCATCGGTCCCCATTGCAGCGTCGGGATCGCCTCGTGCGACAGGGTGATACTGTCGGGATCGATCTTTTCGACGCGGCCGCGACCATGGTGCGTCGGCGCGGCAGGCGGTTTGGCGCCGTTGGCGGTACCCGCCTCGCCCATGCGTGCAATCGTGCCCTTGAGACTGGCTTCCGAGTCGACCAGGAATTGCCCGGACGCGACGACCTTCTGGCCGGACGACAGGCCGTTGCGGATCTCCGTCCGGCCATCGGCTTCATTCCCCGTCTCCACCTCGACCGGAGCGAACTTCCCATCTCCGCTCGCAACGAACACGACACTGCGTGTGCCGGTCTGGATCACGGCCTCGCTCGGCACCAGTAGGACGGCCTTGCGCGCGGCCGGTGTCAGGCTGATGGTTGCGAACATGCCGGGCACCAGCCGGCCTTGCGGGTTGGCGAGTTCGATGCGCGCCGTCAAGGTGCGCGTGGCCGGATCGATTTCCGGCAGGATCGCGCCGACCTTGCCCTGGAACGTCATGCCCGGCCAGGCTGCGGCGCGTGCCTCGACGGCGTTGCTGGGACGTACCTGGGCGGCTGCCGCTTCAGGAATCTCGGCATTCACCCAGACCGTGGATAAACCATTGATACGGTACAGCGGTGCACCGGACATGACGGTCATGCCCTCGCGCACGAGGAGTTCAGCCACCACGCCCGACACTGGCGACGTGATCGTCAAACGCGGGTGAACCTTGCCGCTCTTTTCTATTTGCCGGATCTGCTCGTCGGTCATGCCGGCCAGGCGCATGCGCTGGCGGGCCGCGTCGGCGAGATCCGCCGACATATCCGGCGCGCGGCCAGGTATTCCTCTTGCGCCGCCACCCAGTCCGGGACGTAGATATCGGCCAGCGCCTGGCCCTTGCGGACACGGTCGAGCGGCGCACGTACGTAGAGACGCTCGACATACCCGTTGGCACGGGCTTGCACGAGGTAGAGATCGCGCTCGTTCCAGGCCACGCTGCCCACCGATTCGAGTGCGGTGGCAAGGCCGCCTTCCTTCACCTCGGCCGTACGGATGCCGAGGTTTTGCTCTACGAGTAATGATCGTATTAGAATCCCTGTAGCTACTACAAGGTCAAGCAGGAGGTGCGGACGAACGTGCGCATTGGTGAGTTGGGTAAGATGACGGGGTGCCAGCCGGAGACGATCCGGTTCTATGAGCAGAAGGGGTTGTTGCGCCTCCGGTCCGATCAGATGCCAACTGCCGGCTCTACGACGCCACTCATGCGGAACGATTGCACTTCATCCGCCGCTGCCGGGCATTGGGGATGTCGCTGGACGAAGTACAGATCCTGCTCGATTTTCACGATCAGCCGGATCGGCCTTGCGGCGGGGTGAACGAACTGGTCGACCAGCATATCGGCCAGATCGACCGGCAGATTGCCGAGCTATGTTCGCTGCGTACGGAGCTTTCACGGCTGCGGGCGAAATGCGACTCGACCCGCCCGGCGGCTTCGTGCGAAATTCTGAAGCAGCTCAGCGAACCACCTGTGGTTCCTGAGCCTGCCAGTTTTTCGAGATGAAGCGCAGCGTGGTCAAATTCGACTGATCTGCCGATCGATCGCCTTTTTCGCCCGCTCATTACGCTCACTGTACCGGTCCGTAAGGTAATCGGTGCGGCCACGCATCAGGAGCGTCACCTTGAACAGCTCTTCCATCACGTCGACCACGCGGTCGTAGTAGGCGGACGGGCGCATGCGGCCGGCGTCGTCGAATTCCTTGTAGGCCATCGGCACCGACGACTGGTTCGGGATCGTAAACATGCGCATCCAGCGGCCCAGCAGGCGCAAAGTGTTCACCACGTTGAAGGACTGCGAACCGCCGCAAACCTGCATCACAGCTAGCGTGCGCCCCTGGCTCGGTCGGATCGCGCCCATCTCCAGCGGAATCCAGTCGATCTGGTTCTTCATCACCGCCGTGATCGCGCCGTGGCGCTCGGGGCTGCACCAGACCTGGCCTTCCGACCACAGGCACATCTCGCGCAGCTCGACCACCTTCGGGTGTGTCTCCGGTACGCTGCCGACCATCGGAAGTTCCATTGGGTCGAAGATTTTTACCTCGGCGCCGAATTGCTCCAGGATGCGCCCTGCCTCCTCGGTGAGGAAGCGGCTGAAAGAGCGTTCGCGCAACGAGCAGTACAGCATCAGAATACGCGGCGGGTGGTCCAGGTCGCCTATCGGTTCGAGCTTTTCCACCGTCGGCAGGTCAAGCAGTTCCGGTTTGATGTTCGGGAGGCTCGGGATCTTGCTCATTTGATTCGCTTTCCTTCGGCGTCGATGACCACTTCGCCGTCTTCCTTCATAAATGCGCCGCGCTGCGGCGCTGGTAGGATATCCAGTACCGATTCGGAAGGACGGCACAAACGTACGCCACGTGAGGTGACCACAAACGGCCGATTGATCAGGATCGGGTGTGCGAGCATCGCGTCGGTCAGTTGCTCGTCCGTTGTCGCAGGATTGTCCAGGCCGAGTTCCAGGTAGGGCGTGCCTTTTTCGCGGACCGCACCACGTACTGGCAACCCTGCGCGCCGGATCAGGTCGAGTAGGGTCGCACGGTCAGGAGGACTCTTGAGGTACTCGATGACGGTTGGCTCGATGCCGGCATTGCGGATGAGTGCAAGCGTGTTGCGTGAAGTGCCGCAATCGGGATTGTGATAGATCGTGACGTCCATTACGTGGTTCATGTTCGGTTGACGGCTATTGCTTATTGGGTTGAGACTTGATCGGCGAAGTCGCTCGGGGCCACCGTGCCACCAACCGTTGCGTCGGCAGGCACCGCCGGGTATAGCCACGTGAAAAGCAGGGTCGCTGCCACGGCACCGACAAGCTGCGCCAGGATGAACCCCGGCGTATCGACCGGGCGGATCCCAGCGAAGGTGTTACTGGCGGCACGTGCCAGAGTGACGGCCGGATTGGCGAAGGACGTCGATGCCGTGAACCAGTAGGCAGCCGTGATATAGGCAGCCACGGCAAACGGCGTGATGGCTGGGCGGCTGCGGGAACAGCCGATGATCACGCCAATTAGTCCAAAAGTCGCGACGCACTCACTCCACCACTGCGACGCGCCGGTGCGCACGTGCTCGGACGCGAAGTAAAGGGGTTCGCCGAACATCGCGTGGGCCGCGGCCACGCCGGCAAACGCACCGACGACCTGTACCGCCACGTAGGGCAGGGCGTCAGCGGCCCGCAGATTCTTCTGCCAGGCTTCGGAGAGTGTCACCACTGGATTGAAATGGGCGCCGGAAATCGTGCCGAACATCAGGATCAGTGCCACCAGACCGGCCCCCGTGGCGATCGTATTTGCCAAGAGCGCGATGGCGATATTGCCGCCCGCAAGGTGTTCGGCCATGATACCCGAGCCTACCACTACGGCGAGCAGCAGTGCCGTACCTACACCTTCGGCGACCAAGCGTCGTGCGAGCGTCATGCCGATCTCTCCTTAGGCCTGTACCGTGCCAATGCGATCCAGTTCCGCCTTCAGGCGAGCCCGATCGTTCTTCAGCTTGTCCAGCGGCAGAGCCAGGAAAGCCTCGATGCGTGCGCTCAGGATCGCATAGGCCTTCTCGAAAGCGGCGCCGATCTCTTCTTCGGTGCCGACGACATGGCTCGGATCCTCGACACCCCAGTGCGTACGCAGGACCGGGCCGAGATAGGCCGGGCAGGTTTCGCCCGCAGCGCTCGCGCAGACGGTCACCACGATATCCGGCGTCACAGGCAGGTTATCCCAGGACTTGCTGTAGTAACCCTCAGTCGAAATGCCTTTGCTGGCCAGTAGGGCCAGCGCGCGTTCGTTCAGCTTGCCGGTAGGCTGGCTGCCGGCGCTGATGGCATGCCAGCCTTCCGGGGCCAGGTGGTTGAAGACGGCCTCGCTGATGAGGGAACGGCACGAGTTGCCGGTGCACAGAAAAAGTACGTTCACAGTAAGCCTTTGGTAGTTCAAGACAAAGTCGGTAAGTGGGTCAGGCAACTGAGCTGGCCGTGCTGGTGTCACAGGCCGAGCCGCTGACAGGCGAACAGGTGTTGCCACCGCAGCAGTTTTCGGTGAGGAAGCCGATCAGGGAATTCATCGTGTCGAAGTTTGCTGCATAGATGACGAAGCGTCCGTCCTGGCGCGGCACAATGAGGTTCGCGTGGGTCAGCTCTTTCAGGTGAAAAGAAAGCGACGACGGCGGCACGCTCAATGCCTCTGCAATCTTGCTGGCAGGAAGACCTGTAGGGCCGGCTTGCACAAGCAAGCGGAAGGTTGCCAGCCGGGATTCCTGCGACAGTGCGGCAAGGGCGGCGAGGGCCGGTTTCGTGTCCATTTGAAATTTCAAAATATTTGATATTTCCAGTATAGTCGAACTGACATTCATGCAGCAAGCTCGATATGGCGGTAGCCAGGGCTGTTTTGGAAGTCCCGTTATAGCTTCATTGCAGCGATCGCTCTGACCGCTTCGGTCCTGGCCTCGCGGTCGTCCATCCAATCCAGCGGGAGCAAGATGAGTTGCTCGACACGCTTGCGGATCTGCAGAAAGGTCTGGGCAAAGGCAGTGCGCTTCTCATCGTCCGTTCCTTTCACCTGGACTGGATCGGCATACCCCCAATGTGCGGTGGTCGGATGGCCAGGCCAGTGCGGGCAGGCTTCCCCTGCCGGTCACATACCGTGATGATGAAATCCATCTGCGGCGCCCCAGGTAACGCAAATTCGAACCAGCTCTTGCTGTACATTTGCTCGGTCGGAAAACCTGGATCAAATTGCTTGATCTGCTCGATCGCAAGCGGATGAACTACGCCAGTTGGATGGCTTCCAGCGCTGAATGCCCGGAACCGATGCGTGCCGATTCCGTTGAGCAGTGCCTCCGCAATAATGCTGCGAGACGAGTTCCCGGTGCAAAGAAAAAGTACGTTAAAGATGTGGTCACCGGTTATGGTGGCCTCCAGCCAAGTCGGGAATATGTTACGACAGTTCCAAATATATCGAAATATCTTGACGGTTTGATGACACGGGAATATTCTTTATTCGTCGAACAACGAATAAGGCCAGTTTTGTCATCGCATCCGTCGCCTTTGCTCAAGCCCATATGTCGGATACAAATTCGTTATTCGGCGAATAAGGAAGGCGGCGCCGACGATGCTTTGGTGCATACCTTAAACAACGCCCAGAATAGGAAAGGGAGAGCGAACATGGACGAAGAAACTAAAAATGCCGCACGAGTCGCAGTGCTTGGTGCCGGCCCAGTCGGCCTCGCTGCAGCCGCACACCTGCTTGAACGTGGCCTGACCCCACTGGTATTGGAGGCAGGAACCATTGTCGGCGCCAATCTCGCGACCTACCGGCACGTGCGTCTTTTCTCGCCATGGCAGTACAACGTCGACAAGGCGGCCCGCCGCCTGCTGGAAAATTATGGCTGGAAGGCGCCGGTCGATGACGCCCTGCCAACCGCTGGCGAACTGCTCGACGACTACCTCGTACCTCTGGCCGAAACGCCCGGGATTGCGGTCAATCTGCGGCTCGGCCATCGCGTTACCGCCATCACCCGTGTCGGCTTCGACAAGGTCAAGACCAAGGGCCGCGACGGCGCACCCTTCCTCATCCGCGCCGAAACGGCTGACGGCCCACGGGAGTACGTGGCCAGTGCGGTGATCGATGCCACCGGCACCTGGTCGCACCCGAACCCGCTGGGCGCAGATGGTATTCCGGCGTTGGGCGAAGCCGCGCTGGCCGCGCGCGTCGATTACGGCATGCCCGACGTGCTTGGCGCCACACGCGAGCGCTTTGCAGGGCGGCGCGTACTGGTCGTGGGCGCCGGACATTCCGCGGCCGGCACGCTGCTCGCGCTTGCCCAGCTGGTTCAGAATCATCCTGGGACCGACATTGTGTGGGCGACGCGCGGCAGCCAGCTAGCCCGGGTGTTCGGTGGAGGCGAAGCGGATGGCCTGCAGGCGCGCGGCCAGCTGGGGATGCGCCTGAAAGCGTTACGGGATTCAGGCGGCCTGGAGCTTCACCAGAATTTCCGTATCCAGGAACTGGTCGAGGTCGACGGAAGGATTCGTGTCACCGGAGAGCCGGTCGACGGCGCGGCACCGGTGATCGACGGGATCGACCGGATCGTCTGCGCGGCAGGTGCGCGGCCCGACCTCGCACTGACCCGGGAGCTGCGCGTGCGCCATGACCCGTGGCTCGAAAGCACTGATGCGCTGGCCCCGCTGATCGATCCGAATGAACATAGCTGCGGCACCGTCCGCCCACACGGGTACCGCGAACTCGCACACCCGGAGTCCGGCTTCTACGCCGTCGGCGCAAAGAGCTACGGCCGTGCACCGAACTTCCTGATGGCGACCGGGTATGAACAGGTGCGTTCGGTGGTCGCAGCCCTTGTGGGCGACATGACGGCGGCTGACGATGTGCAGCTCGACCTTCCGGAAACGGGCGTCTGCAATACGCGCCTGGCTTACGAGGATGCTGCGGTCGAACCGGCCAGCTCCTGCTGCAACGTCCCTGCCGCGACTGCCGCTTCCTGCTGCGTGCCGGCTCCAATGACGACCGGCGCCTGTGGCTGCCGCAAGCCCCAGGAAACGAGCTGCTGCGCTTGATTCCAACGCGATTTGAACGCTCTGCCGCCGGGCGCGTGCTGGCGGCGTCATTCCTGAGTTGACCATGCATCAGCCATCGAAAACTGTCGGCATTCTCGCCGTTACCCAGATCGTTTCCTGGGGATCGCTTTTCTACGCCTTCAGCATCGTTGCTCCCGATATCCAGCGAGATCTGGGCCTTGGTCCGGAACTGGTATTCGGTGCCTTTTCCTGGGCACTGCTTGCCGCGGGGCTGGTCGCTACCCCGGTCGGGATCATGCTGGACCGCTACGGCGGCCGTTACGTCATGGCGGCCGGTTCGCTCCTGAGCTTCCTCGGATTGGTCTGGCTCAGCCGGTGCGAAGGTGTCGTGTCCTACTATCTTGCCTGGTCGCTGATCGGTGTCGCGATGGCCCTGACACTCTATGAGGCCGCGTTCGCAACGATCAACCGCGAACTCGAGACCGGCTCGCGGCAGGCGATCTCCACACTGACGCTATTCGCCGGCTTTGCCAGCACCTTATTCTGGCCCTTGACCGCCAAACTCCACACGATGCTCGGCTGGCGTGATACCTACCTGTGGTATGGGGTTGCGCAGCTCGTCGTGTGCATGCCGCTGCATCTCTTGCTTGGCACCGATGGCGCTTGCACCGATCGAAAACCGCATGCAGGCACGGGCCGGAGCCATACCCTGGCGGAAGCCTTGCGGCATCCCGCGTTCTGGCTGCTCGCGGCCGCATTCTCGGCCAACCAATTCATCTTTTCGGCGATGGCGGCCCACTTCATTCCGCTGCTTGAGCGTCTGGGGCAGTCGATGGCAGTGGCAGTGCTGCTGGCTGCGCTGGTCGGCCCAATGCAGGTGGCAGGTCGTGTCGGGGAAATGATGCTTGCACGGAACACGCCGCCGCAAACGGTGGGCAAGCTGACCTTTGCCATGCTGCCTGCCGCCTTGCTCGTTCTCGTTCTTTTCGGTTCGGCGGGATGGGCGGTTACTGTATTTTGCGTGCTGTACGGTCTGAGCAATGGCATCCTGACGATCGTGCGCGGTTCGATTCCACAGGCAATGTTCGGCCGCGAGAACTATGGTGCGATTTCCGGCGCCATGGCTGGGCCTTCACTGCTGTCGAAGGCGGCCGGGCCATTGGGCGCAGCAGCAGTCCTTCGCCAGGGCGGCGGTTCCGAGGTGTTGTTGGCCGCGCTGCTGGCGGTGTCGCTCGCCTCGCTCGTGTTTTACCTGCGTGCGGTTACGGCTGAACACGAACTGCGGTCCGCAAAGCTTTTTGACAAGAGCACGGTCTAACGTCTATTCTGCGTTCGGCAAACAACGAATGTTCCATGTCAAAGTCCTGCTGTCCACCGGTCGCCCCTCGAGAGCGCACTACGGAAATCGACGTCGATGACCTCGCGCGTATGTGCAAGGCACTCGCGCATCCTGCGCGTCTCCGGTTACTTCGCCACCTGATCGATTACGGCGAGTGCTACTTTGGCAGCCTTACCGATGTGCTGCCTCTGGCGCCGTCGACGATTTCTCAGCATGTTTCGATCCTCAAAGACGCCGGGTTGATTGAGGGCTCGTCGGATGTGCAGCGGGTTTGCTACTGCGTCAACCGGGAACGGCTGCAGCAGTTGAAGCTCACAATTGGCAATCTCTAGCGGCAGCTCCGGAGCGCGCCCTGGATGACGCGAGCTACGGCCCCAGTATTGCTCTTATGGTCGGGCTTCAGATCCGCGCTTGTCTCAAACTTTATTGTTGCAAAAAATCGCATTGTTACGTCGTCCCCCTCGATGTATGCAACTTTGATTTTCGGTGTGCGTCAGTCCAGTTTCCTAAGTCGTTAATTCTTATAAAGTGGCTGTATCAAACTTTATTGTTTGTCCACATCCAGGCCAGGCCGTACCGCGGCGCCGGACGCAAATCCAGCGCCGCTTTCTCTGCCCAGGTCAAGGTATCGGGCGGCTTAGTCCCTTGCAAGAGCAACCGTCACCGCATGGCCGTCATACGTCACCATGCGCTGCTTCGCGCGAGAGGAGCGAGAGGACGCGCCATCGTGACCGCCGTCAGGCCCGACGACCACGACGCGGAACTGGCGCTTTTCTTTCATACCCGGGAAATGACCCTGGCGCTCAAACATGGTCAGTTTCCTGCCTGCGTCATCCCAGCGCATGCGCGTCAACGCGTACTCGCCGCGCTCGTATCCCCATCCGTCGCCAGCGTCTTCGTACAACGTGAATTCCCCGCTCGCGCCAGGATAGATCCGAAGCTCGATCTGGGCAGTGCTCACTTGCGACACATATTCCAGGACAGGGCCGATGGGAATGATGCTGCCCGCGCGGACGTGAACCGGGATGCGCGCTAGCGGCGCAGCGACCACGATCGTTCTCCCGCCGGCCTGCGAAGTCCCGGTCCAGAAATCGAACCAGGTTCCTTTCGGCAGATAGACTTCGCGGGTACGCTGTCCCTGCAGCGGAACGGACCTGGCGGCGTAATACATGGGTTCGAGCACGGGGCTGACCATGACGCCGTCGCCAATCAGCATCTGCGTTTTCAGATCGTGTGTCCGAGGGTCGTCCGGGAAGCCGAACGCAACTGGCCGAATAAACGAGGCGCCCTTCAGGTAGACCAGTCCGGCCAACGAATACATGAATGGCAGGAGGCGATACCGTAACTGGATGGACTCGATGATCGCATCGTAGAACGGCGTCCCGGGCTCGCCGAAGTGCCACGGTTCACGCGGCGTATCCGTGCCGTGACTCCGGAACATCGGCAGGAATACACCGAACTGCAACCAGCGCGTGTATAGCTCCCGATATCCCGGATCGTCGACACCGGCATCGTAATCGCCATTCCAGAACCATTGCTTGCCACGCCGGACGAAGAATGCGCCGATATCGCACGTGACGTATGGATTCCCCGATGCGCTGTAGCTCTGGAGCGCCACGACCTGCTGGGCAAGGACCGACCATCTGGCCGCAATGTCGCCAGTCCACACCACGGCGCCAGCGGCCTGGCTGCCAGCGTACCCCGATCGGGTAAGGTTTACCAGACGCCTGGCAGGAGAAGCCTTGCGCCAGTTCCGATAGAAACTCTGCGAGTCCACCAAAGCGTAGGCGTTGAGATATTGGGAATCGATAACCTTGGACAGACCACGGATGTTGAGTTCGTCCGCATTGTCAGGACGCGTGGCGTCCGAAACCCAATCGGCCACTTCCGGTTCGGTCGAGTCGCACCACCAGGCATCGATGCCGTGCCGGCCGAGATACTGCCATGCGTGGTCAAAATAGAGGTCGCCGGCCTTACGCTGGAAGAAATCGACGTATTCGGTGCCGGCCAGCGTGTAGCCATTGTCTTTCAGGGCCCTGCCCGGCGGATCGAGCGGACTCGGGTTCGGCCAGATGGAAATCATCACATGGGCGTTCAGGTCATGCGCGGCCTTCGTCATTGCCGCGACGTCGGGATACCTTGCCGCCTCCGGAACGAAGCTGCCCCAATGATTGGGCATCCAGTAGTTCCAATCCTGCACGATGGTATCGAGCGGAATCTTCCGGCGACGGAACTGCGCGACTGTCTCGACCAGATCCTGCTGGGTGACGTAACGCTCCTTCGATTGCACGTAGCCGAAGGCCCACTTGGGCAGCAATCTGGCGGGCCCCGTAAGCTCGCGGTAGCCCGCAATGGCGTCGTCGGCTTTTTCTCCGACGATCACGTAGTAATCAAGATCGTCCACGACATCGCTGGTGAGCGACATGCCGTCCGCGCCATCGGCGAACGTGAGCGCACTGTACGAATCGAACAGCAGGCCATAGCCGCGCGTCGACGTCATGAACGGCACGACGATGCGTAGATTATGCTGGTACAACCTCTTTCGTTTCCCGCGCAAATTCAGGTCGTCGGTTTCATCAAAGCCCAGGCCATATAACGCCTCGTCGCCGTGCAGGCTGAAACGCGCCGCCGCCTTCCAGGCGTCCCTGTCTTTCGTCTGCACATAGGAACCCGCGACCTGCCGCTCACCGTCGACGGTTTTAATCCTGGTGACCGTGGCGGGGTCCGGCATGGACTTGATGACGTCGACCCGTTCGAAGGTGCGTGGCGACGCAGCGTTCTCTTGCAGGAGCAAGGTGCCATCGGCTTTCCAGAACGAGAGCGCACCACTGCCGAGGTCCAATTTGACCAGCATCCTGGGAGAGCGCAAGGTGCACACCTTGTCATCAACGCCGATCTCGATGGCGGAAGGCCGACCGCCAATGTCGACGCGCATCAGGCTTGCGCGCTCGGACCATTCCTGGTTCGGCGTCGCCGTGACACGGACGATGTGATCGGTGACGAAGCTGATTCTCAAACGGATATTAGCGGTTGTGCACTCCACGCCCACCCCGGTCTTGCGTACGTTCTGCACCGGCGCAGTGCCCGGCCCGCCGGGCAGCAGCTTCTCGGCGGCGCTCGCGTATCCGGCCACCGTCAGCGCTGGTACCGCCTTGGCGAACTGCATAAGAAGTTTTCTGCGGCTATACATATGTCTCAATTGTTATTAATTATCAAGTCCCATGAACGGGATCCCTCAAACGACTCCGTATGTCCCTTACGTCGGCGACATGCATCACATAGAAAATCATGTTATCGATCACCAAGGCCAGCCTCCGTGGTTTACACTGAGCACATCTTTGCACGTGATTTTATCTATAAAATACAATTCATAGCGAAAAATGTACCGCCTGGTCATGATTTTCCTGATTGGACCGGCACGTACAACTCCAGATTGATATCGATACCAAGCGCCCGGCTTGCCTCATCAAGGATGACTCAATGATCTTGCCTCTTCACCGCCTCTTCCCGATCCGGGCCCATGTGGCCGTGACCCTGGCCATCGCCTGCATGACGGCAGGTGCCAACGCCAGGACCGATGGCCCCGAAGCCCTGACCCTTCACTACGACAAACCGGCGGCGATGTGGACGGAAGCGCTCCCGATCGGAAACGGCCGCCTGGGCGCCATGGTATTCGGCCGTCCGGGTGAGGAACTGTTGCAGTTGAACGAGGCCACGCTGTGGAGTGGCGGCCCGGTCGGCACGGACCTGAATCCGACTGCCTACGACGCTCTCATCGAAACCCGGAAGGCGCTCGCCGACGAGAACTACGAAGAAGCCGCCAGATTGGTCAGGAAGATCCAGGGACCGTACTCGCAGAGTTACCTGCCACTAGGCGATTTACTCATTCGGCAGGATTTACAAGGAAATCCGACCAACTACCGCCGTGACCTGAACATCCGCGACGGCATTGCCTCCACCTCCTTTGCGGTGAACGGCGTGAGGTATCGCCGTGAAGTGTTCGCGTCCGCACCAGACCAGGTGATCGTCGTGCGCCTATCCACCGACAGGCCGCGCGCGCTGAACCTCGACGTGACGGGCAGGAGCGAGTTGCGCGGCGAAAGCACCGACGCCGACGGCGTCCTGATCTTGAAAGGCAAGGCGCCGGCACAGGTCGACCCGGAATATGTGCGCTACAACAAAGAGCCCATTGTATGGGACGACCCCAGCGGATGTAGGGGCATGCGCTTCGAGTTGATGGTCAAGCCGCTCGTCAAGGAAGGTACCGTCGAGGCCACCGGCGGCAAGCTCGCGATCCGCGGCGCCACGGAGGTGGTACTGCTGCTATCGGTCGCGACGAGCTTCAACGGCTTCGACAAGTGTCCGGACAGCGCGGGCAAGGACCAGCACGCACTGGCGCAAGCGCATTTGCAGCGCGCGGCCCTGCGCAGCTATGAGCAATTGCGTGCCGACCATCTGGCCGACTTCCGCAAGCTCTTCGACCGCATGTCGCTCGCCATCAATCCCTCCGAGCCCGACCGCAGCGGCATCCCCACGGATCGCCGCCTGGCCGAGTTCACGGCGGGACAGGCCGACTCGGGGCTGGAAGCGTTATACGCGCAGTTTGGCCGCTATCTGCTAATCTCGTCGTCGCGCACTCCCCACGCGCCCGCCAACCTCCAGGGCATTTGGAACAACCTCATGCGTGCCCCCTGGAGCAGCAACTACACCACCAACATCAATGTCCAGATGAACTACTGGCCGGTGGAAAGCGCC
>Ga0207657_10002198_pt1 | contig 21141 bp, 16 predicted proteins | sample KBSC33metaG_FD_184316 | JGI IMG/M metagenome (GOLD analysis project Ga0207657, IMG submission 184316) | Corn rhizosphere microbial communities from Kellogg Biological Station, Michigan, USA - KBS C3-3 metaG (SPAdes) (version 2) | ecosystem: Host-associated > Plants > Roots > Rhizosphere > Soil ... | reverse complement strand
GTCCGACCGTCTGCTGGTCGGCCGGATCCTGCAGAACCTGGTGTCCAACGCCATCAAATATACCCGGCCGGGGGGACGCCTGCTGGTCGGCTGTCGCCGTCACGGCGCCCGGCTCAGGCTCGACATCATCGATACCGGCATCGGCTTTTCGCGGGAGCAGCAAGGGCTGATCTTCAACGAGTTCTCGCGCCTCGAGCAGGGGGCCCGCATGGCGCCCGGCCTCGGGCTGGGACTCTCCATCGTGCAGCGGCTGGTGGCGGCGCTGGGTCTCGGGCTCGAGCTCGACAGCGTCGAGGGGCGCGGCTCGCGCTTTTCGCTCTATCTGCCCTTGGTCCACGGTGCCTACGCCGCCGCGTCGCCGGCCCCTCCGGCGTCTGCCGCGGCGCTCAATCTGAGCGGCGTGCGGCTGCTCTGCGTCGACAACGAGGCGGCGATTCTCGAGGCCATGAGCGGCCTCGTCGGCGGTTGGGGCTGCGAGATGCGGGTCGCCCGCTCGTTGAAGGAAATCAGCCGCGACGGCCTGATCGAGGGCTGGCTGCCCGATCTGGTGCTGATGGATTATCACCTCGATCAGACCTCGGGGCTCGATGCCATCGAGTGGCTGCGGCACAATATCGGCGGCCATTTGCCGGCAATATTGCTGACCGCCGATCACAGTCCGCAGGTGCGCACTTTGGCCGAAGAGCGCGGCATTGCGGTGATTACCAAGCCGGTGAAGCCGGCCGCGCTGCGCGCCGCCATTGCCGGGCTCTGGCGCGGTCAGTCGCCGGCGGGCAGCAGCGTCTCGAACTGACCATCCTCGATGCGCCCCGCCGCGATCACCGCCTGGGTGCGGCTGTCGACCCCGAGCTTTTGCAGGATCGCTGAGACATGCGCCTTGACCGTCGCCTCGGAGATGGAGAGGGCATAGGCGATCTGCTTGTTCATCAGCCCGTCCTTCAGCATCATCAGCACCCGCACCTGCTGCGGCGTCAGGCTCGCCAGCCGGTGCAGCAGGTTGGACTGCGGGTCGGGCGCCGCCGCTTCGGCGCCGGCCGGCATATAGATATCGCCCGCCAGCACCTGCGCGATGGCACGGCGGATTTCCGCCGGATCGGTGGATTTGCCGAGGTAGCCGGCGACCCCGAGCTCGAAGGCGCGCTGCACCACGCCGGCGTCGTCGACCGCCGAAACCACCATCACCGGCACTTCCGGATATTGCGCCCGCAGCAGCAGCAGGCCGGAAAAGCCGTGTGCTCCCGGTACGTTGAGGTCGAGCAGCACGAGGTCGCAGTCGCGGTCCGCGGCCAATGCCGCATCGAGCGCGGCAAGGTCTCCCGCCTCTTCCATGATGGTGTCGGCATCGCCTGCCAGCAGCGTCTGGCGCAGCGCCGCACGGAATAGCGGGTGGTCGTCTACGATGATGATGCGGCGCCGGGCCATGATCGCGGTCGATCTTGCTGAGTCTGGGCGCTCCGGCATGTAGCCGATCCGCTCCCGCACCACAACCTGTGCCGCCGGGGCAGGGTGCGGGTCTTGCAAAATGCACCGCCTTTAACCGCTTATTTACCATACCTTCCCCAATGTGACGCCCAGCCGCGGCAACTGCGTCGCGGAGTCGCCCAGGCGATCTGGGCTGGGAACGAACATGGCCCGCGCACTTCCCCTCGTTTCAACACCCGAGTTCGGCACCGGCCTGCCAACCGGTGATTGGCAGGCGTTGCGCGGTGAATTGGTAGCGCTGCTCGACCAGGTGGAAGGCCAGTATGCCGAGACCGGCTCGGCCGATCCCGCCTTCGCCGGCTTTGCCCAGCGCATGCGCGACTTGCGCTATCAGGTCGCCGACGCCGACCCGCAGGACCGGCACCGCGAAGCCCTCCGCTCGGTGAAGCGCCAGGTGGACCGCTTCCACGACCGCGGCGAGCCCGAAGCCACCCCGCAGGCCGATACCGTGCTGCAGAGCGCCATCCAGCAGATTCGCGCCCGCACCCAGGCGGCGGCGCCCCATCCGATGGCAGCCCCCATGGCCGCGCAGCCCGTCGCTGCCGCCCCGCGTTTCGATGAATTCTCGCAGGCCGTGACCGGTCTCGCCGCCCGCCTCGAGCAGCTCGAGGCCGAGCTCAAGGTGCAGCGCGGCAATGCTTCGCAGGTGCGTGAGATCGCCGATCAGGTGTCCCAGCTCAGCCAGGTGGTCGAACTGCTGGCCGGGGCCGTCGGCGAATCCGGCCAGGTCAAGCGCCTCGAGAGCCAGATCGCCGGCCTCGCGCAACTGATCGGGGAGGGGCAGAAGGTCGATCTCGGCCAGCTCACGGATCGGCTCGACCAGGTCTCGGCCACCGTCGACCGGCTCGCCGACCTGCAGGTGCAACAGATCCAGCACGTGGTGCGCGAAGCCGAAGCGACGCCGCAGAAGGAAGTGGAGGCGGCGCGCGGCCTGCAGGCCATCGAGGCCGGCGTGAGGAATATCTACGACCGCATCGATACCCTCGAGAGCAGCGTGGCGCTGCCGCAGGACGAGCTCGAGCGCCTCGGCCAGATGCTCGGCAATATCACGGCGCGGCTCGGCGCCGACAATGCCCGGCCCGACCGCCTGCTGGGCCTCGTCGATGCCCTCAACGGCCGCATCAACGAGCTCGAAGACCGCGGCGAGGCGCTCGCCGGCCTCAAGGGCGATATTCGTGGCCTGCGCGAGGCGGTGCTCGGGGCCATCGAGCCGCGCTTCGTCGCCATCGAGGAAAAGCTCGACACCCTCGGCGCCCAGCTCGACCGGCGCGACGACAACCCGACCCTGACGCAGCTCGAAGCCCAGATTCGCCAACTCGTGGCCCGCATGGACCAGACCGGCGAGCAGCTTTCCGGCCTCGCCGCCCTCTATGCCGAGGATCGCGCCGCCGCCGCCCCCGACTTCGAGGCGCTGGCCACGCTGGCCGCCACGCGCACCGCCGAAACCATGGCCCGCCAGGCGCCCCCGCCGGCGCCGCTCCCCGATCTCAATGCGCTCGCCGACCTGGTGGCGGCGCGCACCGCCGACGCCATGGCCAGCCAGCCGCAGCCCGAGCTGCAGATGCGGCCCGGCCAGGTCGACGCCATCGCCGATATCGTCGCCGCTCGCGCCGACGCCGCCATGACCCGTCGCGACGGGCCGGTGGCGCCGGTGCTGTCGGACGCCAGCCTTGCCGAAATCGAACAGCGCATTGGCCGGCTGGTCGACGGCTTCCTCAAGGCGCGCGCCGCCGATGCCGGTGCCGGCGTGCAGCAGGGCATCGATCGGGTCGAGCAGCGCCTCGGCCGGCTGGAGCAGTCGCTTGGCAACCGCGAGGTGCCGTCCCCGGCCGTGCTCGCGGTGCAGCCTGAGACGGTGGCCAGTGCCGTAACCACAGAGGCCGCCCCGCAGGCGATCGCGCCGCGGGAAGTCGAGCCGCCAGCGGCCGCCGAGCCAGCCGCGACACCAACCCTCCACGCCGCCGCCCTCGACGCCGACGCCATGCCGCGCAATCCGGCCACCGAGGCGCCGCTGAAGGAATTCGGCTTCCCCGACCTCGGACCGGTCCGCGCCGCGCTCGATGCGCGGCTGAGCGGCCGCAAGCCGCGTGCGCCGGTGCCCGATGCAGAGGCCGAGCCGTCCTTCGAAACCGATCCGCTGACGCCGGAAATGGCCGCCCCCGGCAGCCGCCCCGCCGCCTCCGCCGCGCGGGCGACGCCACCGGCAACAATTGCTGCGCCGGCTTTCGATCCGGCGCAGGTGGTCCGCCCGCCCCGTCCTGAATCGAGCCTCGCGCTCAACGATGACGACGCCTTTTCGCTGCCGCCCTCCACCCCGGCCAGCCCGCCGCGCGAGGCCGTGTCGGCATCGAGCCGCAATACCTTCATCGAGGCCGCACGCCGTGCCGCGCAGCGCCGGGCGGCGCCGGCCGAAACCGAATCGCTTATCGGCCGGGCCTTGTCGCGCTTCCACCCCGAAACGCCCGCCGAGCCCTCCGCTGCCGTCCGGCCGACGCCCGAGCCCGTACCGCCGCTCGCGCCCCCTCCCACCAGCAAGGCCAAGGCGAAAGCCGAGGCCAAGGCCAAAGCAAAGGCGGAGGCCAAGTCGCAGGCAGAGGCGGAAGCCAAGTCAAAGACAGAGGCGATGCCGCAGGCCGAGCCCGGCAAACCGGTGCGTCGCGGCCTGTTCTCGCGCCAGCCCAAGCCGGTCGAGCCGGAGAATTCGACGCCGCTCCTGATCCCGGCAGCGGTGAAATCGCCGGAGCCGATGACGCCTACTCTGGTTGCGACGGCGCCCGCTGCCGACCTGCCGGACATGCTGGAAGAGCGGCGGGCCGTTCTTCCCGAGAGCTTCCTGGTGCGTCACCGCAAGCCGATCCTCGTGGGCGCAAGCCTGATTGCCGTATCCTTCATGACGCTGAATCTCGTCATGCAGCGCCTGTCGAGCGGCGAAGAAGCCTCGGTAGCGGCGACGCCTGCCGCGGCCGCCAAGCAGGTGACTCCCGCCAAGACTGCTCCCGGCGCCACGACCCCGACGCCCCCTTCGGGCGCACCGGTGCCCGCCAAGCCGGTCAGCGTGATCATGCCCGGCGCGGGCCATATCGTCGCCGCGACGCCGCCCGCCGCCGGTCCCCGGATCACCCCGGCGACCGATCCGGTTGTCACTGCCTCGATCGGCTCCGGTGCCCTGAACTACGCGGCGGAGCCAGCCGCTGCGCCAATGCCGCCGGCGCTCGCCGCCGCCAACTCCGCCGCTGCCAATTCCACCGCCGGTGCGGTGCCGCCGCCCGTGCTCGACAGCCCGGTCAAGGTCGAGCTGCCGCCCGACGCCGTCGGTCCCCTCGACCTGCGCCAGGCCGCCGCGAACGGCGACGCGCGCTCGCAATTCGAAGTGGCCGCCATCTATTCCGAAGGCCGCGCCGTGCCGCAGGACAACAAGCAGGCCGTCGCCTGGTACGAACGCGCCGCTGCGCAGGGCTTTGCCCCGGCCGAATACCGGCTTGGCAACCTCTATGAAACCGGCACCGGCACCGCCAAGGACCCCGAGCAGGCGCGCCTCTGGTACCAGCGCGCCGCCGAGCAGGGCAACCGCATGGCCATGCACAACCTCGCCGCGCTCTATGCCGGCGGCCAGTTCGGCAAGCAGGATTTCGTCTCCGCCGCCAACTGGTTCCAGCAGGCCGCCGACCGGGGCATGAAGGACAGCCAGTTCAACCTCGGCATGCTCTATGCCCGCGGCCTCGGCGTGCCGCAGAGCCTTGAAACGTCGTACAAATGGTTCGCACTGGCCGCCCTGACCGGCGATGCCGACGCCGCCAAGGCGCGCGACAATATCGGCCGCTCGCTGGACGCCGAGGCGATCAAGCGCGTCACCGCCCAGGTCGCTGCCTGGAAGCCGGCGCCGATCGACCTCGCCGCCAACTACGCCCCCATCGGCACCTGGGAAAAGAACTTCAATCCCGGCCCCGCCATCACCACCAAGGACGTGGTGATGAAAGTGCAGACGGCGTTGTCCCGGCTCGGCTTCGATGTCGGCACTCCTGACGGTCACGTCGGTGCCAAGACCAGTGTCGCCATCAAGGCGTTCGAGCGCGGCACCGGCATGAGCGAAGTCGGGGCGATCAATCCGCGCCTGCTCGCCGTCCTCGGCAGCCAACCCGTCTAGCGGGTCCCCAGCGGCTTTTCGACCACGCGGCAACAGAATTTCATGTGCGGCGCACGCAAATTGCGTGGCGATTGGCAGCGCTTCAATGGAATTGAAACGCTTCCCCGCGATGCTTGACGCTGCCGCCGGTTCGCACAGCGCAAAATTGCCTCAATAACCTCGCATTCGGAACCTGGGCGGCGCCGGGGTGACCCGGGATTGAACATGAGGCCGAGCGCGACGCGCGTTGGGCCGTTGGCATCCGGGTCCCGCGCACCGTGCAGATTTACCTGCCCATCGCTGAACTTTCGATGAACCTGTTCTTCCTCGTCGGGATCGGCGCTGCGGTGGGATTCCTCTCGGGTCTGTTCGGGGTCGGCGGCGGCTTCCTGTTGACTCCGCTGCTGATTTTCTCCGGCGTGCCATCCTCGGTTGCCGTCGCCTCGGTCACCGGCCAGGTCACCGCCGCCTCGACGTCCGGGGCGCTAAGCTATTGGCGACGCGGCGGTATCGACCTGCATCTGGCGATGTATCTCGTGCTGTCGAGCCTGATCGGCGTCGTCGGCGGCGTTGCGACCTTTGCCGCGTTGCGTGCTGCCGGCCAGCTCGACCTGGTCATCTCGCTCGGCTACCTCGTGCTGCTCGGCGCGCTCGGCACCATCATGCTGAGCGAGGCACTGCGCGCCCTGCTGCGCCGCCGCGCCGGCATCGTGGTGCGCGAAAAGCTGCCGAGCCAGCACACCTGGATGCATGGCCTGCCGCTGCGTATCCGGTTCAAGCGCTCCAAACTCTACATCAGCGTGCTGCCGGTTCTGGCGATCGGCGTGGTGATCGGCTTCATCGGCGCCCTGCTGGGCGTTGGCGGCGGTTTCATCCTGGTGCCGGCGCTGGTCTATCTGCTGCGCGTGCCCGGCAATGTGGTGGTGGGCACGACGCTGCTGCAGGTGATGGCGATGATGGCGGCAACCACCATCCTGCAGGCGGTGCAGAGCCAGAGCGTCGATATCATGCTGTCGTTCTGCCTGATGCTCGGCGGCACGGTTGGGGCGCAGTTCGGCGCCTCGGCCGGCCAGTACCTGCGCGGCGAGCAATTGCGCTTCCTGCTGGCGCTGCTGGTGCTGGCGGTCGCGGTACGGTTCGGCGCCACGCTGGTGCTGGCGCCGACCGATCCCTTCAGCCTCGCCGTCCTTGGGCCAGGGGGCATCCTGTGAAGGCGGTCGCGCCCCTGCTGGCGGTATTGCTGGCACTCGCGTCAATCGGTGGCGCCCGGGCGGAGGGACTGGTCTCGACCGTCTCCAACCCCAACGTCGCCATTACCTCGAGCTTTGATGGCGAGACGCTGAGTCTGTTCGGCAATGTCGAGCCCGATCAGGGCGCCACCGGCGTCAGCGGGCCATTCGACATCATCATCGTGGTGATCGGGCCTTCGGTAAACCGGGTGGCGCGGCTGAAGACCAATCGCGCCGGGCTGTGGATGAATACCGAGCAGGTCGAGTTCAATCCCTTCCCGACCTACTACCACGTCCTCGCCAGCAACCCGCTGGACCGCATCACCGACCACGAAACGCTCGAGGCCGAGCGCATCCTGCCGGATGCCCAGACGCGCATCGCGGCCGCCCCCGACAGTCCGCATGCCGACCGGTTCGGTGCCGAGCTGGTGCGCCTGATGACGGCGCGGGGGCTGTTCGGCATCGAGGAGCAGGGGGTGAAGTTCCTTTCGCCCACCGCCTATGTGGCGCAACTCACGCTGCCCGCCGACATTTCGAACGGGCTCTTCATTACCCAGACCTACCTGTTCAGGGACGGCCGGCTGCTGGCCAAGCGCGGCGACAGTTTTGCCGTCAACAAGACGGGCTTCGAGCGCTACCTGTTCACCGCCGCGCATGATCAGCCGCTGCAATACGGGCTCGTCTGCGTGCTGCTCGCCATCGGTACGGGCTGGCTTGGCGGGGTCATCTTCCGGCGCTGAGGGGTCGGATGCAGCGCTGTGTTCCGGCAGGCCTCATCCTGAGCTTGTCGAAGGACGGGGCCGTGGCACTTGCAGCGCTGAGTACTCGCCCTCGTGGTTCGACAAGCTCCCCATGAGGGCTCGTCCCGCCTTGGCTAACCGCCCACCAGCCGGCGGGGATTGACCGGATAGAGCCGGTCGCGCCCCAGCATGGTGACTTCCAGCCGGTCGAACCGGAACAGCCCGGTGAAGGCCGGGCCGAGAATGTTGAGCGTCCCGGTCGAGGCGCCATAGGCCGGCAGCACCAGCAGGCGGCCATCGTGGACGAAGCACGGCCGGCGCGTCGAGCGGCCGTTGAGATAGACCCGTGCTGCGGGGTGCAAGTGGCCGGCGATCAGTCCCGCTTCGCCGTGCCGGGGTTCGTGCGCCAGCAGCAGGTCGCCGAACGCCAAATGGCTGAGGCAGTCGCCGCCGAGCGCATGTGGCGCCGGATCGTGATTGCCCGACAACCAGAGCCAGTGCGCCCGCCCGGTGAGCGCTTCGAGTGCCGCCCGGTCGGCGGCGACGAGGCTCGCCGTCCCCGCGTCGCGATGAAAGCCGTCGCCGAGCGAAATCACCCGCTCGGCCCCGGTGCGCAGCAGGTCGGCGGCGAGCCGGGCCAGCGTCAGGCCGGTGTCGTAGGGCGGCAGCAATTGGCCGCGCGGTGCAAACGACGACAGCTTTTCGAGGTGCAGGTCGGCCACGATCAGCGTGCGCTCGGCGGCCCAGTGGAGCCCGCCCGACGGCAGCGGCTCGAACACCTCGCCGCCGAAACGGAGGGCTGCGGCATCGTCTCCGGCGGACAGGGCCGCGGCTGCTGCTGCTGGGGCCCTCATCCGGCGCTCCGCGCTACCTTCTCCCGCGAGCGGAGAAGGGAGCCGTCAGGAGTCCTCATCCTGAGGTGCGCGGCCAAAGGCCGAGCCTCGAAGGACCCTCGGCGATCACCGCGTGTGGTTCGAGGCTCGCTGCGCTCGCACCTCACCATGAGGGGGCGGCAAAGCTGCTCCCTTCTCCGCTTGCGGGAGAAGGTGGCGCGAAGCGTCGGATGAGGGGGGAGCCAATTGCTCAAGATCCGGCCTTTTGTCCCGTTGCTTCCTTGATTAATTCTTCCGCGGCGTCGGCCATGGCGCTTTCGCGGGCCTCCCCGTAGATCGGGGTTTTGCCGATGTCGACCAGAATCGGTACCGCAAGCGGGGAGATTCGGTCGAGGGCTTTGTGCACGATTTGTTTCTTTATGCGGGCGAGGAAATCGCCCAGCCGGGCGATGTCGAGCAACCCGCGCGCCGCATCGTGCCGCGCTGCCTCGATGAGGATGTGGTCGGGCTCGTGTTGGTAGAGCACGTCGTAGATGACGTCCGAAGACACCGTCACCTGCCGGCCGGTCTTCTCCTTGCCGGGATGGCGGCGCTCGATCAGCCCCGAGATGATGGCGGCGTTGCGAAAGGTGCGGCGCATCATCGCCGACTCGTCGAGCCAGGATTCAAGGTCGTCGCCAAGCATGTCCTCGTCGAACAGGGCGTCGAGCGACAGCCGCCCGGTGCGGATCATGGCGGAAAAATCTCCGAGCCCCCATATGGCGAGCGAATAATCGGAGGCAACGAACCCGAGCGGCCGGGCGCGCAAGCGCTCCAGCCGCCGGGTCAGCAACATGCCCAGCGTCTGGTGCGCCAGCCGCCCCTCGAACGGGTAGCACACCATGAAATTCTGGCTGCCCTTGGGGAACGTCTCGACGAGCAGGTTGTCGCGGCCGGGCAGTAGTGAGGCCTCGTGCTGCAACGCCAGCCAGTCGCGCACCGCCTCGGGCAAGGGGCCCCAATTGTCGGGGTTCGAAATGATCCGCCGCACGCCGTCGGCGAGGAAGGTCGAGAGCGGAAACCGGCCACCCATATAGGAGGGCACTTTCGGGTCGGGCGCGAAGCTGCGCGACACATAGGCCTCGGTCTCGACCATTCCCTCATAGGCGACGATCTCCGAGCCGAAGACGAAGGTGTCGCCCTTCACCAACTGGTCGATGAAATATTCCTCGATCTCGCCCAGCACCCGGCCGCCGCGGCCGATCGGACCGGTGGACTGGCCGACCTTGTTGCCTCGGGCGCGCACCAGCCGCACCTTGACCATCGGGTCCTCGACGATGGTGCCGACATTGAGCCGGTATTGCTGGGCGATGCCCGGATGGGCGATGCGCCAGCTTCCGTCCGCGCCCTGCCTGAGCTTGGCGTAGCGCTCATAGGCCCGCAGCGCGTAGCCACCGGTCGCGACGAAATCCACCACCCGGTCGAAACTGCGCCGGCTGAGCGCGCGAAACGGCCAGGCGCGGCGCACCTCGGAATAAAGCTCGTCGGCAAGGAACGGGCCGGCGCACGCCATGCCGAGCACGTGCTGGGCCAGCACGTCGAGGCTCCCCTCGACCGGTGGTTCGCTGTCCTGCGTCCCCGCCGCTACCGCCTCCAGCGCCGCCTCGCATTCCAGCACCTCGAACCGGTTGGAGGGCACGAACAGCGCCTTGCTCGGTTCGTCCAGCCGGTGGTTGGCGCGCCCGATGCGCTGCAGCATGCGCGAGGCCCCCTTCGGTGCGCCGATCTGCACCACGAGGTCGACGTCGCCCCAGTCAATGCCGAGATCGAGGGTGGAGGTCGCGACCACCGCCTGCAGCATGCCCGAAACCATGGCGCTTTCGACCTTGCGCCGCTGCTCGACGCTGAGCGAGCCGTGATGCAGCGCAATGGCGAGGCCATCCTCGTTGTGCGCCCACAGCAACTGGAACAGCATCTCGGCCTGGCTGCGGGTGTTGACGAAGATCAGCGTGGTGCGGTGGTCGCGGATCACCTGGTAGAGCGCCGGGATGGCGTAGACCGCCGAATGCCCGGACCACGGCACCCGGTCGTCGCCGGCGAGGATGGCGAGCTCTGGCGCCGCCCCGGCCTCGCCCTGCAGCAGCTCGGCAGGCGCCGCGGGCAGGGGGGCCGCGATCCAGTCGCGCAGCAGGTCCGGGCGCGCCACCGTGGCGCTGAGCGCCGTGAGCCGCACCTCCGGCGCGAGCATGGCGAGGCGGGCGATGTCGAGCGCCAGCAACTCGCCCCGCTTGCTGGTCACCAGCGCATGCAGTTCATCGAGCACGATGCGCTTGAGCGAGCCGAACAGCCGCGCCGCATCGCCATGGCTGACCAGCAGCGCCAACTGCTCCGGCGTCGTCATCAGGATGTTGGGCGGATCGTAGCGCTGGCGCTGCCGGCGGTGCGCCGGGGTGTCGCCGGTGCGCGTCTCGACCTTGATGCGGGCCCCCATCTCGGCGATCGGTGTGGTGAGGTTGCGGGCGACGTCCACGGCAAGCGCCTTGAGCGGCGAGATGTAGAGGGTGTGCAGTCCCTCCATCGGCGTCGTGATGAGGTCGTCGAGCGTCGGCAGGAAGCCGGCCAGCGTCTTGCCGGCGCCGGTCGGGGCGATGAGCAGCGCCGAGGCGCGCCGCTCCCAGGCAGCCAGCACGGCCAGCTGGTGCCGGCGCGGCGCCCAGCCTTTTTTGGCGAACCAGTCGGTGATCAGGGGGTGGAGATCGCGCACGGCTTCACATAGGTTCCCGCAACGCGAGGAAGCCATGTCGACCGAGATTAGCCAAGAACAATCGCCGCAGCGCCTGTCGCTGACCCCCGAGGCGGCGACCGCCCTCGTCGCCGAACGCGCCCTGGCGCTCGCCGCGGCGCACCCCGGTCAGCGCCTCGCCATTGGCCTCGCCGGCGGCCCTGGCGTCGGCAAGTCGACCATCGCCGTCGACGCCGTGGCCGCGATCAATGCTCGCGCGCCGGGCCTTGCCGCCTATGTGCCGATGGACGGCTTCCACATGAAGCACAAGAAGCTCGAGGCGCTCGGCACGGTGCGCGACAAAGGCATGCCGCACACCTTCGAGGGAGCCGCCTTTGCCGCGTTCCTCGCCGACCTGAAGCGTGCCGACCACGCGGTCAGCGGCCCCGGCTATTCCCGCCAGATCGAGGATACGGTCGACGACGCATTCACCATTGCCGCCCCGGTGCGCCTGCTGGTGGTCGAAGGCAATTACCTGCTGCTGGGCGAGGCACCGTGGGACGTCGTGCGGCCGCTGCTCGATCTGGCGTTCTTCATCCACGTCGACCGCGACAAGGTATGGGCGCGGCTGATGAAGCGGCACGCCGAAGCAGGTCTGTTCACCGAGGAGCGCAACCGCGAACACATCGCCCGCGTCGACCTTGCCAATTACGATCGGGTCGAGGCCAGCGCGGGCCGCGCCGACATCCGCATCGATATCGTCAGCGAACGCTAGGTTCATGGCGGGCGCCGCGGCACCAGCAGGCGAGGCCATCGGCAGGTCGCGGCCGCAATACCCCTTCGAGGTCTCCAGCCGCGCTGTGTTCGGCATCGCGCTGCCGGCGGCCATGGCATTCATCACCGAACCGATGGTCGGCATCGTCGATACCACGGTGATCGGCCGGCTGGGCGATCCGGCGCTGCTGGGCGGGGCAGTACTCGGGGCGCTGGTGTTCGACACCATCTTCGCGCTCGCCTATTTTCTCCGCCTCGGCACCGCCGGGCTCACCGCGCAGGCGGTCGGCGCGCGCGACCCCGCCGATGGGCTGATGCACGTGGCACGCGCCATCGCGGTTGCCCTGGCCATCGGGCTGGTGCTGATCGGTCTGCGCGAGCCGATCCTGTGGCTGGCCGAGCGCCTGCTGGGCGCTTCGCCCGATGTCGATGCCGCCCTGGGGATATATTTCCGCATCCGCCTCCTCGCCGCGCCCTGCGTGCTGATCAACTACGCGCTGCTCGGCTGGTTCTATGGCCGCGCCCACGCGCGGACCGGCATGCTGGTGCAGATCCTGATCCATGGCGTGAACATCGTGCTCAGCATCAGCCTCGTGCTGGGGCTCGGCTGGGGCGTGGCCGGGGCCGCGTGGGCCACCGTCCTCGGCGAAGCCGCCGCCACCCTGCTGGGACTGTGGCTGCTGGCCCGCCACTATGGCGGCGTGCGGCAGGCGTTCGCCCGCATCGTACCGGCGGAATTGCTGGATGCGCGGGCGCTGCGCCGTATGTTCGCGCTCAGCCGCGACATCACCATCCGTTCGGCGGCACTGATGGCGAGCTATGCCTATTTCGCCGCCGCCGGCTCGCGTGCCGGCGAAATCACCCTCGCTGGCAACGCCATCCTGATGAACATCCTGATGGTTTCGAGCTTCTTCCTCGATGGCCTGGCGCAGGCCTCCGAGCAGCTCTGCGGCCGGGCGGTCGGGGCCAATTGGCCGCCGGCCTTCGAGCAGGCGTTCCGCCTGTCGATGCGCTGGGGCGTGCTCATCGGCCTCGGCGTCGGCGCCATATGGCTGGTGCTCGGCCCGGCGCTCATTGCGCTGATGACCACCAGCGAGGCGGTGCGTGCGCATGCCGGCACCTACCTGCCGATGGCGGCGCTCGCGGCGATCACCGGCATGCCCGCCTTCGTACTCGACGGCGTGCTCGCCGGCACCACCATGAACGATTTGATGCGCAACGGCATGCTGGCAGCACTGGCGCTGTTCTTCCTCGCCGCCTTCACGCTGCAGCCCTGGCTCGGCAATTGGGGCCTGTGGCTGGCGATCCACGTCTTCTTCCTCGCCCGCGCCGGCATCTTCTGGTGGGGCATGGAGCGGCGCAAGGCTGCCTTGTTCGAATAGCGAGGGGTGAAATTGGTCGCCGTCATGGCTCCGCCACGGCGTGCTTGGACCTTAACTCATCTCACTCTACTGGTCAGCCTTCTCCAGCTCGGCGAAGCCGGCGAGGATCCGGATCCACGACCTTATGCCGTGGTGGAACGAGGAGAGATTATATTTCTCGTTCGGCGAATGGATGCGGTCGTCGAGCAGCGCAAAGCCGATCAGCAGCACGTCCATGCCGAGCCGATGACGGAAATCGCCGACGACGGGAATCGAGCCGCCGGAGCCGATCAGCGCCGCCGCCTTGCCCCATTCGGCGGTAAGGGAGGCCGCCGCGCTCTGCGTGAATGCGCCGTCGAACGGCATGGCGATAGCGGGCGAGCCGCCATGCGCCTCGAAGCGAACGCTGCAATCGACCGGCAGCCGGGCCCGCACATGCGCCCGGAAGGCCTCGCGGATCTTCGCCGGGTCTTGCCCGGCAACCAGGCGGAACGAGATCTTGGCCGACGCCTTGCCGGGGATCACCGTCTTGAAGCCATCCCCGGTATAGCCGCCGATGACGCCGTTGATCTCGCAGGTCGGCCGCGCCCAGACCTGTTCCAGCACCGAGCGGCCCTGCTCACCGGCCGGCAGCGACAGCCCGATATCGCCGAGAAAGCTTTTGGCGTCGAAATTTAACCCCTGCCACTGCGCCTTGACCGCCTCGGGCACCTCGCTGACGCCATCATAGAAGCCGGCCACCGCGACCCCCCCATCGGGGGTCCGGAGGCTGGCGATGATGTCGCCGAGCACCTGCAGCGGATTGCGCGCCGCGCCGCCAAAAATACCCGAATGCAGATCCTGGTTGGCCGCGGTGATCTCGACTTCTTCCCCGACCAGCCCGCGCAGCAGCGTGGTGATCGCCGGCGTTTCGGCGTCCCATAGATCGGTGTCGCAGACCAGCGCCACATCGGCCTTCAGTTCGTCCGCCGTTGCCTCGAGGAACGGGCCGAGACTCTTGCTGCCGGCCTCTTCCTCGCCCTCGAACAGCACCGTGACGCGGACGGGCAGCGACCCTGTTACCGCCTTGTAGGCGCGGCACGCCTCGACGAAGGTCATCAACTGGCCCTTGTCGTCGGAGGCGCCGCGCGCCACGATCTGGCTGCCGCCCGGCGCCTGCTTCACCACCGGCTCGAACGGCGGCGTCTCCCACAGGGCGAGCGGGTCGACCGGCTGCACGTCGTAATGGCCGTAGAACAGCACATGCGCGCCCTCTGCCTGCGGCGCGTGCCCCACCACCATCGGATGGCCGGCGGTCTTGCGCACCGAGGCATCGAAGCCGAGGCCCAGCAGCTCCGTCGTCAACCATTCGGCGGCCCGCCGGCAATCCTCGGCATAGGCCGGATCGGTCGAAATCGAGGGGATGCGGATCAGCTCGAACAGCCGCCCCAGGCTATCGTCGAGGTGGGCGTCGGCATAGGCAAGCACGGCATCGAGAGTTTGCGGCATGGGACATTTCCTGGCGGCGGAATCTGCTCCCAGCCGATACCACTTGCCCCGGCATTCAGCCACAGTCATGCGCCCCAAAAAGGGGGCACGCCTGATGCTTCGGCCGGCGTTGGGCGTTGCGCATCGCGCCCGCGTGTCGGATCAACCTTCGGGCTTGATATTGCCTAGGGAAAACTGGTGCTGCCGGTCAGGATTGAACTGACGGCCTCCCCCTTACCAAGGGGGTGCTCTACCACTGAGCTACGGCAGCAAGGACCGGGGCAGCGGTGGGGAGCCCGGCGGATTGCGGCGGTTACTGCCATAGGGCCCCGCCTGACGCAAGGCCAAAAGCGCCCCTGCGCGGCACGGATACCGGGCCTGCACCGGCGGGTGCCCGGAACCGGCGGAATCGTGCTAGGGGTTGGCATGCCTTACTCCGTCGCCTGCCCGCAACACTTACCAAACTCTTAATCTCTCGATGTCAAAATCCGATGAGGCCAGGGCGCGCGAGCACAGATTGGCCGCAAAGCTCCGGGAGAACCTCAAGCGCCGCAAAGCGCGCGCGACGAGTGATGCGAGCGCAGCGCCGCCATCGCCTCCCCGCGTGCCAGAACCCCCAGCCGGCAAGGGTGGCGCAGACTAGCAGTCGTCGTGTCCGGTAGCGGCACCCGGATGAATTTCAACCTGGCGCGAGGCGCCCCGCGGACCTCTCGCGGTAGTCGGGAAATCGAATATGGATCGCATTCGGCTGGTCGGCGGCAATGAGCTGAGGGGCGAGATTCCCATTTCCGGTGCCAAGAACGCCGCGCTGCCGCTGATGATCGCCTCGATCCTCACGCGCGAGCCGCTGGTGCTGGAGAACGTGCCGCGCCTCGCCGACGTGAAGCAGCTCGAGCGCATCCTCGAAAACCACGGCGTCGATATCGCCGTACATGGGCGCAAGCGCGGCGACGTAGGCACCATCGGCCAGCGCATGACCATTCACGCCGCCGACATCGTCGATACCACCGCGCCCTATGAGCTGGTCTCCACCATGCGCGCCAGTTTCTGGGTGATCGGGCCGCTGCTGGCGCGCGAGCACAACGCGCGGGTGTCGCTGCCCGGCGGCTGTGCCATCGGCACGCGCCCCGTCGATTTCTTCCTCTATGGCCTGCAGCAGCTTGGTGCCGAGATCGATATCGAGGACGGCTATGTCGTCGCCCGGGCGCCGCGCGGCGGCCTCGTCGGCGGCCTGGTGCATCTGCCGAAAGTCTCGGTGGGCGCCACCCACACCATCATGATGGCGGCCACCCTGGCGCGCGGCACCACGGTGATCGAGAACGCCGCCATGGAGCCCGAGATCAGCAACGTCGCCGAGTGCCTCGTGGCCATGGGGGCGAAGATCGATGGCATCGGCACCACCCGGCTGGAGATCGAGGGCGTCAGCGACCTCCATGGCACAACCCACGAAGTGCTGCCCGACCGCATCGAGACCGGCACCTACGCCATCGCCGCGGCGATGACCGGCGGCGACGTGCTGCTCAAGGGTGCCCGGCCGCAGCACCTGCAAAAGGCCCTCGACGTGCTGGAGCAGGCGGGCGCGCATGTCGGCATCGAGCCGAACGGTGTCCGCATCCGCCGCAACGGCAACGGCATCCATCCGGTTGATATCGAGACCGATCCGTTCCCCGGCTTTCCCACCGATCTGCAGGCGCAGTTCATGGCCCTAATGACCATGTCGTCCGGCACCGCGCACATCCGCGAGACCATCTTCGAGAATCGCTACATGCACGTGGCCGAGCTCGCCCGCTTCGGCGCCGACATCAAGGTCGAGGGCCAGGTGGCGACGGTCAATGGCCGCTCGGCGCTGACCGGTGCGCAGGTGATGGCGACCGATCTGCGCGCCTCGGTGTCGCTGGTCATCGCCGGCCTTGCGGCGCGTGGCGAAACCATCGTCAACCGCATCTACCACCTCGACCGCGGCTTCGAGCGGCTGGAGGAAAAGCTCTCCGGGTGCGGCGCCGAGATCGAGCGCATCGCCGGCTGAGGCGGTCGAGAGTCGCCCTCGGGCGTACGCCGCGCCTCATCGGCGAAGCGCGGCGGCCGCGAGGGAGAGGGCCGCTCTGACCGGTCCCGGGCCTGAAACGCGTTGCCCCACACCGCACAAACTTGTAGATCGGCGGGCAACGACCCATCTTTGGGGTCTTCCAATTCACCCCGGAACCCGCGCGATGACCGATCTCAAGCTGCTGGCGCTGGACAGCGAGGACCTCGACGTCATCTCCGCGACCACGCAGGACGCCGTCGTGCGCGTCCCCGACCTCGGCTATGCCGCGGGCGACCGACGGTTTGCGCTGCTGATGAACCGCTATGCCTGGGAAGCCGGCGAGCGGGGCAAGGGGCAGCGCCGGCGCACCGCCCTCAGCTTTGGCCGCGTCGGCAACGTGTCTTTCGAAGGCATCAACATGAATGCGGCGGAGGGCGTGCTCGAATTGCTCGACATCCGCTTCACCGCCACCGACGATCCCGCCGGCAGCATCGAGTTGCGCTTTGCCGGCGGCGGCACGATCCGTCTTGCCGTCGAGTGCATCGAGGCGCGCCTCGAGGATCTCGGCGCCGCCTGGGCTGCCAAGGGTCGGCCGGAGCATAGCCTCTGATGCCGGTTCGCCTTGACCGCCGGCAGGCGGATTTCAGCGCCGCCTTCGAGACCTTGCTCGGCTCCAAGCGCGAAGCCTCCACGGAGGTCGGCAGCGCCGTTGCTGATATTCTGGAGGACGTGCGGCGCCGCGGCGACGAGGCGCTCATCGAGCTCACCCAGCGCTTTGATCACACCAGCCTGACGCCGGAGACGCTGCGCTTTTCTGACGCCGAGATCGATACGGCGATGGCGGCCACCCCGCCCGACGTACGCGCCGCGCTGGAAGTGGCCCATGCCCGCATCAAGGCCCATCACGAAAAGCAGAAGCCGGTCGACCACGTCTACCAGGACGAGCTCGGGGTGACGCTTGGCACGCTGTGGACCGCCGTCGAAGCGGTGGGCATCTACGTGCCGGGCGGCACCGCCTCCTATCCCTCGTCGGTGCTGATGAATGCCGTGCCGGCCAAGGTCGCTGGCGTCGAGCGCATCGCCATGGCGGTGCCGACGCCGCACGGCGTCATCAACGATGCGGTGCTGGCGGCGGCCCGCATCGCCGGCGTCACCGAAATCTACCGGGTCGGCGGGGCGCAGGCGATCGGCGCGCTGGCCTACGGCACCCAATCAATCGCCCCGGTCAGCAAGATCGTCGGGCCGGGCAATGCCTACGTCGCAGCCGCCAAGCGCCAGGTCTTTGGCATTGTCGGCATCGACATGATCGCCGGCCCGTCGGAGGTACTGGTGATCGCCGACTCGTCAGCCAATCCCGCCTGGGTCGCCGCGGACCTGCTCGCCCAGACCGAGCACGGCGGCGGCGCGCAGGGCATTCTCGTCACCACCGACCCGCGCCTCGCGGACGCGGTGGAGGCGGAGGTCGCCCGCCAGATCGAACTGCTGCCGCGCGCCGATATCACTCGCGACGGCTGGCGCGAGTTCGGCGCCGTCATTACCGTGCAAAGCCTCGACGAGGCGGTCGCGCTCGCCAACCGGCTGGCCTCCGAACACGTCGAGCTGGCGGTGGACGATCCGCAGCCGCTGCTGCGCCGCATCCGCAACGCCGGGGCAATCTTTCTCGGCCACCACACGCCCGAGGCGATCGGCGATTACGTCGGCGGCTCCAACCACGTGCTGCCGACGGCGCGCTCGGCCCGCTTCGCCTCGGGACTTGGCGTGCTCGATTTCATGAAGCGCACCACCGTGCTCGGCTGCGACCCCAGCTCGCTTGCCGCCCTCGCCGGTCCGGCCATTACGCTGGCGACGACCGAAGGGCTGGCAGCGCACGGCCGCTCGGTTTCGATCCGGCTGAACCGGTAACGCCTTGCTGTCGCCGCACGTCTTTTCGCCGACCGACCGCATCGTCACCGTCACGCTCGATCCCTCGACCATCACCTCGATCGATCCCGATGAGGTGCATGAGTGGCGGGTGGCCATCTACGACCTCATCGACGACAACAAGTTCGCTCCGGCCCGGGTCAAGGCCACCGGCCCCTATGCGCTGCACGTCTCGATCGTCGGCAATTACATCGTCCTTGATGTGCGCCACCCCGAGACCTTCCAGCCGATTGCCGCGCACTATCTGTCGCTCACACCGTTCCGGCGGCTCATCCGCGACTATTTCCGCATCCGCGACAGCTATTACGAAGCCATCAAGAGCGCCTCGACCTACCAGATCGAGACCGTCGACATGGCCCGCCGCGCCATCCACAACGAGGCCGCCGAGCTGCTGCGCACCCGGCTCGACAACAAGCTGGAGATCGACCTCAACACCGCCCGGCGCCTGTTCACGCTGATCTGCGCGGTGCAGCCCTACGCGGCCCGCATCGACGAGCGCGAGAGCCTGCTGCCTTCGGTGCTGTTCGTCTGCTCGATGAATTCGGTGCGCTCCCCCATCGCCGCCGCGCTGGCGCGAAAATTCTTCCCCGGCCGGCTCATCGCGCGCTCCGCCGGGGTGACGTCCGGCAAGGCCGACGGCTTCGTGCATGAGGTGATGGAGGAGATCGGCGTCGATATGTCGGTCCATACCCCGCATATCCTCGACGAACTGGTGGCCAACCGCTTCGATCTGGTGGTAACGCTATCTCCCGACGCCACCGAGGCGGTCGAGCGGCGCGGCCTTGAGGCGGGCCGGCTGGAATACTGGCCGACGGAAGATCCGGCGGTCGGAGAAGGCAATCGCGAGGCGGTGCTTTCGGCCTATCGGACCCTGCGCGACACCTTGCAGACGCAGGTGCGCGAGAGGCTGGAACCGCTGGTTTCGGGTGGTTCACAAACTGCATGAGTTCCTATAGGTTGCGCCACGCTTTCGGCCCAGCGCAACATCGGCATGACTTGACCCGCCTTCGCCGGTGGCCGCGGGTTGTTCAGGAGAGATAATGGCAAAGGAAGAAGTGCTCGAATTTCCGGGCGTCGTACTGGAATTGCTGCCCAACGCCACCTTCCGCGTGAAGCTGGAGAACGAGCACGAGATCATCGCCCACACCGCCGGACGCATGCGCAAGAACCGCATTCGCGTGCTGGCGGGCGACAAGGTGCTGTGCGAGATGACCCCCTACGACCTGACCAAGGGCCGTATCACCTACCGCTTCAAGTAAGCGCCGGGCGCCCGCCCCTGGCGAGGCGCAGCCGCAACGGGAGCACGTCCATCATGGCCAGTCGTCCGGAACTGATTCTGGCGTCCGCTTCGCCGCGCCGGCTGGCGCTGCTCAATCAGATCGGCATCGAGCCCGAGCACCTGATTCCTGCCCACGTCGATGAGACGCCGGAAAAGGGCGAATTGCCGCGCCAGCTCGCGACCCGCCTGGCCGACCTCAAGGCGGAGGCCACGCGCGACAAGGCAGCACTGGCCGGAGCCGCTGAAAACAGCCTGATTCTCGCCGCCGACACGGTGGTGGCGGTTGGCCGCCGCATCCTGCCCAAGGCGGAGACGCTGGAAGAGGCGAGCCAGTGCCTGAAGCTGCTCTCCGGCCGCAATCACCGGGTGTTCACGGGCATGTGCCTGCTGACCCCCAAGGGGCAGGCGCGCCGGCGGCTGGTGGAGACGCGGGTACGCTTCAAGCGCCTGTCGCCGAAGGAAATCGAATCATATCTCGCCAGCGCTGAATGGCGCGACAAGGCCGGCGGCTACGCCATCCAGGGCATTGCCGGCTCGTTTGTGGTCAAGCTGATCGGTTCCTATTCGGCGGTCGTCGGACTGCCGCTCAACGAAACCGTCGACCTGCTCGCCGGCGAGGGGTACCCGGTGCATTTCAATTGGCTGAACCAATCGACCCTGACGGTCGTTTGAGCCCCATGTCGAACGATAATGTCATCAAGCTGAAGCCAGTGCGTCCGTGCCCGATCTGCGGCAAGCCCTCGGCCCAGGCGTTTCATCCGTTCTGTTCAGGCCGCTGCGCCGATGTCGACCTGCACCGCTGGCTCTCCGGGGCTTACGTCATCCCCGGCCCGCCGCTTCCGGAAGGGCTCGTCGACGCCGAAAACCTTCCGCCCGGCACGCTCCCGCCGGACGACGAAGAGGACTGATCCGACAGGCGTTTGAAGGCTTGCGCCCGGAGAGTCCATCTCCTATAAACCGCGGGCATTTAGCCGGCCCAGCGCCCGGCCAGTGCCCGGGTAGCTCAGTTGGTAGAGCAGCGGATTGAAAATCCGCGTGTCGGTGGTTCAATTCCGCCCCCGGGCACCATTCTTTCCCAAGCATCACAAGCAGTTATCGAGCGGGCCGATTTGGCACGAGGCGCTAAACTCGTGCCGGGGTTTCAATTGGGTAACACTGTCCGTGCGGAGGAGATGCGATGATGCAATCCGTGCGTGGTCCGTGCAG
>Ga0207657_10002197_pt1 | contig 21143 bp, 21 predicted proteins | sample KBSC33metaG_FD_184316 | JGI IMG/M metagenome (GOLD analysis project Ga0207657, IMG submission 184316) | Corn rhizosphere microbial communities from Kellogg Biological Station, Michigan, USA - KBS C3-3 metaG (SPAdes) (version 2) | ecosystem: Host-associated > Plants > Roots > Rhizosphere > Soil ... | reverse complement strand
CGCGGCGGCGGCGATCGTCGGCATCTTCGCGATCAGGCGAATCGCGGCGAGGCGACGCTGCTCCGGATCGTTGATGTCGAGCGTATCGTGATAGAACGCCGACAATGACGCGATCGACCCACACAGCATCGCCATTGGATGCGCGTCGTAATGAAACCCGTGCAGGAAGTTCTTCAGTGACTCGTGCATCATCGTGTGATGCGTGACTTCGTCGTCGAAATAGGTGAACTGATCCTTGGTCGGCAATTCGCCGTTGATCAGCAGGTAAGCCACTTCGAGGAAGTTCGATGACTTGGCGAGCTGCTCGATCGGATAGCCGCGATACAGAAGCACGCCGGCATCGCCATCGATGAAAGTGATAGAACTGCGCGTCGCCGCGGTGGAAATGAAGCCCGGATCGAACGTGAAGTAGCCAAAATCCTTGTACAGCTTGCCGATGTCGATCGCTGGCTCGCCGAGGCTGCCGCTGAGCAACGGCAAGGTGCTGGATTGGTTCGACGCGCTATCGGTCAGCTGGACGGTCTTGTCGGACACGGCGGGCTCCTGGTGTTGTTCGGGTTCCGGTACAAACCGGTCGGCGGACGCAAAGACGTGCCGCGAAGCGCGAATTATCGCACAAGCGTTTGAACAGCTGCGAGATCGGAACACACGCGCTCGCAGGAAAGCGAGCGCATCGCGCATTGGCGCAGTGCGATCCCGGCCGATGCGGCCGGGATGCGGGAATTACTTGGCCGCTGTGCCGTAGCGCTTGCGGAACTTGTCCACTCGGCCGCCGGCGTCGATGACCTTGTGCTTGCCGGTATAGAACGGGTGCGACTGGCTGGAGATTTCCAGTTTGATCAACGGATATTCCTTGCCGTCTTCCCACTTCATCTTGTCCTTGCTGGTCATCGTCGACCGGGTCAGGAACGCGAAATTGGAGGAGACATCCTGGAAGATGACCGGCTCGTACTTGGGATGGATGTCGGCTTTCATAGTTAACCCCGTGAAAACGTGCAGAAAAGACGACTATGTTATCGTGTTGGGCTGCTCACGCGCAAGTTCGACCGGCCTGAAATCCAGGGAGATCCGCAGAAAACGTGCTTTTTCCGACTCGCAAATCCGCATTTTTGTGCTGTTTGGCGGCCTTGGGCCTGTCTGGGCTGCCCGGCGCGGTACTGGCGCAGCCCAATTCAAAGCCTGCAGCTGCACAGCCGGCCACTCCGAACCTGCCCGCGTCGCAGGCGAGCGCCGCAGCGGCCGCGCTGCAGGCGCTGCCCAAGCAGAGCGGCCTGGATGCGCAGACGCGCAAGCAGGCCGAGGATCTGCTGCATCAGGCGCTGGATGATGACAGCCGCGCCGACCAGCTCGTCCAGCAATGGCAGATGCTGAACCAGACCGCCGCGAACGCCGAGACCGATGCGCAAAAACTCGAAGACGCGCTGACCCGCGATGACAGCGCCGCGCTCGCTGCCTGGCGCGGCGGATTGCCGGAACGCGCGACCGTCGAACAACTCGAAGCGCTCGCCGCGCACGAGCGCAACGCCGCTGCGGATGGCCGCGCGGCGGTGAACGCGATCGAGAACGAACTCGCACGTCAGACCACACGTCCGGCACAACTGCGCGATGAACTCGATGCGGCGCACGCTGCGCTCGATGCCAATTCGACGCTACCCGCCGCCAGCGGCCCGCTCGGCCAAGCGCAACGCCTGCGCGTGCAAGCCGCGCAACGCCTGGCGACGATCCAGATCGCCTTGCTCAATCTGGAAAATCGCAGCTATGAGCCGCGCATGCGTCTGCTTTCGGCGCAGCTGCGCGAGCGCCAACGCGCCGTGGTCATGGTCGGCCAGCATGTGGCCCTGCTCGAATCGCTGTTGCTCGATCGCACCGGCGCGGAAGTGGACGCGCTGAGAACGCGCGTCACGCAGGAGCTTGCCGAGATCGATCCGCGCGCACATACGCTGATCGAAACCGCCAACACCAACGCCGAGCTGGTAGCGCGGATCGGCGACACCGTGCACGCAATTGGCGAATTGCGCACGCGCAAGCAAAGCTGGGATACGGATCTGCACGACACGTCGCAGGCGCTGAAGAACACCGAGGAACGCGTCGCGTTGGGCGGCAGCAGCGAGGCGCTGGGGCTGATCCTGCTCGCGGAAAAACACAAGCTCAAACCGCTGCCGCTGCTGCGCCACGAGCTGATCGAGCTGCAAACCGATTACGCGCAGACGCGAATGAGCCTGATCGACGTGCGCGAACAGCAGAATGCGCTGTCGGATCTTCCCGCCGCGGCCGCCAATGCGATGGCGCGCCTGCCCGACCTGCCGGAAGAAACCGCGAAGAAAATGCGCGAGGGCTTTCAGCGCGTGCTCGCCACGCGCGCGCAGATCCTCGTGCAGCTCGGCGCGCTGCAAGGCAAGCTCGCCACGACGCAAGGCGAGGCCGAGCCCACGCTGCGCGGCCTGATCGAGGCAACGAGCAAACTCAACCAGCTGCTCAACTCGCGCCTGCTATGGACGCCGAGCCACACGCCGGCGGATGCCGACTGGCTGGCCGGTTTGCGCGGCGACAGCGCGAATCTGTTCGTCGCCTCGCGCTGGCAACGCGCGATCGGCGGCGCATGGAACGCCGCAACGGCCGCGCCGTTGCGCAGCGTCATTTCGCTCGCCGTGTTCGCCAGCCTGCTGCTGTTGCGTCGGCGAACTCCGGCGCGATTGGCCGCGCTCGCCGAACCGATGCGCAGCATCCGCAGCGATCGTTACCGCTTGACCGGCGCGGCGCTGCTGTGGACTCTGCTCGCCGCGACGCCCTGGCCGTTCGCACTGTGGCTGCTCGCCAGTGCTTTCGAACGCGTCGCGCCTCCCGGAAATATATTTGCCAACGAAATCGGCTTGGCAATCGGTCAACTCGTCGCACCGGCACTCGTAATCGCACTACTGCGCACGCTGACATTGGAGAGCGGACTCGGCCAGCAGCACTTGCGCTGGCCGCGACCGCGCCGCGATGCGCTGCGCGCCGCGGCGCCGTGGTTGACGCTGATCCTGCTGCCGGCACTGTTCCTGATTGGCTTGAGCATGCTGCGCGGTGACGCGGCGGCAATCGACGCGCTCGGCCGCGCCACGCTGGTATTCGCCCTGCTCGCCTGCGGCGCCGTCGCATGGTGGCTGCTTGCGCCCGGGCGCTTGTGGACGGCGCGATATGTCGCCGTGAAAGAACCGTCGCGTTTGCGCCGGCTCGTGCGCGTGGGCGCGCTGGCGATTGCGATCGTGCTGGCGCTGCTCGCGTTACGCGGCTATTTCGTCACCGCGCTCACGCTCGGGGCGCGCATGCTGCAGTCGTTGGTCGCGTTGCTCGCCGCCAATGTGCTGTATGGGCTGGCCGCGCGCTGGCTTGTGCTCGGCGAGCGTCATCTGGCGCTCAAGCGCATGGAAGAAAAACTCGCCGGCGACAGCGAAAGTGCGCCGACGACCGGCGGCGAAGCGCAACACGAACCCGAACCCGAAGAGATCACTCTGGCCAGTGTCAGCGCGCAAACGCGACGTCTGCTGCGCATGCTGATCGTGGTCGGCGGCGGCGCGTTGCTGTTGTGGATCTGGTCCGATGTCGCGCCGGCGCTGAATCTGCTCGGCGACATCGCCGTGTGGAATTCCAGCGATGTCGCCGACGGCAAGACGATCGCGATCTCGGTCAGCCTGCGCGACATTCTTGAAGCCGTCGTGACTTTCGCGCTGACCTGGGCGGCCACGCGCAACCTGCCGGGCTTGCTCGAGGTCGGCGTGCTGCGCCGTTTCGACATTGACGCGCCGACGCGTTACGCGATCACGAGTCTTACGCGCTACGTCATCGTATTTGCCGGCGTGCTCGTCGGCATGTCGATGCTCGGCCTGCATTGGAGCAACCTGCAATGGCTGGCCGCCGGCTTCTCGGTCGGACTCGGTTTCGGCATGCAGGAAATATTCGCCAACTTCGTTTCCGGCTTGATGGTGCTGTTCGAGCGCCCGTTCCGCATTGGCGACGTCATCACGATCGGCAACACCGAAGGCACAGTCGCGCGCATCCGCACGCGCGCGACGACGATCGTGGATTTCGACAACAAGGAAGTGATCGTGCCGAACAAGAGCTTCATCACCGAACGCGTGGTGAACTGGACCTTGTCGGACGCGACCACGCGAGTGGCAATCGCCGTCGGAGTGGCCTATCGCAACGACCCGAAGGTGGCGCGCGACCTGTTGCTGCAGATTGTGCGCTCGCATCCGCTGGTGCTGACCGAGCCGGAGCCGACGTGCTGGATGAGCGGTTTCGGCGATAACGCGCAGAATTTCGACCTGCGCTTCTGCGTGGCCGAACTCGGCCAACGCAATCCGGTGCGCACCGAAATACAATTCCGTATCGCGCAGGTCTTTCGTGAGCACGATATCGAAATCGCATTTCCACAGATGGATGTGTGGATCCGCTCGCAGCCTCAGCCGCCGTCCAGCGCCGAAGCCACCAACGTCTCGAAGCGCGCCTGATCCACGGCCAGCACGATGCGCGTGTTCGCCGCGTGGCCGCTGCGATTTTCCCAGTCGACGACCGTGGCGCCGCGCGTCAGTCTGCCGTCGAGTTCGATCGCGATGTGATGATCCTCGGCGCGCGTGACGAGGTCCGGTTGCAGTGCGACCGCGATCGCCAATGCGTCTGCGACGAGCAGCTTCGGGCGTCCTCGCGTGCGCGTCCACGCGCGGGTCTTGCGCGAGATCGCCGCGAAAAATTGCGCGCGTGGATTGTCCGCCGCAAGCCAGCGCTCGACGACGTCGAATGCGATACCGTGGCGCGTGACCAATTCCCAGTCGATCAGCTCGATGCGCGGCCACGCCGAGAACACGATGTGCGCGGCCTCCGGATCAAAACCGACGTTGAATTCCGCGGACGCCGACGTATTGCCGCGCCCGGTCACTGCGCCGCCCATGATGACGAGTCGCGCGACGCGTTGCGGCAAGCCCGGATCGAGCCTCAGCGCGAGCGCCAGATTGGTCAGCGGCGCCATCGCCACGAATATCAGTTGGCCCGCATACTCATGCGACAAACGAAGGATCGCCTGCGCCGCGTGCTCGCGTTCGGCGCGCCGCGCACTCGGCACGTAAGCGGTATCGCCGAATCCGTCGAGGCCATGCACGAACGCGGCATCCTCGGCGGCGCGCACCAGCGGCGTCGCACAGCCGGCAAAGACCGGCGTAGCCGCGCCGATCGTGTCGACAAGTTTCAACGCATTGGCGACCGTGTGATGCAACCCGACGTTGCCCGCGGCGACGCTCAAGCCAAGCACGTCGGCATGCCGATGCGCCATGAGAATCGCCAGCGCGTCATCGACGCCGGGATCCGTGTCGATCAATAGTTTCAGATGTTCCATTCACGCTCCCGCATACTTCATGCTGCCGCCGATCCAGCGCGCGATCAACTGATTCACCAGCGGCGCATGATCGCGCAGAATCACTTCTCCCGCGCGTTGTACCGCGGGTAGCAGCGCCGCGTCGCGCGCGAGGTCGGCGATGCGCAATTGCAACTGGCCGGTCTGGCGCGTGCCGAGCAGTTCGCCGGCACCACGCAGCTCCAGATCTTTTTCCGCGATGCGAAAACCATCGCTGGTCTCGCGCAGGACGTCCAGGCGCTGGCGCGCCATTGCCGACAGCGGCGGTTGGTATAGAAGTACACAACTGGAAACCGCGCTGCCGCGCCCGACGCGGCCGCGCAGCTGGTGCAACTGGGCCAGCCCCAGGCGTTCGGCATTTTCGACCACCATCAAGCTCGCATTCGGCACGTCGACGCCGACCTCAATCACCGTCGTGGCCACGAGCAGCGCGATTTCGCCGTTCTGGAATGCCTGCATCGCCGCCTGCTTTTCGCTCGGCTTCATGCGCCCGTGCACGAGCGCAATCGCCAAGCCCGGCAACTCTTTGCTCAGTTCAGCGTGCACGGCTTGCGCGGCTTGCGCTTCGAGCATCTCGGATTCCTCGATGATCGTGCACACCCAATAGGCCTGGCGTCCGCTCGCGCAAGCGACGCGAATGCGCTCGATGACTTCGGTGCGGCGTGAATTGGCGATCGCGACCGTGGTCACCGGCGCGCGACCGGGCGGCAACTCGTCGATAACGGAAACATCGAGGTCCGCATATGCCGTCATCGCCAGCGTGCGCGGGATCGGCGTCGCGGTCAGTACGAGTTGATGCGGAATCACTTCACCATCCCGACCTTTGTCGCGCAGCGCCAGGCGCTGGTGCACGCCGAAACGATGCTGTTCGTCGATGATCGCCAATCCGAGATCGCGAAATACCACGCCTTCCTGCATCAGCGCATGCGTGCCGATGGCGACTTGCGCTTCGCCTGCAAGCGCGTGCAAGGCCTGCGTACGCGCGCGACCCTTGAGCTTGCCGGCGAGCCAGACGACCGCAACGCCGAGCGGCGTCAACCAACGATCGAAATTGCGAAAGTGCTGTTCGGCGAGCAACTCGGTCGGCGCCATCAGCGCGGCCTGCTTGCCGGCTTCTACTGCGGCGAGCGCGGCGAGCGCGGCGACCACGGTCTTGCCCGAGCCGACGTCGCCCTGCACGAGGCGCAGCATCGGTACGGCTTGCGCCAGATCGCGCACGACCTCCGCGCTGACACGCTGCTGCGCGCGTGTGGGCGCAAACGGCAATTGCGCGAGGAAGCGTTCGCGCAACATGCCGGCACCTGTCAGCGCCGGCGCGGCGTGCCGGCGCACTCTCATGCGCAGGCGCTTCAGGCTCAGGTGCTGCGCGAGCAGTTCTTCGAACGCGAGACGCCGCTGCGCTGGATGCGTGCCGGACATCAATCGATTCAAATCCGCGTCTGGCGGCGGACGATGCACATACAACAAGGCCGCGCGCAGCGAAGATAATTTGTGTACTTTGCGCAACGCGGCGGGAATCAGTTCGAGCTGTTCGTCGGGCGGCAAGCGTTGCAACGCGCGTTCGACCACGCCGGCCAGGCGCGCCTGTCCGAGCCCTTCCGTCGTCGGATATACCGGCGTCAGGCGTTCCGCGACCGCCACGGCTTCATCGCCGACGATGCGCCGGTATTGCGGGTGCACGATCTCCAGACCCTGTTTGCCGAGGCGCGCTTCGCCATAGCAGCGCAAGCGCGTGCCGATGGCAAGCTGGTCGATCTGCGACTTGTTGAAGTGAAAGAAACGCAGCAACAATGTCTGCTGCGAATCGTCGCTGATCGCCACGCGCAACTGCGGGCGGTAGCGAAAACCGCGTTCGATCGCTTCGACGCGACCTTCGACTTGCACGGCGTCACCCGGCCGCAAGTCGGCGATCGCGGTGAGACGCGTGCGATCCTCGTAGCGCAACGGCAAATGGAACCACAGGTCCTGCACGGTCTGCAGGCCGAGTTTCTCGAGCGTTTTCGCCAGCGCCGGACCGACGCCAGGCAGCGAGGTGACAGGCGCGTCCGCTGCGCTCATGCGCGAATCAGTCGAGCACCATGATCGCGTCGACTTCCACTTGCGCACCGCGCGGCAGCGAGGCGACGCCGATGGTCGATCGCGCCGGATAGGGCTCCTTGCAGTATTCCGCCATCACCGCGTTGACCGCGGCGAAGTTGGCCAGGTCGGTCAGATAAATGCCGACGCGCACGAGCTGCGCGAGCGAACCGCCCGCGGCTTCGCACACCGCCTTGAGATTCTCGAACACGCGCCGCGTCTGCGCCCCGATATCGCCGCCGACGAGTTCACCGCTGCTCGGATCGAGCGGGATCTGCCCGGAGAAATACACCGTATTGCCACTGCGCACGGCTTGCGAATACGGGCCGATGGCTTTGGGCGCGGACGAAGTGGCGATGATCTGTCGTGTCATTTTGAGCGACCGATGGTAATGGACGCCGCGAGCATAAATGTTCCGTCATTCCGGCGAAAGCCGGAATCCCGCCTCTCAGGCGTCGGGCAAAAAGCAAAGGCGCTGGATTCCGGATCGCCGCTGCGCGGCGTCCGGAATGACGAGCAAAGGATTTCAAGGATATCTGTACACCCCATGCACCACCGCCGCGTTCCGCACGCGGCGCATTACCTCGGCCAAGTGCTTGCGGTTGCGCACTTCGATCGTGAACACCAGCGTGGAAGTGTTCTGGTCGCGTTCCTGGTATTCGACGTTCTCGATGTTCGAGTTGCGCTCGGCGATCGCCGCGGCAACGGTCGCGAGCACTCCGGGGCGGTTGTCGATGACGATGCGCAGGCGCGCACGGTAATCGCCGGTGACTTCGCGGTCCCAGTCGATGGCGACGATGCGCTCCGGCTGCTTGCGGTATTCCGGCATGTTCGGGCAATCCTGCCGGTGCACGACGATGCCCTTGCCGGCCGACAGGTAGCCGACAATGTCATCGCCCGGCACCGGATAGCAGCACTGGCCGAAACTGAGCACACCGCGTTCGCCGCCGCTGATCAGGATTTTTTCCGGATGATGCGAGCTCTTGTGCGAATCCGGCAGTGTGCCGTGTGTCTGCGCCAGCTGCGCGGCGACCTGGTCGGGCATGCGGTTGCCGAGCGCGATGTCGGCGAGCAATTCTTCCAGACGCTTGTAGCGCGCGTCGGCAAGGAAGCGGTCCAGTGCCTTGGCCGCGATCGAGTCCAGACTCAACCCGCGCGCGTCGAGAGCGCGATCGAGCATGCGGTGACCAAATTCGACCGCGTCTTCGTGCTGCAGGCGTTTCAGGTAATGGCGCAGCGCCGTGCGTGCGCGGGCCGAGACCACCCAATCCAGCCATTGCGGACTCGGCGCCGCGGACTTGGCCGTGATGACTTCGACGCTCTCGCCGGAATTCAGGCGCTGGCGCAGCGGCACAAGCTTCTTGTCGACGCGCGCGGCGACCGCGTGCGAGCCGACGTCGGTGTGCACGGCGTAGGCAAAATCCAGCGCCGTGGCATTGCGCGGCAGCGAGAGAATCTGCCCCTTCGGCGTGAACACGTACACTTCGTCGGGGAACAAATCGACTTTGACGTTTTCAAGAAACTCGAGCGACGACGACGCTTCGCGCGTCTGTGTTTCCACGAGCCCAGCCACCCATTCGTGCGCGCGCGTCTGCGCGGCCGTCGGATCGGCCGCGGTCTTGTACGCCCAGTGCGCGGCGACGCCGCGCTCGGCGACCTGATCCATGTCGCCGGTTCGTATCTGGATTTCGATCGGCGCGCCGAACGGCCCGAACAGCACGGTATGCAGCGACTGATAGCCGTTCGCCTTCGGAATCGCGATGAAGTCGCGGAAACGCGCATCCAGCGGATTGTACAACGAATGGATCGCGCCGAGCGCGTGGTAACACTGCATCGTCGCATCGACGACGACGCGAAAACCGTATACGTCCATCACCTGCGAGAACGTTTTGTGTTCGCCGCGCATCTTCGTGTAAATGCTGTACGGCGACTTGATGCGACTTATGACGCGGTGCTGGATTTTTTCCGTGCTGAGCCGCGTCGACAGCGCGGTTTCGATTTTCGCCATTGCTTCGCGACGATTGCCGAGCAGATGCCGCGTGCGTTCGGCAATGACGCGGTGGCGCGTCGGATACAACGTGCGGAAACCGAGATCCTGCAATTCGGCCTTGAACTTGTTCATGCCGAGGCGCTGCGCGATCGGTGCGTAGATGTCGAGCGTCTCGCGCGCAATGCGCCGGCGCGCATCCGACGCCATCGCCGTGAGCGTGCGCATGTTGTGCAGGCGATCGGCGAGTTTGATCAGAATCACGCGCATGTCGCGCGCCATCGCCAGCAGCATCTTGCGGAAACTTTCCGCCGCTGCCTCGGCAACGCTGCGGAACTGCAGCTTGTCGAGCTTGGTGACGCCGTCGACGAGTTCGGCGACCGTCGTGCCGAACTCGCTTTCCAGTTCCGCGCGCGACAACGGCGTGTCTTCGAGCGTGTCGTGCAGGATCGCGGCAATGATCGTTTCCGCGTCCAGCCCCAAGTCGGCGAGGATGCCGGCGACTGCCACCGGATGCGTAATGTAGGGTTCACCGCTCTTGCGCGTCTGCCCGGCGTGCGCATGCGCGCCGATCAGGTACGCCTTGCGCACGCGCGCAACCTGTTCGTCGGGCAAATACGCGTGCAGGCGCAGTTCGAGTGCTTGCACGTCGCCAGGGATGATGTCCTGTAACGCCGTGCTCACGATGTCACCAGTCGCGGGCGATCAGGCCGCCCGCTGACACCACAGGAAGGTCAACATGCTGAAGTATCGTTGACCATCGCCAGCCATTACAGGTCGTCGCCGCCTTTGGAAAGATCCTCGTCGACCTCGGCCGCGGCCCATTCCAGCGCCTCACGCTCGGCCTTCTCGCGCTCCTGGCGCTCGACTTCGGCGATGATCTCCGGTGTCACCTTGCGGCCGGCGATCTCGCGCAGCGCAAGCACGGTCGGCTTGTCGTTGTGGTTTTCGACGAGCGAATCGGCGCCATTGGCGAGCTGACGCGCACGGCGCGTGGCCATCAACACGAGCTCGAAGCGGTTATCGACCACTTCCAGGCAATCTTCCACGGTAATTCGGGCCATAAAATCCTCTAAAACCAAAGCAATTCAGAAATTTACACGTTTGACATTGTAGCCGGTCCGCATGTTGCAGCGCAAACTTGCCGCCTGAACCGGCGCTGGATAAATGGGGTGGAGCTACGCAAAACCGCCCCCAATTGCTTTAGGCTTGTGCGTGCGCCTGCTTCAACAAAAAATCCAACAATCGGAACGATATGCGATACCTGCCAGTGCGGAGATTCCTGGGCCTTGTCTGTCTATTTATCCTGCTCGCCGGCTGTGCCACGCCGATGCCGCGCAAGGACGATCCCTACGAAAACTTCAACCGCAAGATGTACGCGTTCAATGATATTGCCGACCGCGTGGCGATCCGGCCGGTTGCCGTGGCCTATCGCAAGGTGACGAATCAGACCTCGCGCACGCTGATCAGCAACTTCTTCGCCAATGTCGAATCGCCGATCACGATCGCCAATGATGTACTGCAAGGCAATCTGCCCGAGGCGTTCAAGGCGACGAGCCGGCTGGCCATCAACACGACCATCGGCGTGCTAGGTATTTTCGACCCCGCCAGCGAAATGAACATCCAGGCCAGCAAGACGGATTTCGGCGTCACGCTCGCCAAATGGGGTGTGCCGGAAGGCCCGTACCTGGTGATTCCGCTGCTTGGTCCGTCCACCGGCCGCGACTTGCCGGCGTTCATGGTCGATCGTTACGCGTTCGACCCGCTGTCGTGGTATTCGGCCAGCCATGATTTTGATTACCACGCGGAATATCTGCCGACGGTCGCGCACCTCGTCACGTTGCGCTCCAGCGCGATCGACGCCGAGAGCCTGCTCGAGGGCGTCTACGATCCGTACGTGTTCTATCGCGATGCTTATCGCCAGCGTCGTTTGTACAAGATCTACCGCGGCAACCCGCCGCTGGAAGTGATCCAGCAGATGCAAGGCGTGGAAGACGTCGATGACGCCGACAAACTGCTCGAGGAACAACAGGAATACGAGCAGAAGAGGAAGCCTTAAGCGCCCCTGGTTTTCCGCGCCACGGCAATGAGGGTGCCGCCACGCCCGAGCATCGTCCCCAGCGCGGTGGCGGCCAGAGCGAGCGGCGCCAGAGCGGTACCGAGCGCGTAGTGCACGAGCAGGTGCGGGCTGCCGGATTGGGCGGACTTGCCGGTGAGCGACCGGAACAGCACATTCTGCGGTCGCAGCATACGATTGAGCGCGGATTGCAGCCAGCCAAAGACATCGTATTCCAGTTCCTGGTGATACCAACGCACGATGCGAAAACCTGCGCGTTCCAGCAAGCCGATCAGAGCCTGCGGGCCAAAATGGAACAAGTGTCTCGGCACATCCAGATGAAACCAGCCTTGGCCGAACATTTGGGCTTGCAGGCCATGCGCGTTGGGCACAGCCACGATATACAACCCGTCATCTCGCAGCAGCCGTGCAACCCCAGCAACAACTTCGCGCGGTGAAACGAAGTGTTCGAGCGTATGCCATTGCGTGACGGCATCAAATGACGCAGGTTCGAAATCTTCGAGCGACTCGCGAACATCGATACCGGACTCGCGCGCCAGCCTGGCGGCGCCACCGGTTTCCGTCCCGACAATCCGCGCATACCCGCACTTGCCGATCGCACGCAAAAACGTGCCCTCGCCGCAACCAATGTCCAGCAGTGAGCCGTGACGGTGTCTGCCTTCCCTCAGCAATATCCCCACACGACGGCGCGCACAGAAACGTGCGGTGAAAGAATGGCGCTGTCCGTAATATGGCTCGCCGTAGTACTCCGTCAGATCGCCCGGCACCGGCTGTGTATGGCCCAATCCACACGCAGTACACCTGGCGATATCGAAGACATGGCCGGATTGAGGGTCACGAACACCGATTAAAGCGCACTGCAGTTCTCCGCCGCATGAATCGCACTGACCGAGCGACGCGCTCGCCGATGCTAAAACAGGTCGCGTCAGCATGTGCGCAGTGTTCCGCACCAATCCCATCAGGAAGGTTGGCTGAAGCCGAGCAATTCTTCCACATCAGCCAGTTTCGCCAGATTGCGCAATCCCTGCGGCGCGCGCAAATAACGCAGCGCGGTGCCGCGTTTGCGCGCCGCGGCGCTCCAGGCAATCAGTACCGCCAGCGTGGCGCTGTCGGCGCTTTCGAGGGCGGCCAGGTCGACGTCCAGCGCCGCTGCGCGTTGGCCTGCCTGCGGCGGCGAAGCGAACGCTTGCGCGGCATTGACGAACGAAATCACGCCGCGCAGGCGCAGCGTGCCGGCCGCATCGTTGTCGAGCTGGTAGGACGGCGCCGCCGTCACTGCTTGCCCTGCTGCTTCTCGATGCTCTCCAGCGCCTTGGCGCCTTGCGTTTCCAGGCGCGTGGTCAGCGCATCGAGCCCGGATTTGGCGATTTCCGCGGCGACCTGATTGCGATAGTTCGTCACGTACGAAATGCCTTCGATGATCACATCGTAGGCTTTCCAGTCGCCGTCCTTGGTCTTGCGGAACGCATAATCGACCGGCACCGTCTTGCCGTCGTCGAGCACGACCTGAGTGCGCACAAGCGTGCGCTTGTCGTTGAGCTCGCTGTCGAACGGCAGCACCTTGACGCGGCCTTCGGTGTATTTGAGCAGGCCTTCGGCATAGCGATGCGTGATCGAGTTGTACATCGCATGCGCGAAACGCGCGCGCTGCTCAGGGCTGGCGGTGCGCGCGTTCTGGCCGAGCACGAGAATCGACGCATAGTCGATATCGAAGTGCGGCAGCACGATACTGTCAATCGTTTTCAGCAGCGCTTCGCGGTTGTTCTGCAGCTCGGCGTGGCGCGATTCCATGGTCTTGCCGAGATCGTCGACGATGCCCTGCACGACCTGGTTCGGCGCGGCGGTTTCCGCCAATACCGGCGCCGCCGCGGCGAGAGCAAATACACAAAGCAAGGAATATACAAATCGCATTGTCGTCACCTATTTCTTTTCGTTGGATGGCGGCGGGCTTTCCGCTTTCTTGTCGCCGGTCTTGCCGGCATCACCCTGACCGACGAGATATTTGCCGATGAGTTCTTCCAGCTGCATCGAGCTTTGTGTCAACACGACCTCGTCGCCGTTCTTGAGCACGTCGGGCGAGCCGCCGGGGTTGAGCGCAACATACTGATCGCCGAGTAAACCGCTGGTGAATATCGACGCGGCCGAATCGTCGGGAATCTTGTCGAAATGCTTGTCGATCGACATCGTCACCAACGCATCGAGCTTGTCGGTTTCGAGCTTGACCTCGCTGACGCTGCCAATGCGGACGCCGGCGACTTTCACCGGTGCGCGCAGCTTGAGCTGACCGACGTTGGTGAAACGCGCCTTGATGTCGTAGCTGGCGCCTTGGCGATAGTTGGCCAGGCTCGTCGTCTGCGTGGCGAGATAACCGAGCGCGGCGAAACCGAGCACGATGAACGCGCCGGTGCCGATCTGAAAGGATTGTCGTTGTGCCATGGTGGCGCCTCTACATCAGGAATGCGGTCATTACGAAATCGATCGCCAATGTTGCGATCGACGAAAACACTACCGTGCGCGTTGTCGCATAGGCGACACCTTCGCTGGTCGGGGGCGTCGTGTAGCCCTGGAATGTCGCGATCAGGGTGCACACCGCGCCGAATGCGGTGCTTTTCCACACGCCGTTGATGACGTCGTCCCATACATCGACGTTCGCGGTCATGTTCGACCAGAACGTGCCGTTGTCCAATCCGAGCCAGGCCACGCCGACCAGGTGCGCACCGAGAATGCCGAGCGCGTTGAACGTGCAGGCGAGCAGCGGCATGGCGATGATGCCGGCGAGGAAACGTGGCGCGACGACGTAGGCCATCGGGTCGACTGCCATCATTTCCATCGCGTCGAGCTGGTCGGTCGCGCGCATCAGGCCGATCTCGGCCGTGATCGATGTGCCGGCGCGCCCGGCGAACAGCAAAGCGGTGACGACCGGCCCGAGTTCGCGATACAACGACAGCGCGACGACGGTGCCGAGCGCAGCGGTGCCGCCGAAAATCGACAGCGTGTGATAGAGCTGCAAACCGAGCACCATGCCGACGAACAGTCCGCAGGTCATGATGATGACGAGACTCATCGCGCCGACGAAGAACACCTGGCGCACGGTTTCGCGCAGGTAACGCAGCGAGCGCGGCAGCGCGCGCAGCGTCTGCAGCAGGAAAATGCCGCAGGCACCGATCTGCGCGAGTCCCGCCGTCAGCGGCGACAATGCACGTGCGGCCACGCTCACGCCTCACCTCCGGCCAGACCGAGCTGCTGCGCGTAATCCGGCGCCGGGTAATGGAACGGCACCGGGCCGTCCGCTTCGCCGCTGAAGAACTGGCGCGTCCACGGCGTTTCGCCACGCGAAAGTTCTTCCGGCGTGCCGTACGCGGCGATCTTGCCGGCAGCGAGCAAATGGATGTGATCGGCAACGCGGCTCACGGCGGCAAGCTCGTGCGCCACGAGTATGCTGGTCACGCCGAGCGTCTCGTTGAGCGTGCGGATCAGTTTCAGAATCTGGTTCAGCGCGATCGGATCGAGCCCCACGAACGGCTCGTCGTAGATGATCAGCATCGGGTCGCGCACGATCGCGCGCGCCAGCGCGACGCGCCGCATCATGCCGCCGGACAACTCGCTCGGCATCAGGTCCGCGGCGCCGCGCAAGCCAACCGCTTGCAGTTTGGTCAGCACGATATTGCGCAGCAGTTCCTCGGGCAGGCGCAGATGCTGTCGCAACGGAAACGCGATGTTCTCGAACACCGAGAAATCCGTGAGCAGCGCCGAGTTCTGAAACAGATAGCCAATCTTTTCGCGCAGATCGAACAGTGCGTCGCGGCCGAGCGTCCAGACATTCTTGCCGTCGACAATCACCTCGCCCGCGTCAGGCGCGAGCTGCCCGGTGATATGGCGCATCAGCGTGGTCTTGCCGGTGCCGCTCGGGCCCATGATCGCGGTGATGCGGCCGCGCGGGATATCCAGATCGACGCCGTTGAAAATAGTCTTGCCGTTGAGCACGGTGCTCAAGCCACGGATGCGGATCAGAGCGTCGTCGTGGTTCGCATTCATTTGCTGGCGGGGTTCCTGCGGAAGGCGCTACCTTACCGGAGCGAGCGGTACAGCGGAAGGCGAGACCGCAAATGGTTAAGCAGCGCGTCAGGCACGTGCCGTGCGGCGCGACTGCTTGTCCGCGTACATCGCCGCGTCGGCACTCTGCCACGCCTCGGCTAGGCCGCGATACGGTTTGCGCGCAGCGACGCCGCAAGATGCACGTGCGCCGGCTTGTTCGAGCGCGGCGCGCAGACGCTGCATCGCCGCTTCGGCTTCGCGCAAATCCGCTCCGGGCAACAAGACCGCGAATTCGTCGCCGCCGGTGCGCGCGAGCGCCGCGTTCTCGCCCAGAGTCGCCCGCAACGCCGCTGCGGTCATGCGCAGCAGCGCATCACCCGCCGCGTGACCGGAGCTGTCATTGACGCGTTTGAGATCGTCCAGATCGAAGACCATCACCGCGAGCGGCGCGCCGAGATCGCGACTGCGCTGTTCCTCGCGCTCGCAAATCCAGTCCCAGCCGCGACGATTGAGCACGCCGGTCAACGAATCGGTGTTCGCCATCGCCTCGGAACGCAGTGCCAGACGCCAGGCATCTTCGCGCGCGAGATCGTAATGGAGGATCGTCGCCAGCTGACGCGCGAACAAAGCGAACAATGTCTCGTGATCGAGCAAATTCGCCCCTTGTGCTTGTGGATGCACGGCGCACAAAGTGCCGAACAAACCGCCGTCCTCGCGTTGCAGGGGATAGCTGATGTACGCGCCGATCGGGCCCCGTTTGCGCGCCGGTGCATCGCGATAAGCCGGCACCGCATCGACATCCGGGGCTATCGAAGGCGCATTGCATTCGACCCGTTGCGCGCACAACGATTCCGCATACGGCAGCATGTCGCCGACCTTGACGCCGTAACCGCGATCAGCCGCGTTGAGCACGACCCAATGCGTGCCGTCGGTGCGCGTGACCATCCACAACGCGAGCGGCACGTGTGCCTGCAGGTACTCGAGCACCGCGCGCGAAGCCGAAGCAAAATCGGCAAACGGCTCGCTCATCGCTGTTCCAGCAGTTCCCTCAGCAAGTTCGTCGGCCGCGCGCGTTCGATCGCGCAACCTTCGCGCCGCGCCTTGACGATTTCGCACAACTCGCCGAGCGCGGTGTCGAAGTTGTCGTTGACGACGATGTAATCGAACTCTGCTGCGTGCTGCAGGTCCTGCCGTGCATCAGCCAGACGCCGCTGTATTGTAGCCTCCGCATCGGACGCGCGTGCGCGCAGGCGACGCTCGAGTTCCGCGCGCGACGGCGGCAGAATGAAGATGCTTACTGCGTCGGACATCTGCGCGCGCACGAGGCGCGCACCTTGCCAATCGATTTCCAGCAGCACGTCCTTGCCCGCGGCCAGCGTGCGCTCCACCGGAGCGCGTGCCGTGCCTTTCAGATCGCCGTGCACGATCGCGTGCTCGAAGAATTCGCCGCGCGCGACCATCGCTTCGAACTCGTCGCGCGAGACGAAGTGATAGTGCACACCGTCGATCTCGTTCGGGCGCGGCGCGCGCGAGGTGTACGACACTGACAAGACGATGCCCGGGTCGCGCTCGAGCAGCGCGCGTGTCAGGCTGGTCTTGCCGGCGCCGGACGGCGCGGCGACGATGTAGAGCGTGCCGATCATGTCTATTCGATGTTTTGCACCTGCTCGCGCACTTGCTCGATCAGTACTTTCAGGTCAACTCCGGCCTTGGTCGTGCGGGCATCGACCGATTTCGACGCCAGCGTGTTCGCCTCGCGATTGAATTCCTGCATGAGGAAATCCAGGCGCCGCCCGGCGGGCTCCGGGCTGCCGAGAATACGCCGCGCTTCGGCGATGTGCGCGGTGAGGCGATCCAGTTCCTCGTCGACATCGATGCGCGACAACTGCAGCACGAGTTCCTGTTCGAGTCGCCCCGGTTCCGTCGACTGCTTGATCTCGGCAAGCTTGCCTTCGAGTTTGGCGCGCAGACCGGCACGGATTTCCGGTAGCCACTGGCGTACCTGCGCGACGATCGCGGCGACCGCATCCAGGCGCTCGCGCAGGAACACGACGAGGCGCTCGCCTTCGCGCTGGCGCGTCGCGAGCATGTCGTCCAGACCACGTTCGAGCAAATCGAGCGTCGCCTGACGCAGGCCATCCTGATCGAGCTCCTCGCGCACGATCACGCCGGGCCATTCGAGCACGCGCGTGAAATCGGTGGCCAATTTCGGAAAGCGTTCGCTCAGCACGATGGCGACGCGTTCGAGTCGATCGAGCATCGCATCGTTGAGGCGGATTTCCGTGGCGCCGGCCTCGACCGGTTTGAAGCGCAAGTTCACATCGACCTTGCCGCGCGTGAGCTTGGCCGCAACGCGTTCGCGCAGCGCAGGTTCCAGCGCGCGCAATTCGTCAGGCAAGCGGGGGCTGACTTCGAGATAGCGATGATTGACCGAACGCAGCTCGAAACTGAGCGCGCCCCACGGCGTTTCGGTTTCCGCGCTGGCAAACGCGGTCATGCTGCGGATCATGGTGATTCCCGTTCGGACAAGGGCGCAATGGTAAACTGTCGGATTACGGTTCGGTAATTTTTCGATGACCACCATATCCCGCCCCAGTGGCCGCGCGCCGGATCAACTGCGCGCCGTCACGATCGAACGCCGCTACACGCGCCATGCCGAAGGCTCGGTGCTGATCTCGTTCGGCGATACGCGCGTGCTGTGCACGGCCAGCGTCGAGGAAAAGACGCCGCCGTTTCTGCGCGGCAAGGGCGAAGGTTGGGTCACGGCCGAATACGGCATGTTGCCGCGCGCGACCGGCGAACGCACGCAGCGCGAAGCCGCACGCGGCGGACAAGGCGGACGCACGCTGGAAATCCAGCGCCTGATCGGACGCAGCTTGCGCGCGTGCGTGGATCGCGCCGCGCTCGGCGAGCGCACGATCACGCTCGATTGCGATGTGCTGCAGGCCGACGGCGGCACGCGCACGGCGGCGATCACGGGTGCTTATGTCGCGCTTGCCGACGCGATTGCCTGGCTCAAGTCGCGCGACAAGATCAAACGCGAACCGATTCACGGCGCCGTTGCCGCTATTTCCGTCGGCATCTATCAAGGCACGCCCGTGCTCGATCTGGATTACGCCGAGGATTCGCGCTGCGACACCGATATGAACGTGGTGATGAACGACGGTGGCGGTTTCATCGAACTGCAAGGCACCGCCGAAGGCCACGCCTTCCGCCGCGACGAAATGGACGCGATGCTTGCGCTGGCACAAAAAGGCGTCACAGAACTGCTGGCAAAGCAGCGGGAAGCCCTGGCCGCTTCAATCAAATGAGGCGGTCGCGCACAGCGCGACAATCACTCCCCCTCTCCCGCGTGCGGGAGAGGGCACGGGGTGAGGGGAAATGCCTGTGAGACGCATCGTCGTCGCCACCAGCAACTCCGGCAAGCTCGCCGAAATCAGCGAAATCCTCGGCGCGCAGTTCGATCTCGTCGCGCAGCGTGACCTCGGCATCGCCGACGCCGAAGAGACTGCAAGTACATTTGTGGAAAATGCGCTGCTGAAGGCGCGCCAGGCCACGCGTGTGTCCGGGCTGCCGGCTTTGGCGGACGATTCGGGCATCTGCGTCGATGCGCTCGGCGGCGCGCCGGGATTGATTTCAGCACTGTACGCCGGACGCCACGGCGACAATGCGGCGAACAACGCCAAGCTGCTCGACGCTTTGCGCGACGTGCCCGAAGCGCAGCGAACCGCGCATTTTCATTGCACGATCGTGCTGCTGCGCCACGTCGACGATCCGGCGCCGCTGATCGCCGAAGGACATTGGCATGGCCGCATCCTGCATGCGCCGCGCGGCAACAACGGCTTCGGTTACGACCCGATATTCTTCGATCCCGTGCTCGGCCAGGGTGCTGGCGAACTCGATGCGGCCGTGAAGAACCGCGTCAGCCATCGTGGCCAGGCGTTGATGCGCCTGCGCGAGCTGTTGCTGCGGATCGAGTGAATGACATCGCCAATGTCCATCCCTGCCGTTCAAGGCATCGCGAAAGGGCAGCGGCTTCCACCGCTATCGCTCTACATCCACATCCCGTGGTGCGTGCGCAAATGCCCGTATTGCGACTTCAACTCGCATAACGCGCCGCAGTCGCTGCCGCAACGCGAGTACGTGGACGCGCTGCTCGCTGATCTGGATCAGGATTTGCCGCTTGCACACGGCCGCACGTTGCAAAGCATATTTTTCGGCGGCGGCACGCCAAGCTTGTTTGCGCCGGATCAGATCGCGCGCATCCTCGACGGCGTGGCGCAACGGCTCGCGTTCGCGCCAGGCATCGAGATCACGCTGGAGACGAATCCCGGCACGGTCGAGCATGGCCCGTTCGCGGGCTACGCGCGCGCGGGCGTGAACCGCATCAGTTTCGGCGTGCAGAGTTTCGACGACGCGGCGCTCAAGCGCATCGGGCGTATTCATGACGCGGCGCAGGCCGAACGCGCGGTGAAATCGGCGCAAGACGCCGGCATCGATAATCTCAATCTTGATCTGATGTATGCACTGCCGCAGCAGACGCTCGACGGCGCGCTGCGCGACATCGACATCGCAGTGGGTTTGCAAACCCCGCACTTGTCGCATTATCAGCTCACGCTCGAACCGAACACGCAATTCGCCGCGAATCCGCCGCCGCTGCCGGACGACGATTCCGCATGGGACATGCAGGAAGCCTGTCAGGCTCGACTAGCCGCAGCCGGCCTGGCGCAGTACGAGGTTTCTGCGTACGCGCGCACCGGCCGCGAATGCGCGCATAACCTCAATTACTGGAATTTCGGCGACTACCTCGGCATCGGCGCTGGCGCGCACGCCAAGCTGACTGGCGACGATGGCTCGATTCGGCGCCGCTGGAAGTTGCGGGCGCCGAAAGGTTATCTCGAACACGCCGATACATCGCGCCGCATCGGTGGCGACGATATCGTCGCGATCGAGCAATTGCCGTTCGAATTCATGCTCAACGCGTTGCGCCTGAATACCGGGTTCGCGATTGCGGATTTCGAGGCACGCAGCGGCCTGCCGCGTTCGGCAATAGCCGCGCAACTCGCTGCGGCACAGACGCGCGGCTGGCTCGAAGTCGACGCTCAGCGCATTCGCGCGACCGAGCTCGGATGGCGATTTCTCAACGACGTGATCGCATCGTTTCTGCCCACGCGCGATCATGCACGCGCAACTGCGCATGGAGGACCACCGCATGACTGAAACCATCGTCATCCACTGTCCGTATTGCGGCGAAAGTTACGAAACCGTCGTCGACCTGTCCGCCGGTTCACAGCGTTACGTCGAGGACTGTGCCGTGTGCTGCAAGCCGATCGAGGTGGCGTTGCGCGTCGGCGACGATGGCGAACTGCTGGACGTGACGACCGGCACCGACCGCGACTGAGGTTCTGGTAGACTGCGCCCGCCGCAGGTGTCCCGCATCGCAAGGTGCGGGATGAAACGGGAAGCTGGTGCAAATCCAGCGCTGCCCCCGCAACGGTAAGCAGGAATGCTTCGATCCTCGTGCCACTGAGTTGATCTCGGGAAGGCGATCGAGCTGAAACCTGCGAGCCCGGAGACCGGCC
>Ga0207657_10002195_pt1 | contig 21156 bp, 25 predicted proteins | sample KBSC33metaG_FD_184316 | JGI IMG/M metagenome (GOLD analysis project Ga0207657, IMG submission 184316) | Corn rhizosphere microbial communities from Kellogg Biological Station, Michigan, USA - KBS C3-3 metaG (SPAdes) (version 2) | ecosystem: Host-associated > Plants > Roots > Rhizosphere > Soil ... | reverse complement strand
TCCGTTGCAATATTTCGATGCTGATTCCGGCCATCCAAGCCGGCGAGCGCAAGGCCTTTCTCGCGCGCCATCGCCATGCGGCGGGGCAAACCCGGATATTGTCGGCGCGAAAGGCGGACGGCACCGAAATTCCGATCGAGCTGAGCGTCGGCGAAAGCTGGATCGGCGGAAAGCATGTCTTCACCGGTTTCATCCGCGACATCAGCGATCGCGTCGCGGCCGAGGAGCGGATGGAGCAGCTCAACGCGGATTACGCGCATATCGCGCGCCTCAACGGCATGGGCGAGATGGCCGCGGCGCTTGCGCACGAGCTGAACCAGCCGCTGGCCGCGACCGGCAATTATCTCGGCATAGCCGAACAGACCTTGTTGCAAACGGGGGGTGACGCCGGCGCGATCGAGGCGCTGGATGCCGCCAACAGGGAATTGCTTCGGACGGGCGAAATCATCCGCCGCCTGCGCGACTTTATGGCCAAGCGGGATGTCGAATTCCACGTCGAGGATCTGGAGGAAATCGTCCGTGATGCCGTCGCGCTGGCGTTCGTTGGACAAATACAGGTGCGGACCATATGGGACATTGCCCATGAGGCGCGGACGATCATCGTCGACCGAGTCCAGGTCCAGCAGGTGCTTGTGAATGTGTTGCGTAATGCCGCGCAGGCGGTGCGGGATCTGCCCTCCGAACGTCGCGTCGTCAGCCTGCGGGCCGAGACGGCGGACCGGGCGCTGATGCGCGTGACGGTGCAGGACAGGGGCCCCGGTTTCCCGGACGATGTGCTTGCCAATCTCCACGCGCCCTTCGTGCCGAGCAAGGATCGTGGAATGGGAATAGGCTTGTCGATCAGCCGCCGGATCGTGGAATCGCACGGCGGCGCGCTTGCCGCCCATAATGCGCCGGATGGGGGCGCGATCGTATCCTTCACCCTGCCGGTCTATCGAGAGGAGAGCGAGAGCGCGGCGTGATCAGGCATTTCTATATCGTTGACGATGACGAGTCGGTGCGCAAGTCGCTGCACGGCCTCGTTCGATTGCGCACCGACACGATGATCCGCAGCTTCAGTTCGGCCGATGCCTGTTTGTCGGCGATCGGCGAACTCGAGCCCGGCGTGGTTCTGCTCGATGTGCAGATGCCGGGTGTCTCGGGGATGGAGGCGCTGGCAGAGATTGCGCATCATCGGACCGCCTTCCAGGTGATCATGATAACCGGCCACGCCAATATCACGATGGCGGTCGATGCGATGCGCAGCGGCGCGTTCGATTTCCTCGAAAAGCCGTATGACCATCGCATGCTGCTCCAGGTCATCGAAAGGGCCTATGTCCGCCTGGAGAGCGCGGTGCAGGATCAGGCGGGCGCCGAGACCGCGCGCGCGCGTCTGGAGTCGCTTTCCGTGCGCGAACGCGAGGTGCTGGCGCAGTTGATCGACGGCCGGCCCAACAAGCTGATCGCGCACGAACTGGATCTCAGCACGCGCACCGTCGAATATTATCGCGCGAACGTGATGGCGAAGTTGGGCGTGCGCACGCTGTCGGAAGCGCTGCGGATCGCCTTCGCCGGCGGAATGCTCGGTCCTTAGAGACTGATCGTTTTTGGTGGAAGCGCTTCGCGCTTTCACCGAGCGCGTGGATCAGGCGCTATTCAAGGTCTGGACGATGGTGTGCCGGGCCGAATCGCCGGTCGCCCGTTGCCGCAACTCGGTCAATGCGTGAAGTACCAATAATCAAAGTCCAGCAGCGATCGCGCTCCTTCGCCTTTGAACACGATATACAGGTCTCGCGTCCCGGTTGCATTGACGACGGCGACAGCCTTCTCCCGCCATTGTCCGCTCGTGCCCGCAGCGCCGACCTCCATCGTCCCGAGCAGCGGGCCATCGATGCGATCGACGTGCAGTTCGATCGCGGAGCCCGGAACGCCATTGGCGACGCTGGCAACGAAGGTCTTGGCACCAGCCCTGCCGAAATCGACGCCCGCGGCCTTGATGTAACTGCGATCGGTGACACCGGTGACGTACACACCCGTTCGCGTGTTCTGCGCGGTGGTGACACCCGGCGCCCAGATATAAGGGCGGTCTCGGTCGCGCTTGATGCGCGACGTCCAGGCGATCGTCTCAGCCTCGACGCGATTGTACGGGTTCAGGGCCTGGATCTGCGGGGCACTCGTCTTATCCCACCAGCCAAGGTTGGGAATGGTCCCATCGGCATTATAGTCAAACTTGGCTACGGACACAGATCGCCGCTCGTGATGGATCGGCGTGAGCGCAAAATTGAGTTCGTAGCTGAACCCGAACAGATATGAACCGCCCTTATAATCGACGATTCCGGGATGGTTGCCGGTGGCGCGCTGATCATGGTCCATGATCGGTCCCTTGTAGGTCCAGGGGCCAGTGGGCTTGTCGCTCATCGCATAGCCGATGCCTTCCGAGCAGCAGGTCGAGGCGAACGCCAAATAGTAATGGCCGCTTCGCTTATAGAACCAGGGCCCTTCCTGATAATCGGTGATGCGAGGTTGGACCTTCGTGATGGGACCGGCGTAGGACACCATGTCCTTGTTGAGCTTCACGTACCAAAGGTCGGGATTGCCCCAATACAAATAGGCCTGACCGTCATCGTCGACCCAGACGGTAGGGTCGATATTGTCGGACGCCGGCGCGATGAGGGGTTTGCCGAGCGCGTCCTTGAAAGGCCCTTCGGGACGATCGGCCACCGCCACCGCAATCACGTTTTTAGGTTTACCGGCAACGCTGATCGGCACGTAAAGGTAAAACTTGCCGCCGCGTGCGATCACCTGCGGCGCCCAGGCGTCATTCGTCTGCACCGCCCACGGAAACGTCTTGAGCGAGGCGACAGCCCCCCGGTCGGTCCAATTGGCCATGTCGGTCGAACTGTAGAGACGCCAGTCGAGCATCTTGAAGCCCTCGGCATCGTCCTCGTCGTGGCTCGTATAAAGATAGACCACGCCATCGTGCACAAGCGGCGCCGGGTCGGCAGTGAAGCGGGTCTGGACGATCGGATTGCCGGCATCCGCCGCGGCATAGGGGAATATGGTGGCAATCAGAGCGGCCGCGACGGAAACTCGGTTCATCCTCAAATCCTTCTCGACGGGTCAACCGGGTGCGGCGATAGCGTGCGTTACTCCGGGATGATATTCGCTATCGACCGTGTGGCCGCGCTCGGATCGAGCCTGCGGTGGCGGGGCGGTTGGACGAACGCCTAATCGCTTCGATTAGCGCGACTAATCGTAACGCTGAGCGCTCATATTCGGGAAATATGGTCTTCTTGCTCCTACCAACCAGCTTTGGGGAGCTTTGCGATGACCGCGATCACCAATAACGCCTCCGTTTTTTCCGCTAACGCGTCCGGCCGCGCCGCGCTCGGCGCCGAATTCGTCGTCGCCGCCGGCATTCTCGGCCGGGCGTTCAATCCCTTGGGCGCCAGCCCCCGCGCGTTCGGCCAATTCCCGAATTTGTGGGCGGTCACCGCTCAGTCCGCCGCTGCCCCGCAGCCGCAGGCGAGCTGGACCGCGAGCACCGGCGCCGACGGCCACGCCTCGATCGATCTCGGCGATGGCTATACGCTGCAGCTCAACGAGAACAATTCAGAGATCAACATCGTCAACGCCAATAGCGGCGAAACCACCAGGATCTGGGGCGATCCCCATGTCGAGGTGAACGGACACCATGTCTTCGATTTCGCAGGCACCACGACCTTCACGCTCGGCAACGGCACCAAGATCACGATCAATACCGAGCAATATTCAGCCAATCCGGATGCCTATGTCGCGAGCAAGGTGACGATCACCAAGGGCGACCAGGCGATCGTGGTCGACGGAATCAGCCAGAACACACTCGGTGACCTTTCGATCAACATGAGCAACAACGGCACGCTGATCGACGCGATGACACGCGATGGCTTCGTGCTGGAAGAGAAGCCGAACGACACGGGCTGGAACTCGGTGCTGACTGGCCAAACTGCCACCCAGGCCGATCTCAATGCAACCATGCCGGGACAGCTTTATGGCCCCGGCAGCAGCATGCCGAGCCTGGATGAACTGGCCTCCGTCCTGACCAGCTTTCTGACGGTCGGGATATTGATCGATCTGGCGGATGAGGCCAGCCTGGGCCACACCCATGCCGCGGAGCGCGCAAAGGTGTCGGCGCTGGCGCACGCGATCTGAGCCGACCTTTTTACCCGCGCGGCCGGGCTCCCGAGGCGGAGGAACGTCTCGGGGGCCTTGTCGTTTGCTGATGAAACCCGACTAAGGGGGCAGACATGCCGTTCTTGATGGAGATGATCGCGATGACGACCGCAATGGTGGCCGCGCCCGGCGTGCAGGATCACGCGCAGCGCGCGGCGCTGCTTGACGCGGCGCGTAAGCCCGTGAGCGAGGCGCTGGGCAAGCCGGTCCTGTTCAAGGTGCGCGAGCTGCGTGCCAGCGGCCGCTGGGCGTTCCTGCTTGCGGATATGGAGGATCGTGGCGGCGGAGCATTGAGCTATGCCGGCACGTCGCGCGCCGAAGCGGCCGAGCACGGCATGGTGTCGCGCGTCTATGCCGCCCTGATGCGCCAGGACCATGATAAATGGGTGGTGGTCGACAGCGCGATCGGGCCGACCGATGTCGCCTGGGAAGGCTGGCCCGCCAAATATGGTGCGCCGGAGAGCCTGTTCAAACTCTAATACGTGCCGTGCTCGTCGCGGGGATACCACCAGGCGAAACTCTGCTTCAGGTCGGTCGTGCTGAACACGACGTTGCCGCGATTGCGCTCATAGCCCATTGCCGGCTTGCCGTTGAGCGTGCCGCTCCACCAGCCGGTCTGGGATCGGCCGGCGAACAGGATGCGCGTCGTCCCTGCCTGGAATAGCAGGCGGTGCGAGCCGTCATGCGCAACCGTATCGGTCATCGTGCAATGCGCGACCGGTACCTCGTCCAGGCTGCACCCGACGATTTCGGGCGCGGCAGCCGCAGCCAGAATCAGCAAGGAAATCATGACGCCTCCAATGCGCGGGACCGGACCGCTGTTCCCGGGACTATCAGGCTCCGGACGGACTTGCCCGGCAATCCTTCCGCCGATGCGCTGAAGCGGAAGGACCGCCGGGCAAGCCGGAGGCTACAGTCTTTTGAGGGTCAGCGGTTGTAGATGCTGACCGCGCGCTCGCCACGCCGCACCGCTTCGCCTGCGGTGTCGGCCGGACGCTCGTAGAGGCGGGTTACGGTGGATCCCGCGGTACGGGGATCGGTCGCCTGGTGGAGCGCGCGTCCCGCGCCCGCCTCGGTCGTGGTAAGCTCGTGCTGGACGAAGCGAAGCTGCTCCGCGAAGGACGAGCCATGGATATCGTGGCCGGCCCACCGCGCAAAGTCGCGCTGGCGGGGGCCTTCCCACTGCCCCAGGCCATAGCCCGGGCCGCCGCCATATTGCCGGATGCCCGCTTCCATGCCGCTTTCGGCATCGAGGTTCGCGACGATGCCCGCGGCCTGCGCCTTGGTCCAGCCCTGGCTCTGGAAATAGCGCATCGCCTGATCGATCCGCTCCTGGTGGGTGCCGTTGCCCGAGGGATTGGCCGCGCCTGTCTGGCTCGTGGCGCCGGTCGAGGTGCCGCCGCCGGCACTCGCCGGCGCGCGCAGGATCACGCCGCCATGGCTGAGTGCGTAACTCAGGTTGTTATGTGAGATGCGCTGCGAGCCGTCGGCGTTGACATTGTTGGAGCCGATCATCTGGCCGGGCCCGGACACGATCTCCGTATGCGAAATGCCGCCGCCCTGCATGATCACGACGTCGCCGGGCTTGGCATCCGCCGCACTGACGGGCGTCCAGCCGCGCGTGCGGAGCGTGCTGTTGAGCTGGGAGACTGAATCCGTGTGCAGGCCGGCGGGAAGCTGGCCCGCTTCGGTCAGCACCGCCGACACGAAATTGGCGCAGCAGATGTTCGACGGAACATTGGCGTTCATCGGCAGATTGTCGTTCCGGTTGCCCTTCAGCGACGACGCGTTCTGGCCGAGATATTTTTCCGCGATCGCGGCGACATTGCCGGTACCGCCGCCGGCATGGGCCGTGCCGCCGACGCCCGCGCTGCCGCCGGCCGATCCGCCGCCTGGCAGGTTGATATGCTGGCCCGGGAAGATCAGGTCGGGATTGGCGATCTGAGGATTGGCCTTCTCCAGCGCCGACAGCGAGACCCCATGCGCGCGGGCGATGTCCCAAAGGGTATCGCCCGATTTCACCGTATAGCTGCCTGGGCCGCTACCGCCCGAAACCGAGACATGACTAGCTTGAACTGCGGAAACGCCGGTCATTGCAAGACTCCATCCAGTCGAGATGGAAGCATGCTACCGCCCGGCTCGGCGGAGGTCGCTAATCGGAACGCTTAGAGCCTGATCGTTTTTGGTGGGGGCGCCTCGCGCTTCCGCCGAAAGCGTGAATCAGGCTCTATTCAAATGGCTTAGAGAGCCTCGCGCCGCAGGACAAAGTAATGCATCGTCGCCGAGAAGGCGCGGGCCGAGGCGCGCATCTGCGGGTCCGAGCCGGGCATGGAGGCGACCTGGTCGAGCGCGGCGAACGAGGCATCGCCGTAACGCTTGCTCGCGAACAGCGCGACCGCCGCCTTGGCCACGGTCGGATCCTCGCCGTCAATGGAAGAGAGACACGCGAGACTAGCCACCATCGCCCGCAACGTGTCGGGCGCGATTTCAGCGTGGCGCAAATTCCCGCTGGAGCGATAATAGACCGGCAGCACGCGATCGAACTCGGTCGCCGCAAAGTCTGTGGCGATCGTTCCGTGCGGAGCAGGACAGTGCAAACCCGGCGCACCCGCCGCGATCGTCAGGCTGTGCGAGGGCAGGTCGAGCTGGCGCAGGCCGGCGCGTCCGAACAAATACCGGATCGGCAGCCGGTCCGTCGGGCCCGGCGCGACCGTGATCATAAGACCGCCGCCGCTCGGGCGGACGGTGGCGCCGATGCCGCATGTGCCGAACGGCGCGGACAGCGCGGGCGGCTGGCCCGGGCGCGCGGTGACGATGAGATAGCGCGCCGGGCAATTCGCGCCGGCACTCCCCTCGACCAGATAATAACGCTCGCGCGCGGAACCGTAGGTGCCGACGATCCGGATCGTGTCGACCAGCTGGGCGCCGAACGGCCGCGACAGCAATGTGCCCCCATATTTGAGGCCCTGCTCGTTGCCGGCGGTGACCACGGTCAGTTCGGATTGCGGCGTGCGCGCGACCGAGGATCCGGCGCAAACGGCAGCCAAGCATAAAGCCAATTTCATGAAGCGCATGCGAGGTCCTCCGCTCGAATCCTGACGAACACGCTTACGCACGGCCCGGCGCCCTGTTCCCTCGGTCGTGCGGGGCGGTGCGATTGCCGGCTTCGGTCGCGACCGCGGGGCGGGGATCCTGGATCTGCTGGCCGGGCCGTGGGGCTGTCGGCCCATGGCCGGGCGGCATCTCCGCCACGGCACGCTGGTGCGCGACCGGAGCAAGCGACGGATTGGCTGAAAGAATGCGCTCGACGGGAACGCCGAGGCGGGATGCGATCTGGTTGAGAACGTCGCTGACCCGCGTGGTGAGCGCGGAGGTTCCCGACGGCATCTGATCGGGCTGGTCGGTCTTGAACTGCCCCAGCGGGCCTGCATCGGCAATCAGCCGCTCAAGCGTGTCATGCTTCTGGAACAAGCCGTGGAACGGCCCCGTCTCCGGCTTTTCGGCACTGCCGGCCGTGGGAGATTGCGCGACCTCCGCCGCGTGCGAACGCGCCGGCTGGAATGGCGTGGTCCGATCGATCGCCGACGGCATGGATGGGATCAGCCTCCGTTGGCTGACGCGAGGATCGCGGTGGCACGACCAAGGCGTTCAACCACGCCGTCGGCACCCGGTGCCGAGCTGCCGCTCGTGGCGGCGTTCAGCGCGGTTTCGATACCCGCGGTCTGGCGCGATCCGTCCGCACCGGCAAGCCCCGCGACTTGGACGACCGCGGCCCGGGTGAAGCTTTCGAGCGAGCGGCGCAAGTCGCCCTCCTGCGTGGGGGTCGCGCCCGTTTGCGACGCAACATCTCGGACGAGCCCGTTCAGGTCGTAAATGTCGCCGCCGCGGGCGAGTTCACCCGCATCGGGCCGGAAGCCGCTGCCGCTGCCCGCCGCCTGCGCCCAGGCCGTGCTGCCGGCAAAGCTGGCGCCGCCGCTGGCGCTGACCCAGGCGAGGACGCGATGTCCGATCTCACCGATCGCGACACCGGCTAGGCTGCGCGCATCCCGCGTCCCCGGCCCGCCGGCGGCGCCGATGGTAGTTGCGGAAGAGAGGCGATCAACGCCGGTCATCATTCAAAATCCCTTGCCCGCGGCGCCATCGATCAGGCGCCATTTCGCATGGCATATGGACCGGTCACCGGCGTGAGACCATAATCGCAAAGATTAGCCTGGCGGCCGGAACGTCGCCGCGGCGCACTGCCCTGTGCCAGCCAATCTTCGCGCGCGAGCGTCATTGTCGAGACCTGCTTACCAAACAGTTCCGTGCTGGCAGCCGCGGCGAAGCCCAGCCGCGTAAGCGCGACCGGAACGGATCGATTCTCAGGATGGAAAGCGCTGATCAGGCGATCGCGCCCAAGCCCTGTGAATGCATATTCGACCATCGTCGCACCGGCCTCGATCGCCAGACCACCGCGCCAGGCGCTGGGGTGCAGCTTTCCGCCCAGTTCGAGCACGCTGTCGTCGTCCTTGAACGGCGTGAGCGAGAACAGGCCGATCAACTGCGTCTCGCCACGGCGACGCACCGCAAAAGTCCCATAGCCCTTCCGCCGCATCGGCTGATTCCACAGGATGAAGACGAGAGCCTTGCCGGGCGTATCGGGAATGCCGTCTACAAGTTGCCGGGCAACCCGATCGTCGGCATGCAGCGCCGCAATCGCATGCATGTCCGCAGCCTCGATCGGCCGGAACTCCAGCCGCGCGCTCGTCAAAGGCAATAGTCCCACGTCTTCGGGCGAGGAGGCGCGTACAGCCAAGCGTCAGTCCTCCTTATTGTGGAGGCGGTCCAGCGGGCTCGGTTGGATGAGCAGCGCTTCCAATGCGAAGAGGTGGCCCGGGTGCTGCAGACCGGCATCCTCGTGAATATCTCCATCCGCAGCGGCGGCATGCCGGTGCGAGGCAGCGGAGGTCAGGCGCTCCACACCGCGTCCAGTACCCAGGTCGACGTTACCCATAATGATTGCTTTGCTAGCCGGTTTGCAACGATCAGGCTCTAATCGTTCCGACTAGCCGCAACGGTTCAGCGTGGATCGAGCGGCGCCAGTCGCTTCGATTAGCCAGCCTGAAAGCCGGCCGGGCCCAAATCCATCGCTCGGAGATCGATTCCGTCAAGATTCCGAAACATGTCCGCGACGCCCGCGGCATAGCGACCTAGAGTCCCCTCGCGCCGCGCCGATTGCCAGCCGGCATGAACCGTCACGAACAGAATCTTGAACTCTTCGCCCAGCCGCGCGTGCATCTCGACGGAGGAGAGGCGGCTGTCGGTGAGCGCGAGGGATGCCTGGGCGCGGACACCGCGCACGGCATCCGGCGGAGGCGTCTGGCCGTCATGGACGATCATCCAGCCGAGCACGATATAGGCTGCGAGCGCATTGGCGGCATCGTCACCGGCGAGGCCATATGGTCGCACGATCTCGTCATAGATTCGACGATAATCATGCTGTGCGAGCTGCGCCTGGATCAGACGGGCATTCTCCGGACTGTGCCGGCGCACCCGATCGACAAATTCGGACACGACGTCCTGGCGAAGCGCCGGCGGGGCACTGTAACGCATCGATACTGTTGCCGCCGCGGGCGGTGCGGGACGCATGAAGGCGCGCCCGGGTGGCGGCATGGGCATACCGCGCATCGTCGGCGCGCCCATGCGGGCAGCACGCGCGCGCTCGGAATTGATGACCGCACCCATGCTCGCGGTATTGGCGAGGCCACCCATGTCGAATACGGGCGATATATCCTGCGCGTGCCCACCAGTACCCGCCGTCAGCAGGACTGCGCCAAACGCGATGCTAACCCCCAGTGTCTTCGCCAAGATCATGCCTTCCTCGCCTAAAATGGGCCAGCGCCCTCGACGGATTTTTGTCGGTAACCTGATCGGCCATCCCGCTGAGTTCGTTGGACATCCTGTCCAGATTCTTGCCGAGCGCCAAGGCGATCGCTCCGGTCAAGACCCACCCGTCAGCGAGATACCAAACCGACCGGCGTCAGCCGGACCGACCGCAGGTCCAGCCCCTGCCGGCCGAACAATTGTGCCACGCCATCCGCAAACTGGCGAATATCGCCATCCCGGCGCGCGGACTGCCACCCGCTGTGCAGGATGACGAAGGAAAGCTTGAATTCCTCGCCGAGCGCCGCCGGGCTGTAGCGTGCGAGGCTCGGATCCGTGACGACGCGCACGGCAAGCTGATCGCGCACCGCGCGCACTGCCGCCGGCGAGGGATCGGCGCCGTCATTGGCGATCATCCAGCCGAGCACGACATAGGCGGCATAGGCATCGGCCACATTGCGATCGCGCAGGCCGAAGGGGCCGACGACAGCGCGATAGATGCGGCTTATGTCCCGACCGACCAGCATACGGCCTGCGGCATCGGCCGCGGCGGGATCGGCGCGCCGCGCACGGGCGAGATAAGCGGAGAGCGCCGCCTGCATGGTGGCGGGCGTCGATAGATATTCGAGTCGGTTGATCGCAGCCGGTGCAGCAACGGCGGATTTCGAACCCGGCTTGCGCGACGCTGATCGGGAAATGCCTCCAAGCGTATGCCGGAGCACATCGGTTGTCGCCGCGCCCTGCGAGGCGGCCATGCCCCGCGCGGTCGCGAAATCGGCCATAGGGGAGAAGTCCTGGCCACGAGCCACCGGCGAAACGGCGAGCACAAGCGCTGTGATGAGAGCGGAGGCAACAGATCTCATGATCTCGCGCTATCCACCATGATTCCCGAAACCAACGCGTTTCTCATATTCTTATCCAGGGAATGTGGCCATCGGCCGCCGACTATCGCCCACCGAGCCTAGCGGTCGAACGGGTCAGAAGCTCAGTCGCACGGTCTGGCGCTGGCCAGCGTATAGAAGCATCACCGAGAATAATTCTCAGGCTGGCCCGGAGCTGGTCTCGCGATCGTGGCGGGGACCGAACCGGTCCAGCGGAGAGGGCGAGCCCAAGAGTCGATCCAGGCTACCCTGCACATGTCCGCTTGCTTTGTCCCCGGTGTGTTCGGACGCAGCCGCCTCCAGAATATCTATTGCTACGTCGTGTTCCTTTTCGGCGCGCGTCTGATGCGCGACCTGCAATCCTATGCCGATCTGAGTTCCGGGCACGTGTACGCCGGCGCTGATTTGGGGCATGACGTTTCTCTTTCAAAACGATGAAGGGGCGGCAGCCGCAGCTGCCGCTCCTTCCTTTGTAGAGCAGCTCGTAATCGCCGATGTCTCGTTCGATTAGTTCTTGCGAGCCATGGTGGTCAGCGCGTCGCCGATCGTCTTGATGGCGTTGGTAGCCGTATTCATCGCCAGACCGAACTCCTGGCTCTGGGCCTGGAACTCGGCCGCTTCGCCGGCCTTGTCCCAATTCGTGCTGTTCATCTTGTTCTCAAGCTTGTTCGCTTGGCTGTCCAGCATCCGGCCCAAGCCCTTGGCGATCGCCATCAGCCAGCTCGGCGCACCGCCGCTCCGGCCGCCCTTAACGTTTCCATCCGCGTCCTGGGTAGAAGCCTGCTCGACCATGTTACGAGCGATATCCTGCAGAGCATTGTAGGCGCCGTCAGAAGCGCGCTGCAATTCGCCCTGCTCCGCGGGCGAGGCGTTCGGGAAGCCCTGAACGATGCCATCGAGCGCTTCCTGATAGTTCTGAGTAGCACCGGGCACGTCGCCAAATTCCGCGGCGAATGCGCCCTGAGCCAGGTCAATGGCCGGCTGCGGCAAGCCAAGTTCCTTGCCGACCTGCTGGATCACCTGTTGGGCGATCGAGGAAATGAGTTGAGTGGCAAGCTGGCTGACGATCGCGCTCGTGCCGCCGGTCATAGCGGCGAGGGCAGCCTGGCTGACGAAATTGACGGGATTGAAACCACCGGACATCGAGATCCTCCATCTTCGGAACTGGCTTGCCTCCCTCGGGGGGAGGGTCCGGGCTTCGCCCCGGGACATCAGCCTTGTCGCAGAATTGATTTTCCGCCGCGCTATGCGTTCCGACTAGCTTGCCTAGTCGATCCGACTAGCCAGGAAAGAAAGCTGCGTGCGAACGGCCGGCGAGCACAGACATCCGGTGCAAGCTTTCCACCGTCGACCGTTCAGCGAGCGCGGAATCCCGCATCCGTCAGAACGATTCGGCGAAGGTCGTCCCCATTCTGCGTTGCAAACATGCGCGCGACGCCATTGGCATATTGGGCAAGCGTCCCTTCGCGGCGCGCCGATTGCCAGCCCGAATGCATTATGACGAACAGCAGCTTCAATTCTTCGGCCACGCTGGCTCGCGTTCCCGGGTCGGCCAGCGCTCCCCCTTGCGCGAGCAGGCCGGCGACATGATCCCGCGCCGCGCGTACGCCGCTGATCGACGGATCCGGTGCGCCATTCGCTATCATCCAGCCAAGCACGAGGTAGGCGGTCATGACGTCGCCCGCATCGTTGGCGGAGAGACCGAACGGTCGCGTAATGCCGGCATAGATGCGATCGAAATCATGCCGCGCCATCTGATCGCGCGCCTGCGCGACGACGCTCGGGTTCTTTGCGGAAAGCCGCTGCAGGAACGCATCTTTCGCGCGCTGCTGGTCGCCTACGCTCGCGCGGAAGGGGAGCGCTGGGCCGCGGCCCGGACCGGATTGGGTCGCCGCCTGGGTAAGGATGCCACGCGGTGCTCCCGCAGCAATAGCCACCGGCATTCCCGATCGATCACGTGCCGCGTTATGGCGCGATATAGCGTCGAGTGAATGCTTGTTGATGGCGCTGTTCGTGATGGTCCGCGTCATCGGCGCCAAATCCATGGGCGACGTGCCCGACATAAAGAAATCCTGGGCGCCCGCGCTTTGCGCCGCGAATATGACTGCCATCCCTGCAACAATCGCCTTGGTCCAGATCGTCATAATGTCTCTCCTTCATTCCGCCGGGTAGAAAAGCAGGCCCGCCAGCGCGGCGAGCTCGCGCATCCCATCCAACTCAAGCTTGCGACAGACGTTCGAGAGGTGAACGCGCACCGTATTTTCCGAAATCAGCAGCAAGGTGGCGATGTCGCCGTTCGACCGGCCCCAGCCGAGGAAGCGTATCACCGTCAGCTCCATCGGCGTGAGCTTGAGCAGCGTTTCGCGATGCCGTGCGGGCACGCGCGCAGCCTCGACAATATGCTCGCCGAGCGTGACGGCGGCGGGCGCTCCGGGATGCGCGTCGGCCCTGCGCAACAGTTCCGCGATCGCGGCGAGCCGCTCATCCTCGAGGCTCGCCGGCGCGGCCGGATCGGCGGCGGCCATCATTTGCCGAACGCCTTCAGCATATCGGTCATCACCGCGGGGCGGCTGGCGACGTCACGGACGATCGCGGTCGTGTAGCTGGTCAGCAGCAGCAGGATGATGAGCGTCGCCGCGAAGGCCTTGATCGACATCGACAGCGTGAAAACGTTGAGTTGCTGGGCGAAGCGGTTGACCAGTCCCAATCCCATGTCGATCAGGAACAGCACGGTCAGGACCGGCGCCGCGAACAGCACGGCAAGCACCATCATCCGTCCGAACTCGGCCTCGAACAATCCGATGCCGCGCGGATCGAGCGCGGGCATTGGGGCGGAGATCGGCCAGAGCGCGTAGCTTTCCATGAGCACATGGACGATCAACGACAGCCCGCCCGAGAAGATGAAGATCAGATTGGCGAGGCGGCCGAGGAAGGCACCGTTCAGGGAAGTCTGATTGCCCGAAAGCGGATCGACGATCTGCGCCATCGTGGCGCCGACCTTGGTGTCGATGATCTGGCCGGCTGCCTCCAGCGCCCACAATATCGAGCCGAAGAAGAAGCCGATGATCAGCCCGACAAAGGCTTCCTTGGCGAAGATCGCGGCCCAGCCCTCCGCGCTGATCGCCTGCATGTCGAACGGCGGCTGGATCGCCAGGCTGACGAGCCCCATGCCGACGAAGATCGAGTTGCGCACCATCGCGGGCACGGTCTCGCTCGCGAACATGGGCAGCATCAGGAAGGCACAGGCGATTCGGGCGGTGCCGACCCCCAGCAGCAGAAGCTGATCGGCCCAGCCGCCCATCGATCAATGCCCGATCATATTCGGGAACTCGCTGAACACGCGGTCCCCGAACCGATAGAGCGACGAGCCGAGCAAGGAGGCTGTCACGAACAATGTCAGCACGATCGCGAAGAATTTGACCGTATATTGCAGCGTCTGTTCCTGGATCTGCGTCGCCGCCTGCAGGATCGCGACCATCAGCCCCGCGACCGACGCAACGATGATCGGCGGCGCGGACAGGATCAGGACCAGCCACAGCGCGTCATTGGTCAGGCTGACGAAGTCGCCGTTCACCGCGCGCGCCTCAGACCCGGCCTAGACATAGGACAGGACCAGTCCGTGCGAGAGCTTCACCCAACCGTCGACCAGCACGAACAGCAGCAGCTTGAAGGGCAAGGATATCGTGGTCGGCGAGAGCATCATCATGCCCATCGCGAGCAGGATGTTGGAAATGACCAGGTCGATCACCAGGAACGGCAGGAAGATCAGGAAGCCGATCTGGAAGGCGAGCGACAATTCCTTGACCACGAAAGAGGGGATCACGACCACGAAATCGCGATCGGTCATCTCGGCGGCATGCTCGGGATTGCCGACGCGCTGCGCGGTCTTGAGGAAGAAGGTGCGCTCGCGCGGATCGCTATGCTTGAGCAGGAAGTCGCGCAAGGGCTCCTTGCCCGCATCCATGGCCGCCATCAGCTTGGATTCGGAACTCGCCGCCGGCGACGGATTGGCGACGATCGCGTCCTGCATGCGCTGCCCGACCGGATACATGACATAGAGCGACAGGATCAGCGCGAGGCCGTTCAATACGATATTGGGCGGTACCTGCTGGAGACCGAGCGCATTGCGCAGCAGGCTCAAGGTGACGACGATCTTGGTGAAGCTCGTCACCATCACCGCCAGGAATGGCGCGAGCGCGAGCGCGATCACGACGACGAGCGCCGATCCCGGCGTGAAGGTCGACAGATCCATCGGCGTCAGCCCGCATCGCCGGCATGAACGGCGGTGACGAGCACGCCGAAACCTTCACCCACCGCGACCAGCTCGCCATCGGCGATCAGGTTGCCGCCCGCGATCACGCGCACGGCAAGCGTGCCGTTGCGGCTCGGCAGGGAAAGGATGCTGCCTTTGCCCAAGGTCGCCACGTCGGCGGCGGTCAATCCTCCGCCGTCGAATTCGATCGTCGAGGCGATCCGCAGTTCGGTCCAATCGGATTGGGCGGAGACGGCGCCATCGGGCGGCGCGTCAACGCGGGTGTTGCGGTCAGGCACAGGTCCGTCCCTTCGCTGTGGCTCGCGGTCGAGAATGGCACTTCCCCCTTGCAGATCGACAGTCATGAGCATCCGATCGTTTCGCCCCGGCAGCGCGACGCGCGCCACCAGCGGGCCCGTTCCCAGAAGAATGCAGTCGCCGCGTCCGAGCGACTGAAGGCGCTTGAGCGGAATCGCGGGCAAGGCGATCCGCGCGGACCAACGCATTGCGAGCCCGCCGATGCGGGAGGGCATGGCAATCGGGAGCGGCAGCGGTTCGACCTCGACGCCGGATGGCGCGCCGATCAACAGGCGATGCCGCAGCGATCCCTGGCGGTCGTGCGCGTCGAGGCGGATCAGCAGCAGATCGCTCTCCGCCGCTTCGGCCAGGCCAGCAGGAAGCAATTCGAGGCCAAGCGACGTTTCCAGCGCCGCCACGAGGGGCTCGACCTGCCCGAGCGTGGCAGCCGCTGCCGCGCCATCGGGCCGTCCTCGCCCGCTCGTCATGCGCGCGAGCTGGTTGTCGACCAGGAGCGGCGCGATCAGGACCGGGCCGGATCGCGTCTCGAATTGGATCCATGCGGTGGCGGCCTGGCGGTCGCGCGCGCTTGCCGTGCGCGCATTGGTGCGCAGATCCTCGATCTCGCGCTGATTGAGCGCGGCGATCAGGGCGGTCTGCGCGCTCGCGCGCTCGGGCTCGATTGCCCGCAGCCGCTGGCGTGCCGTTATCGTCGGCGTATGGTTCATCGGGCGGCCTCGCCATCCTCCAGGTCCGGGTCGGCCGTCCCGGCGCCGCTGCCCCAGCTGCGGAGCAGCCGGACCGAGCCGGTGGACACGCCGATCAACATCACTTCCCCCTTGGCCTCGATCAGCATGACCCGCTCGCGCTGCCCGACGGGAAGCGCGCGGATGAAGCGAAGCTGATGGTCGTCCTGACCGGTTTTGCGACCGAGCTGGCCGTCCTGCCACTGGCGCAACGCCTTGAATCCGAGCCAGGCGATCCCGAGCACGATGGCGAGTGCGACCAGCGTGCCGAACAGCCCGGACAATGCGGTGCCGAACGCCGAATCCATCAGGCCGTCCTCAGCGCGCGGTCGCGCGTCATTTCGGTGGTGCGGGCGCCGCCTTCCTCGCGGACCTTCTTCGCCCACAGGATGATCTGCGCGATGGCATCGAACATGTCGCGCGGGATCACGTCGTCCACTGTCCCATGTTCGAACAGGCTACGCGCCACCTCGACGTAGCGGACGATGGGCACGCCCGCCTCCTCGGCGGCCTCGCGCATGATCTGGGCGAGCGGACCTTCGCCCTTGGCGGTCATCACGGGCACCGGGCAGGTTTCCGGATCATAGTCGATCGCGATCGCGATATGCGTCGGGTTGACGACCAGCACATTGGCGCCGCGCGCCGCCCCGACCGCATTCTGGTTGGCCCATTCCTCGTGCAGCTGCCGGCGGCTCGACTTCACCAGGGGGTCGCCCTCATTTTCCTTATGCTCGTCGCGGATGTCGCGCAGGCTCATCCGCATCTTCTTGATGTAGCTGTGGTGCTGCCAGGCCATGTCGAGCACGGCCACCATCAGGAAGATGCCGAAGGTCCACAGCAGGGTGGAGCGCAGCAACTGGCCGGTGAAGCTGAGCACCGCCGCGGCCGCCGCGCGGCCGTCGGTCTCGGCGGCCGGCTGCAGCAGCGGACCGGTTTTGTCGAGGATGTCGGCAAGCGATCCGCGCGCGATCAGCCAGACCACGAACACGATCAACATGACCTTGGCGAGGGTCTTCAGCAGCTCGACCAGATTGTCGAGGCTGAACATCTTCTTGATCCCCTCGACGGGGTTCATCTTGTCGAGCGTCGGCTTGATCTTCTCGAAGGTGAAGACGCCGCCCGCCTGTAGAAATTCGCTGAGCACACCCGTGATCGCGGCGGGGAGCAGCGCGACCGCAGTGAGCAGGATGAAGAGCGAGAAGGCGGCGTGGCCAAGCGCCCCCGCCGCGCTGGCAAATGGCGCGCGCGTGGAAATCAACGTGAAACTCTGGTCGAACAGGCTGGCCAATCGCGATCCGGCGAAACCCGCGCCCAAGCCGAGGACGAGCAGCCAAACCAGCAAAGTCGCCGTGGCCGTGACGTCGCGCGATTTCGCGACGTCACCTTTCTTTCGCGCATCCGCCAGACGCTTCGACGTCGGTCTTTCTGTTTTGTCGCCGCCTTGGTTCTTGTCGGCCACCTACGCCTCCACGCAACGCGCGACAGGGCAGTCGCGCCTTCGTGCCGTGGACAGCCATCACCCTACATCCGCGGGAGTCGCCGAACAGATAGCGAATTCCCAAAGAAGCCGACCGCAGGACCAGTGCAATCTAGCAGGTTGATTATTCCCAACCTTAACTAGGCAAGTCAATTATCGTTCCCGTAATGATTTTGTCATTGACGTGTCACGAATCGTCCGAGCCCTTGCCCCATGATGCGGCGCTCCACCTCATAAGAAACGCGCTTTTTCTGATGGGCCAACGCCAGCCACTGCTGTTCGTCTGGCGCGGTCAGATGAGCCATTTTCGTGGTGAATCGACAGATTCGCGCGACAAGTCGTTTAAAACGAGGGGTTTAAATTCAATCGGCGCTCGGCTAGCTTCTCTGCGCCGGACGAAATCGCCCGCACCGCAGGACCCGCGATAGCAAAGTATTCATGCCCAGCTTGACTGGAGCAGGAAATACGGAGGCGTATCGATGCGCATATGCGTTGGGTCTATTGCTCGTAGGTCGGCATTTTTTGTGCCAGCTTACGCAACTTTATTGTTCGTTGCGACTCCGGTACTTTCTGCTGACTTCGAAGGATCGCCGCTTCCGGAATCAGCCTACGCGGCCGCAAGCGTGCCTGCGTCCGATAGCCCGGTTCCAGAACTCCCGATGTCGGTTTCGGTTTCCATGCCGTTTTCGCACGATCGCGTGGCCGCGCCGCGCACAAGGCGTGGTGTAACGCGTATCGCCCAGACGCGGGCCGTGACGGTGCCTTCGGCACTGATCGTCTCGGTCGCGCGGCGGTATCGCATCGATCCGCATTTGCTTGCCGCGATCGTGAGAACCGAGTCCGGCGGCAATCGTCTGGCGATCTCGCGCAAGGGGGCGCTTGGCTTGATGCAGGTCATGCCCGCGACGGCGCGCGCGATGGGCGTCACCAATCCCGGCGACCTGCTCGCAAACCCGGAGCTCGCGTTGGAGGTCGGCGCGACCTACCTCAAGATTTTGCAGGCGCGGCTGGGCAACAACGTACCCCTGGTGCTGGCGGCCTATAATGCGGGGCCAGGCGCGGTGGTGAAGGCGGGCATGCGCGTGCCCCGCTACAGCGAAACCCAGGCTTATGTCGGCAAGGTGATGTCGGGATATGTCGCCGCCCGCACTATGGCGCTGCGCTGAAGGCCGGGCGGTGAGTATCCAACCCTATTTCGCGTCGAGCGCCACTCGCCCGTCGGTCAAGCTTTCGGCGCGGATCGCCGACCTGGCGCTCGTCGCCGGGGTCGTGGCGATCGTCGCGCTGATGATCCTGCCGATGCCGACCTTCGTCATCGATCTGCTGGTCGGCGTGAACATCACCTTCGGCGTGATGTTGCTGTTGAACACGCTCTACATTCGCGGCGCGCTCGACTTCTCCGCTTTCCCCTCGATCCTGCTGGTGTCGACCCTGTTCCGCCTGGCGCTGTCGATCGCGACCACGCGCATGATCCTGACCCAGGGTCATGCCGGTCACATCATCCAGACCTTCGGGAAAATGGTGGTCGGCGGCAATATCGTGGTCGGCCTGGTCGTGTTCCTGATCATCACGGTCGTGCAGTTCATCGTGATCGCCAAGGGCGCCGAGCGCGTGGCGGAGGTCGCGGCGCGCTTCAGCCTCGATTCGATGCCGGGCAAGCAATTGTCGATCGACAGCGATCTGCGCTCGGGCCTGATCGACAAGGACGAGGCCCGTCGTCGCCGTCGCGTGCTGGAACTCGAAAGCAAACTGCATGGCAGCCTCGATGGCGCGATGAAGTTCGTGAAAGGCGATGCGATCGCCTCGATCGTCATCGTGGTGATCAACCTGATCGGCGGTCTTGCGATCGGGGTGATGCAGCAGGGCCTGGAGCTTGGCGCCGCGACCCAGAAATATTCGATCCTGACGATCGGCGAAGGTCTGGTCGCGCAAATCCCCGCTTTGCTCGGCGCCATGGCCGCGGGCCTGATGGTGACGCGCACGGCGGACGACGAGCAGCACGCCAATCTGGGCGAGGCAATTCACGGCCAGCTTTCCTCCAATCCGCGCGTGCTGATCTTCGTCGGGCTGATCGCATGGCTGATGGCGCTGGTGCCCGGCTTCCCTTCGATCGTCTTCCTGCTGCTCGGCTTCGGCGCGCTGATGGCCGGCGCCGCGCTGCATCCGCGTCTGCAGCCGCACATGGTTCGCTACGGCGGGCCGCTGCGCAAGCTTCTGGTGCGGCAGGAAAAGCCCATGCCCGCGACCTTGCTGGCCGCACCGACCCCGCCCAAGCCGGTCGTGCCGCTATTGCTCGAACATTCCGGCACCGCTTTGGACGAGGCCGGCGCCCATGCGCTCAACACCGGCCTCACCGCCATGCTGGAAGAGATGCAATATCGCACCGGCGTGCCGCTGCCGCCGCTCGCGACCCACTTTACCGGAGCGGGCACCGGTTGGCGCCTGCTCGCCTTCGAAGTGCCGATCGGCGGGGGCGAAGCGGCGGGCGACGTCGTCGCCGACGTGAAGGCGCTGCTGCGCCGGCACCTGCCCACCTTCATGGGCGTGCAGGAGGTGGTCGGGCTGCTCAACCGGGTCGGCGAGGATTATGCCGAGGTGGTCAAGGAAGCGGTCCGCGCCGTGCCCGCCGCGCGTATCGCCGAGGTGCTGCGGCGCCTGGCGGAGGAAGAGGTTCCGATCCGCAATATGCGCGATGTGCTGGAAGGCATCACCGCCGCGGTCAACGTCGATCGCGAGCCGGCGCGCATCGCCGATCATACGCGCATCGCGCTCAAGTCGCACATCCTCGACATGGTGGCGATCGATGGCGGCATCAGGGCGCTCGCAGTCTCTCCCGACCTCGAGACGATGGTGCGGGATCGCACGCGCCTGATCGACGGCGTCGAACGGCTCGCACTCGAACCCGAATTCGCGCGCGAGCTGGTCGAGACCATCGCGCAGACCGCGCACGAGACCGGCGCCTTCGTGCTGGTGACGTCCTTCGACGTGCGCCGCGCGATCCGCAAGCTGATCGAGCCTGCCTTGTTCGATCTGCCCGTGCTCGCCTTCAACGAGCTTTCCCCCACGGTTCGTTTCGAGGTCGTCGGCCAGATCGGGCTGCCGTCCGGCATGCTCGCCGGCGAAACCATTTCGGAGCGGCCCGCCATCGCGGCCGAATAGCATGAGGAGACAGGTTTGTTCGTGAAGCTCCGCCACGCCCCGTTGATCGCCACGCTGCTGGCGATCGCGACGCCGGTTGCCGCCGCCCCGATGCCGGGCGCGATGGCGCCCGTATCGATCGTCGCGCGCGATCAGCCGGTCGGCGATTTCGTGCGCGACCTGTTCGGGCGCGTGGGCCAGCCGGTCGTCGTCAGCTCCAACCTGACGGGGACGATCAACGGCTCTTTCTCCGGCCCCGTCGCCAAGGTCTTCGGCGACATCGCCAAGGCCTTCAACCTGGTCGGCTACTTC
>Ga0207657_10002193_pt1 | contig 21169 bp, 24 predicted proteins | sample KBSC33metaG_FD_184316 | JGI IMG/M metagenome (GOLD analysis project Ga0207657, IMG submission 184316) | Corn rhizosphere microbial communities from Kellogg Biological Station, Michigan, USA - KBS C3-3 metaG (SPAdes) (version 2) | ecosystem: Host-associated > Plants > Roots > Rhizosphere > Soil ... | reverse complement strand
GTCGACGGCGCGGTCGCCGTGTGCGTACTGGCCGGCGACCTCGTGTGCCAGCGCACCACGGCTGGTCCAGCCCAGCGCGCCTTCGGTGCCTCGGTGGAGCATCGGCCACGCAGGGTACAGCGCGACATAGCCGACCGCGAAGGCGATGCTGGCGTAGAATGTCCATAGCCACCAGCGCGGCATCGGGGTGTCGAGCTCCTCGATGCCGTCCCACTCGTGACCGACGGTTTCGGTGCCGGTCGGCCGGTCGATTCTTCGACCTTTTGGGCGCTCATTCGCCATCGTTGTCGTCCTTGAAGATCATCTGCGCCGCGTTTCGGTTCTGATCGCGCGCGCCGGGGCGGAAGGGCCAGAGAGCGAAGCCCGCCCAAACCGCCAGCATCGTGTAGAGGCCCCAGCCTTCGGCGAAGTCGGCTACCGCCTGGTAAGTCGAAAGCCCGCTCACCGACCCCTCTCCGACGCGAGGTCTTCCTGCGCGGCCGCAGCATCGACATCGACCATCGTGCCGAGAACCTGGAGATAGGCGACCAGCGCGTCCATTTCGGTCAAGCGGCCCGGATTGCCGTCGAAATCGCGCTGTTGAGCTTTCGGGTAGCGCTTCATCAGGTCCTTCGCGTCGGCCATGGGATCGGCCTGCGCGCGCATGTCGAGCACAGCGTTGGCAATATCCTTATCGGAATACGGCACGCCCACGTCGCGGAGTGTGCGCAGCTTCGCCGAGGCATCGTTCAGGTCGAGGTCGGTCTCGGCGAGAAAGGCGTAGGTCGGCATGATGCTCTGGGGCACCACCGAGCGCGGATCTCTGAGGTGCTGGACGTGCCAGGCATCCGAATACCGCCCGCCGACCCGCGCAAGGTCAGGGCCGGTGCGCTCGGAGCCCCACTGGAACGGGTGGTCGTACATGCTCTCGGCAGCAAGGCTGTAGTGGCCGTAGCGCTCGACCTCGTCGCGGAACGGGCGGATCATCTGACTGTGGCAGACGTAGCAGCCCTCGCGCACATAAATGTCGCGCCCGGCCTGCTCGAGCGGAGTGTAGGGCCGCATGCCCTTCACCTTCTCGATCGTGTTGTCGATCCAGAAGAGCGGGGCGATCTCGACCGTGCCCCCGATGGCGACGGCGATGAAGGCGAAGATCGCCAGCAGCGTGACGTTACGCTCCAGCTTCTTGTGCTGTTCGGTGAACTTCATGGTCGGATTCCTACTCCGCCGGAACGGCGACGATCGGGCGGTCGGCGACGGGGTTGTAAGCGGCCTGATGCATCGGCTTCTCAGCCCGTTGACGCCCGAGGATCGTCAGCCAGACGTTCGCGACCATCAGTACGGCGCCGGCGAGGTACAGCGTGCCCCCGAAGGCGCGCAGAATGTACATAGGATGGAGCGCCGCGACGGTGTCGGCGAAGCTGTTCACAAGATAGCCGTCGACGCCGTACTCGCGCCACATCAGGCCTTGGGTGATCCCTGCTGTCCACATCGACGCAGCGTAGAAGACGATGCCGACCGTCGCGGTCCAGAAGTGCCAGTTGACCCAGCGGAGCGAGTACAGCCGCTCGCGGTGCCACAGCCGCGGGACAAGGAAATAAATTGCCGCGAAAGAGATCATCCCGTTCCAGCCCAGCGCCCCAGCGTGGACATGGCCGATGGTCCAGTTGGTGTAGTGCGACAGCGCGTTTACCGTCTTGATCGAGAGCATCGGCCCTTCGAAAGTGGCCATGCCGTAGAACGCGAGCGCCATCACCATCATGCGGATGATCGGGTCGGTGCGGACTTTGTCCCACGCGCCGTTAAGCGTCATCAGCCCGTTGATCATGCCGCCCCAGCTCGGCATCCAGAGCATGATCGAAAACACCATTCCGAGCGTCTGCGCCCAGTCGGGCAGAGCGGTGTAGAGCAGGTGATGCGGGCCGGCCCAGATGTAGAGGAAGATCAGCGACCAGAAGTGCAGGATCGACAGGCGGTAGCTGTAGATCGGCCGCTCGGCCTGCTTCGGTACGAAGTAGTACATCATCGCGAGGAACGGCACGGTGAGGAAGAACGCGACCGCATTGTGGCCGTACCACCACTGCGTCAGGGCATCCTGCACGCCCGAGAACAGTGAGTAGGACTTCGAACCGAGGAAGCTGACAGGCACCGCCAGGTTGTTGACGACGTGGAGCAGAGCGATCGTCAGGATGAACGACAGGTAGAACCAGTTGGCGACATAGATGTGCGGCTCTGTGCGCTTGACCAGCGTGCCGACGAACACCGCTAGATAGGCAAGCCACACCACAGTCAGCCAGATGTCGACGTACCACTCCGGCTCAGCATACTCACGGCTTTGGGTGATACCGAGAAGGTAGCCGCTCGCCGCAAGGACGAGAAACAACTGGTAGCCCCAGAACACGAAACGGGCGACGCCGGGGAACGCGAGGCGCGCGCGGCACGTGCGCTGGACGACGTAGAAGCTGCTGGCGATCAGGATGTTACCGCCAAAGGCGAAGACCACGCCGGAGGTATGCAGCGGGCGCAGCCGGCCGAAGTTGAAGTAGGGCTCCATGTTGAGCTGCGGCCAGGCGAGCTGACAGGCAATCAGAAGGCCGGCCGCCATGCCGACGATCGCCCAGAACACTGTCGCGAGCACTCCCCAGCGCACCGGATCGTCGTCATACTTCGATGGGTCGGCCGGTATACGCAGGATGCCGCTGGCTACGGCGCCGACGTCGGCCTTCGCTGCGCTGATCCACAGCCCGGCAAGCGCGACGACCGCCAGAAGCAGCATCTGCGCCGCGAAGCCGCTGTCGTGCGCATAGGCCGAGGCAAGGACTGCGAGAACCATAGCGCCGAACCACAGCCCGGCGCGCGTGAGAATTGCTTCCATGAATTCGAACCCTTGCTTGCCGGGCCGTTCGCTGGCCCCTCCGTCCACCGGCTGCCTTGATCGCAATCAAACCGGCGGGCGGGCATTGGGAAATCTACGAGGGGGCTCCCTGCTGCTCAGCCGGCGATTGCTTCGAGCCGCGCGCGGTCGCGTATTATCACCGCGCGGCGCGTCGGCAGGGCGATCAGGCCGTCGCGCTTTAGCTTGGTCATCTGGCGGCTGACCGTCTCGATGGTGAGGCCGAGCACATCGCCGATCTGCTGACGCGAGAAGGGAAGGTCGAACTGGTCCACGGGACCATGGGGGCGTTCGCATCCCAGCGGCGCGAGCCGCGCAGACATGTCGAGGAGGAAAGTCGCGACCTTCTCTTCAGCATTCTTGCGTGCCAGCAGGAGCATCCAGCTGCGCGTGCGGTCGAGTTCGCCAAGTGTGCGCTGGAGCAGCTTGTGCTCGAGAGCGGGGTGCTGGCCGGCGAAGCGGTCGAAGTCGCCGCGCGCAAAAACGCAAACCCGTGCGTCTGTCAGAGCGGCGACCGAGTGGCGCGTGGTGGCGCCGAACGGGCGGCCGATGAAGTCTGCCGGATAGACCACCCCGACGATCTGCTCGCGCCCGTCTTCGGTGCCGTTCGACAGCTTGAGGATGCCCTCGATGACGTTGGCGACGAGGATCGAATCGTCGCCTTCCCAGATGAGCGGCTCACCGGGCTCAAGCCTGCGTCGGCGACCGATAGAGCTCAGGGCGGCAAGCTCGTCGTTATCGAGCGCCGCGCAAATCGCTCGATTCCGCACCGCACAACTATCGCAATAATTCATCGGACACTCCAGCAATGGAGCGACTATGCTGGCAGCGTCCGCCCGCAGACGTGATCCGCAAATGTCCCAGGCTCGATGGCTCGCATCACGATGGCGTGTACACGCCCAGGGTGAAGCCGATGACCCTGCCGCAGAACGGAATGATCATCCATAGCCCCAAGGAAAGCAGGCCGGACAACTTGGCACTCAGCGGGATGGCAGTACCCGGCGCTCCCCAGCTATCCATTCCCTTGGCAACGTAGCGATGAAAGAAGACCATGTTGAGCCCGGCGAGCACCATGAAGGCGAGCTTCCAGAGGAAATAGGGGTTCACCATGTAGGTCGTCGCCTTGCTTGCGAAGAGCAGCGAACCGGTCACCGCCGCCAAGGCGAAGGCCACCCAGGTCACCGGCAAGGTATCGTGGGCCAGTGCTCGAACGGCCCGATTGCCTGAAGTGAGGCCCAGAAGGCGCATGTCCATCATTGCGATCGCGCCGATGACAGTCACGATGGCGATGACGTGAATGGTCTCGAGCGTGGGGAACATCCATTCCGAGCTCGCGATGGTCGTTCCCAAGGCGGAGTTTTCCAGGCCCTTCCAGATGCTTTCGGCGTTCACTGACGCTTCTCCTCAAACCGGCGCGTAGGCGATCCAGCGGCCGCCCGCCATCACCGCACACCAAAGAACGATGATGGCCACCGACGCCAGGCGCAGCGCCGCGTGACCGTTCGGCGAGACGTCCCAAGTCGCCGATCTCACGCGGACGGATTGCTGGAACCACAAGCTGAAGCCGACCGCGACCGAGAGCAGGATCATTTTGAACCAGAAGATCGGATTGATCATGTTGCGCACTGGCTCGCTGATCAGCAGCACGATCCCGCTCACCACCAGCACGGCCAGCGCTGACCAGATCCACGCCCGGTGCCGCCGCAGCGCCACATCGAGCCCTTGGTCCAAGCCGTTGACCCCCAATACGCGCAGGCTGAGCATGAGTGTCGACACGAAGAGGACGGCGATCGAAAGAATGTGCAGGGTCTGAAACGTCGGAATCGCGTAGAAGTGGGTCTGCAGCCACAGCGCGAAAGGCCAGTCTGAAACGCGTAGCGAAAATTCGACAAGACGCGTGGTCCTCAAGAGCTCCGTCAGATGGAACAGCCAATCGCCAAGTGACATGGTCCACTCCCTTGTTGTCATTCGTTCCGACACGCGACTGTCTGGCCACGAAAGGGAAATTGACTGAGTCAGAGCGGTTACGCTTTGAGCTACGTCAAGGAACGGTAACTGGATCTGCATTGCCTTGTGATCCCATCAATTGAGATCGGCAAATCGCCAGGCAAGCGTCAGCAGCAAAGCTATCTGGCTCGCCAACAGCGCGCCGCCGGCAAGCTTTCCCAAGCGCCATCTCGCGTTCGCCAGAAGCACCGCCGACTTGAAGGCCATGTTCACTGCAACCGTCCCGCCGAGGGCCAACGCGGCAACATCGGCGGAGATCGAGCCGGCCCGCAGTGTAGATAACGTGACGATCGCGGCATCGACGTCAAAGCTGCCAGCGAAGAACAAGGAAAGCGCGGCGCCCGCTTCACCAAAGTCGGTCTGAGCCCACCGGACCAGCAACGCCGCGCCGGCGACGGCCGCCGCGAAAACGAGCGCGGGAAGGAAGCGAAAGGGCCTAGCCTGGACCCTGTGTTCTGGCGCGCCGGGCCTTTTTCGCTCGAGGTGCCACAGCACCGCACAGGCGGCCCACGCAACCAGTGCGGCCGGGCCGAGTACGAGGGCGAGATCGGGCGCCGCGCCGGACGCGAGCAAAGCTGTGAGAAGCAGCACGCGGATATACATCACGGCGCTAGCCAGCGCGATACCCGTGGACAGCGGCCCCGGATCGCCTGCGCCAAGTTGCGCACTCAGCGACGCGGTCACCGCGGTCGACGAGTAGGCCCCGCCGATCAGTGCGGTCGCAATGATGCCTTTATCCTCACCGAAGATCCTGTTGGTCGTGTAGCCGAGTACCGAGAACCCGGTGATCAAAACGACCACCAACCATAGCTTGAACGGATTCCAGGCGAGGTAAGGGCCGAATTCGCGGTTCTGCAGGAACGGTAGCACCGCGACCGAGATGACCGCGAAGAAGGCGAACGCGTGGAGTTCCTGTGAACTGAGCGACGTCAGCAAGCGGTGGCTTTGCTCGCGAGTGACGAGCAGGAGCGTCACGACCGCGGCCCCGGCGACGGCCAGCGCCGGCTGGCCCGCCCCGGCGACTAGGCCCAGCAGAAGCGCAACGAAGGCCGCGACCATCGTCGTCGCATCGCGCTGGCCCGGCCCAGCCGGGGCTCGCAGGAAGGCGACGGCGAGAGCTGTCGTCAATGCGGCCATGACTGTCGCGGCAACTGCGACCGAAACGGTCTGTGCGACAATTGCCGCAAGCCCCCCCGAGGTGGCAATCAGGGTGAACGTGCGGACGCCGGCTACCCGAGCGCCGTCAGGCTGTTCGCGTTGCTTCCAACCGCGCTCGATGCCGATGAGCAAGCCAGAAGCAATCGCGGCAAGCAATGGCAACGCCAAAAGTGTAGTCACGTCGGCTCCCAAGCAGTTGTGGGCCAAAGGTCAGGCCGCCTGTGCCAGCAGGCGGCTCCGCCGTCATTCGGGCGGGGAGCTTCAGGGCACCGATCCGGTTCGTCCTCATTCGCTTTCCGCTGCGGGAATCTATCGCCGGACTGCCTGGACCAGCTAACGCGCTATCGCCCGGCCGAACATTGGGAACCTTACGGAGACGGCTCGCTCCGTAAGGTTCCCAATGCAGCCATGTCCCTCGCCGTCTTATCCCGAAGACACGGGGCGCCGCGCAATTGAGCCGGCGCTACCGCATGGAAGGCGGCGAATGCCCACGATCAGACGGGTCCCGATCGACACGTACCCTGAGAATATTGCCTTCATGCTGAGAGACGGCGAGGGCTATTCGCCCGAGCAATTCCAGGCGTTGCGCAAGATTCGCGTGTTCTCGGGTCCCCATGAAATTCTTGCCACGCTCGATATCGTGGACGACCCCGGCCTCGTTGCCGCGGGTCAGATTGGCCTCGGCGAACAGGCCTTCCGCCGCTTGGGTTGCGCGGAAGGCACGCAAGCGTCCATCGAGCAGGCTCGTCCACCCGCGAGCCTCGAATTCGTCCGCCGCAAGATCGATGGCGACACCCTCTCCGGCAGCGAGATCGGCGAGATCGTGCGCGATGTCGCCGCTCATCTTTACTCGCCGATGGAGATCGGGGCGTTCCTCGTCGCCTGCGCCGGGTTCATGAGTACGCAGGAGACACTCTCGTTGACCCGCTCAATGGTCGAAGTGGGCAATCGCCTACATTGGGACGCGCCTCTGGTGGTCGACAAGCACTGCATCGGGGGCATTCCCAGAACCGCACGTCGATGATCGTCGTGCCCATCGTCGCCGCGCATGGGCTCATTTGCCCCAAGACCTCATCGCGTGCGATCACTTCGCCCTCGGGCACCGCCGACACGATGGGAGCGCTTGCGAACGTCGATCTGACCGAAGAGCAAATGACCGAGATTGTCGCCACTCAAAAGGCATTCCTGGCGTGGGGTGGCCGGGTGAATCTTTCGCCTGCCGATAACGTCCTGATCTCGGTTGAGCGTCCACTCCGGCTCGACACGTTCGAGCAGATGGTTGCCTCGATCCTGTCGAAGAAGGCCGCGGCCGGATCGACCCATCTGGTAATCGACATCCCTGTCGGCCCTACAGCCAAGGTCCGTTCGCAAGGCGATGCGGTGCGCTTGCGCAAGTTGTTTGAATATGTCGCCCGGCACCTTGGTCTGGTGACGACTATTGTCATCAGCGATGGCTCGCAACCCGTCGGCCGCGGCGTTGGACCAGTGCTTGAGGCGCGCGACGTGATCGCCGTGCTGCACAACGACGATGACGCGCCCTCGGATTTGCGGGAACACGCGCTAACGCTTGCAGGGCACATGCTGGAATTCGACCCCGCACTCGAAGGTGGCCGCGGCTACGCGCGGGCGGTTGAGCTGCTCTGCTCAGGGGCCGCGCTTGCGGCGATGGAGCGCATCATCGACGCCCAAGGGCGGCGGCAGAATCAACCTTCCCTAGGCAGGCATAGGTTCGACGTTGTCGCACCGGCGCCCGGGTCGGTCCGCCAGATCGACTGCGAACGCATTGCCCGTATCGCGCGCCTCGCCGGCGCGCCGATGGACGAAGGCGCGGGGATCGATCTGTTCTGCAAGGTCGGCGCGCAAGTTGGTGCGGGCGAGGTCCTCTATCGGATTTATGCCAACTCGGAGACCGGCTTGGGCTTCGCTCGCGACCTGGCCGGTGAAGGCTACGGCTATGAGATTAGGCCATGACTTGCGCGGTGTTCGGCTTCGCAGAGCAAGTCCCGGCGTCCGAACGCCTCGCTCACGCGCTCGGCGTAACGCATCGTCTGGTAAGCGTTCGGGCGTTCCCGGACGGCGAAAGCCTAGTGCAAGTCGAGCCCGCGCCAACGACCGCGCTGCTTTACCGCTCGCTCGACCATCCCAACGACAAGCTGGTCGAGATTCTGCTGGCTGCCTCGGCACTGCGGGACAACGGTGCAACCAGGGTGATCCTGATCGCGCCTTACCTCGCCTACATGCGGCAGGATGCGGCCTTCCAACCTGGCGAGGCTGTCAGCCAGCAAGTGATCGGTAAGATTCTAGTCGACCACTTCGATGCCGTGCTGACCTTGGACCCACATCTGCATCGCACTCATTCGTTGGGTGCCATCATGCCAGGAATTGAAGCTGTGAGCATGTCGGCGGCGCCTCTGCTTGCAGCCGCGCTCGATGCCAGCGACGATCCGCTGCTGGTCGGCCCGGATGGCGAGGCACGGCAGTGGGTGGAACGTATCGCCAGCCGCATGAGGCTCGAGTTCGTGCTCGGACGCAAGCGTCGCGATGGCGATCGCCAAGTACGGCTCGAAATCCCGGACGCCGACCGGGCTAGCGGGCGACGGGTGGTGCTGGTGGACGATCTGATCTCCAGCGGGGCCACGCTTGTTGCCGCGGCGAGACTGCTACGGGACGCGAGAGCCGCGAAAGTGGAGGCGATGGCGACCCATTGTCTTGCGGGCCTCGCCGACCTCCAGCAGCTCTCTGATGCCGGCATCTCGTCGATCAGCGCGACGGACAGCGTCGTGAGTCCGGTCGGGACGCTGCCTATCGCAACCTTTCTGGCTGACGAAATCCGCCGCCTTGGCTGGGATGGATGATGGCTCATTACGCTGTTCGCGATCTACAAGCTACGAACGATGAAGGTCGCCAGGACCGACGGTGACGGCCGCCGGTCGGCAGCAAGAACGACGACCGGATCACCCGCGTCGGGCGCTTCCGTGCGGATTTCGGGCAGCGAGGTGCGGGTGCGCGCGCAAGTCCGGCGGATGGACAACTACTCGGCCCATGCCGATCAAGGCGAACTGCTCGACTGGGTCGCCCATCGTAGCCCGATTTCGGGAACTCTCTTCCTCGACCACGGGGAGCTTGACGGACTCGAGGCCATGCGCCGGGAACTGCAGCGGCGCGTGCCGGAGCTGACCGTGTGCCTGCCGAAGATCGGCGAAACCTATTCTTTGCCGAGTGGGAACGCGGCGCGGCGGCTGACCACGGGTCGACCCAACGCGGAAAGCGCCATTGGGCGGGATTGGCGGAATGCCTACGCGGAGCTCGTCAGCGGCCTTAAGGGCGACCTTGGCCTGATACCTGAGGAGCGGCGGCAGGAAGCGATCGATCGGCTGCGGGAGGTGCTCCGTTCCTACAACGCCTTTCGAGACAATCATCGCGCCGAGAGCTGATCTCCATGCGAACCATGGCTTCGTCCCTCGCTTCGCATGTCTGGTGGTCGCAAAATGAGCCAGAGCTGTTCCGCGATCTGGCCACCGATGGCGAGGGCTTGTCGCAAAAAGCGGCAGCGGAACGCCATGCGGCGCACCGGACGGAGCATGCTCACCTCGCGCTTCGCCTTTTCGTCAGCCAGTTCACCAGGCCGCTCGTCCTTAGTCTGATCGTCGCGCCGTGTTGTCACTCCCACTCGTCGAGTGGCTCGACGCGACGATTATTCTGGTCATAGCGGCCGGAAGCGGAGTCCTTGGCTTCAGCCAGGAGTTCAGCGCCTCCAAAGCGAGTGCGGAACTGTGTTCACGCCTAGTGCGGCAGGTACAGGTGCCGCGCGGTGGCGCCAAGGCTAGCGCAACCCTCCATCAGGTCGTCTTCGGCGACATCGCCTTGCTCGGGCCGGGGATCTGGTGCCCGGTGATGGACGCATCCTTTCGGCCGGGACGCTTACGGTCGGCGAGGCGGTGCTGACAGGCGAGCCTTATCCGCTCCGTATATTTGCGAATGCCCCCAAGGGCCCCGGCTTGGCACAACGCCTTTGCAGGTGCTTTTCCCAAGCCCAAACCCCCGCCCGGGAAGGCCCCCGCGCTAATCTGGACGAAATCGCGACGCCATGTGTTTTGGGCGTGTCGGGCGGCAGGCGGAATGCTCGTACGTGCGAAGTTTTGTGAGTCACGTTGATGCAACCCTGGAATCTCGTTCGTCTCGAGCTGGCGCGAAGCCCGGAGTTCCCCGAAGGTTCGGCAAGCCGCGCGTACATGTTGCGTGTTCCGCTCACCTCCGCCGGCCTTATCGACGAGACGGCGCTGGCGAAGTGCCCGGCGATGGCGACCGTGCGGCGCTTCTGGCCCAACGAAGCCGACCGGACCGGCCACCTTATCCGCAACGGGCAGAGCTGGGTCTTTTCCTACGCAATTGGCGAAGATGACGACGAAAAGGTCTATCATCTCGACAACCATCCGCTGCGGATTGGGGACTACGTCACCCTCACGGAACCCGACGGCGCGCGTCATCCCTTCCGCGTCGTCCGATCGCTGCCCGACGGCGTGAGCGGGGCTTAATCTTCGGCGGTTTCGGCTGCGTCGGGGAGCGTAAAATGGAATGACGTGCCGCCATAAGGTGAACCCTCGGCCCAGATACGCCCCTCATGCGCCTCGACGATCGTGCGGCTGATCGACAGGCCGACCCCCATGCCGGTGGTCTTCGTACTATGAAATGGCGCGAACAGGTTCGTGACGATTTCCGGCGCAAGGCCGGGCCCGCTGTCCGACACCACCATCTCGATGAAGCCCGGCTCGCGACGCAGGGCGCTGATTGTCAGGCGGCCGTGCGGCAGCTCGTGCATTGCCTCGATAGCGTTGCGGATAAGGTTCAGCAGAACCTGCTGGACTTGCACGCGGTCGACCAGCACCAGGTCGTTCTCACCGATCTTTACCGTCAGGTCGACCGATTGAGCCCCCGCGCCAACAAACGCTAACGCGCTTGCCTCGTTGACCAGCCGGGCCAGCGAAACGACCTGGCGCTCGGTTTCGCCGCGCGAGATGTAATCGCGCAGGCGACGGACGATCTGTCCGGCGCGGACCGCTTCCTTCGCACACTCGTCCAGCGCCTCCCGGATCAGCGAAATCGTCTGCTCGCCGGGATCGGTCGCGAGCATGGCGCTGGCGGTCTCGACGTAATTGGCGATGGCCGTGAGCGGCTGGTTAAGCTCGTGCGCAATTGAGGTGGCGAGCGTGCCCATCGCGGTAACTCGCGAGACGTGCGCCAGCTCCGATTGCACGGTGTGCAGCCGCTTCTCGTAATCCTGTCGCTCGGTCAGGTCGCGGACGAAGCCGGTGAACACGCGTTCATCGCCGAGAATGGCCTCGCCGACGGACAGCTCCATCGGAAAAGTCGTGCCGTCCCGCCGGCGCCCGGTAACCAGGCGGCCAATGCCGATGATGCGCTTTTCGCCGGTGGTGAGATAGCGCTTCAGATAGCCGTCGTGGCGCTCGCGATCCGGCGAAGGCATCAGGGTACTGACGTTCTCGCCGACCAGCTCGGCCTCGGCAAACCCGAACAGCCGCTCAGCCGCCTTGCTGAAAGAGATGATCAGGCCATGCTCGTCGATCACGACCATCGCGTCGGGCACCGTCTCGAGGATCGAGCGCAAGTGGCTTGCGCTGCCGAGTTCGCGCAATTCCGAGGCGTGTTGGGCTGGCAAAGATAATGCTCCGGTCCGTCCGCTCGAGGACTTAACGCATGTTTGCACCCATGGGAAACGCGGCTATCCTGCCGGCGGCCGTCTGCGAGCAGGCCGGGAGCGGGCAATGGCTGACGACAAACTAGTGCACATCGTGGACGACGAGGATTCAATCCGCCGTTCGCTCGATTTCCTGTTGCGCTCGGCCGGCTTCCGGACGGAACGGTGGGAGGATGGAGCGGCCTTCCTGAAGGGCGCAGAAAAGGCCCAGCCGGCGTGCGTCCTGCTGGATGTGCGCATGCCCGGGATGGACGGGCTCCAGGTGCAGGCGGAAATGACCTCGCGTGGATACAACCTGCCGGTAATCGTGCTCACTGGCCACGGCGACATCGGCACCGCGGTGCGGGCGATGCGTGGCGGTGCGGTCGACTTTCTCGAAAAGCCGTTCAACCGCGAACGCCTTCTGGACGCGCTTACCGTCGGGTTCGCCAAAATCGAGGATCGCGAGGCGGCGCGCAATCGCGAGGACTGGGCGCGAACCGAAATTGGCAAGCTGACCGAGCGTGAGAAGGAAGTGCTCGAAGGGCTTGCCTGCGGCTACCCGAACAAGACGATTGCCTACGATCTTGGCATCAGCTCGCGCACGGTGGAGGTCTACCGCGCCAACGTGATGAGCAAGTTCGAGGTGGGCAATTTCGCCGACGCGCTGCGGGTGGCGTTCGCGGCGGGAATGGGCTCGGAAAAGCAATGGCGCGAGACTTACAATGTCGGGGTGAAGCCGGCTCCGAGCGCCGAATAGCTCAGGGCACCAGCACCAGCGCCCCTTCAACATCGCCGTTGCGCAGCCGCCCGAGTGCTTCGTTCGCAGCGCCGAGGGGCATCGGCCTGACGTGCGTGCGGATCGGCACCTGCGCCGCGAGCGGGAGGAATTCGGCACCGTCCTCGCGTGTGAGGTTGGCGACCGAGAGGGTCGAGCGTTCGTCCCACAAGTCGGCATAAGGGAAGCCGGGGATATCGGACATATGGATGCCGGCGCAGACCACGCGGTCGCGGAGCCGGCCCACGCGCAGTCGATTGCCGCGCAAACGCCTGCCCCGTTGCGTCGCCTTCGCGGGTAAAGGCGAATACCTTTCGGCCATGCCACACCGCCAGCTGAGCGAGGATGTGCGCCGCGGCCCCGAAGCCGTAGAGCCCCAGCACCGGCGCATCTCCTGCTAGCTTGTACGCACGATAGCCGATCAGCCCGGCGCACAGCAGCGGCGCGGCATGGATATCGTCGAAACCCTCGGGAATGGGGAAACAAAACCGCGGTTCGGCGAGGCAATGCGTCGCAAAGCCGCCATCGCGGGTGAAGCCGGTGAATTCCGGATGGTCGCACAGATTCTCGCGATGTGATCGGCAACACGGGCAATGGCCGCAGGTCTGGCCAAGCCACGGCACGCCGACGCGGTCGCCCACCGCGAAGTCTTTGACTCCGCGGCCCAGCGCGTCGATCCGGCCGACGATCTCATGACCGGGGATGATCGGCAGCAGGCCGTGGATGTCGCCATCTGCGACGTGCAGGTCGGTCCGGCACACGCCGCACGCCGTGATCTTCACGCGCACTTGGCCCGGCCCCGGCTCGGGCAGGGGCCGCTCGACGAGGCGCAATCGCTTGCCTGGTGCATCGAGTTGCATGGCTTGCATCATTTGCGAGATCTCCGGATCTAGTTAAGCTTTGCCGTCAGTGTGGCGTCGAGCTTGTACGGATCCTTCAGATAAGCGACGCTACCGTCGGGCTGCGGCACCGCCGTCATGTAGACCACGTAGACCGGCAGCGGCGTCTTCAACGCAACGCGGGTCGTAACGCGCGAGGCCACGACCGCGTCGATCTTTACCCGGTCCCAGCCGACGCCCGCGAGCAGCTTCTCTGCGAGGTCGAACGGGTTTTGCATGCGCATGCAGCCATGGCTGAAGGTGCGGTTCTCCTGATCGAACAGCTTCTTGCTCGGGGTGTCGTGAAGATAGACGGTGAGGGGATTGGGCATGTCGAGCTTCATCTGCCCGAGCGAATTGCCGGGACCCGGCGCCTGAACCGCGAAAAGGTGGCCTCGGGCGCTCGTCCACGAGAACCCGCGGCTGCGCGCCGTTGCCGGAGTCTTCCTTATGAGGCTGCCGACGCTTTCGGCGATGATCGATTGCGGCACCGTCCAAGTCGGATTGAGGATGACGCCGGTGACCTGGGCCTGCAATTGCGGCGTCTGCTTATTGGGCTTGCCGACGATCGAGCAGCGAGTTGGCTGTCTCGCGATCCCAGTGTTGCGGCCGCGGCTCCTGAGCCCAGGCGGCCGAGGCGGCAAAAATCGCCACCACCCACAACGTGACGATAGCGCCTATGCCATACAGACAGGAGGTTGCGCGGGCGCGATACGGCATAGCGCTGATCCTTTCGCCGGTCACTGTGACGGACTCGTATGCAGCGGTATCTTCGTAGATTTCCGGAAAGATCGGTTAGAAGCCGAGCGGCGGCTCGCCGGCGTTCGGGTTCTTCGACCAGCCGCGGCCGACCCGGCCCAAGACCTCGATTGCAGCCTCGCCGGCCTTCGCGAGGTGGAACCGGTAATCCTGCTCGGGCAGATCCGGTTGCACACCATCGAAGTGATAGTGATGCGTTTCCGTCAGGCCGAACACCTCGGCCATGTATCGGTCGAAAACATTGCGCAGCGATTCCAGCACACCCTTCTCGTCTAGCCAGGCGCGCATCGTGCCGGACAGGGTCAGAGAAACGAGGTGCTTGTCCTTAAGGCGGCCGACCTCGGCTCCCTCCCCGGCAGAGCCGCGCGTCCGGCCGGCGCCGAAAACGCGATCGATGTAGCCTTTCATCATCGCCGGCGGCGCGCCGAACCAGATCGGATAGGCCAGCACGAAGACGTCGACGTCGCCGAGGACCTTCCATTCGGTCATGACATCGTTGCGGGGCTGACCTTGCCGCTCGTCGTTCTTCAGGACCGGATCGAAGCCGAGCCGGTACAGGTCGCGGATCACCGCCTGGTGACCATGCGCGTGGACCGTCTCGGCGTAGCGTTCGGCGATCGCCAGCGTGAAGCTGGCCTCGGCCGGATGGCATACGATGATGGCGTGCTTGAGCGGGCGGGTCATGGCAGGCTCAATGCGCGGTAAAGATCGGCAGGGGAGGATCGGCGAACAGCCTGCGCGTCACGCCGCCGAACACGGTTTCGATCGCGCGGTTGTGACCATAGGCGCCGACGACCAGATAGGCGGCGCCGCGGGCAGACGCGGAATTGACCAAGGCTCGAGCGACCGTTCCCTGCCCGCGATCGATTTCGACGATCTCGCAGGCAATGCCGTGGCGCGACAGATATTCGGCACCATCGATAGCCGGCAGGAAGGCCCCGGGGTCTTCGATATGCTCGGTGACGTTAACCAGCGTCACCGAGGACGCTTTCCTCAGCAGGGGCACCGCGCCGCGCGTTGCATGGGCGGCTTCCAGAGAGCCGTTCCAGCCGATGACAGCCGCACCCGCAACATCGAACGAGGCGGTCGTTTCCGGCACGACAAGAAGCGGGCTGCGCCCATGGACCGCCATATAGCCGGTAAGGGCGGATGGTCCCTTGCCGGAACTTGCCGGGTCGCGCGTGCCGAGGATGACCAGGTCCGCGAGGCCTTCGGCCCGCTGCAACAGCACGCGCGCGGGGCCCTCTTCCTGAAGCCAGTCCGATTTGACGTCCTCCTTGGCGAGACGCGCACAGGTTCGCTCACGAAGCTTGTCGGCGGCTTCCTGAAAGACCGGCAGCATCTCGGCGATCATCGTGCCGTAAAGGTCTCCAGGGACGGCAAAGTCGAAGGATACCGGTTGCAGGCAAGTGATGTGCGCATCGAACGCGCCGGCGATGTCGAGCCCGACCTGCAGCCGAGCTTCCATGCCGTCGACCTCGTGAACGTGAAGCAATAGCGAACGCATGACGGTGACCCCTTCAATCCGAGTTATGGGGATGGATGCTCCCGTCAGCGATGGGGGTAACTCCGGTTATCTCCGGAGACGGCCTTAACGAAAGCAGCGCGATCGCGTCGTTGGCGATGGGAGAAAATGCTTCCGGATAATTGCGAGCTTGGCTCGCCAGGCTTTCCCTGAGCTGCGGCGCCCAGAAAAGCCGAATATGATCAGCAGTCGCGGCAACCGCCGCGTCTCGGCCGAGGCATTCGAAATTGCGGCCGATCTGGTTGATCTCGTATGTGACGTGGTCGCCGCTGGCGGCCATCGATGTTCTTCTGGCCATCTTATTTCTTCCTGCGCGACGGCGCCATCGCCGAGCGCGCGGCGGCGCAAATCAGCGGCATAACCGGCATCTCGGACCTGATGACAGTGGCTAACCACGCGGACGCCGGCGACGTGCGAAATTGCATCGAGGCGGCGTTCAGACCACCCCTGCGATAGGTCGGTCGCTTCGGGAGCTCCGGTACAATGCGGAGCTACAGGCGAGTTGGGCGGCCCCTATAACTATGAAATTGGCGCAGCTGCGCCGGTGTCGGGCTAAATGGAAGTCGTGGATGGTCTGATGCCTCCACCGCCATTCCAGAGAGCAATCGGCTCGCGAATGCTGTTCCGAAGGCCGATCAGGGCGACTTCGGCCAGATGACGGGGAGAAGAAGCATGATGAGCCGGCTCCACACGGGCAAGGGGCCTCGAGGATCTCGGGGAATTCAATTTGGCCGCGCTCCCTGCAGTTCTTGATTTGGTCGCGGGCAAGGCGATTGGACCGCTGCCTCAGGTCCGGGCCAATGTAAGCTCTGCCGGCAACGTTATCGATACCCGAAATACGCCCGCAAACGGGCCATGCCTTTCAAGCTTCCGTTCAGCTCGATGACGCCCCAAATGGCTTCGAGAGCGCAATTCTCGCAACGCGCAAGAATTCCCTACGACCGCAAATTGAATTCCCTATCACGCGCTCGAAAGTTCCCTATCCTACACGCGATTCCCACATAGGGAAATCACGGCGGGTGCATAAGAATTGTGCGATATTTCAATAGATTCAGGTCTTCGTGAATGGCTCAAATTTATCGGATTTCGCGGGAAAATCTGCCTCCAATAGGGAATTTAGGGAAAGAGACACGTCCGCTCGCGACTGCGTCGCGCACCATCCTAGCGGGTTGCAAACCGGCAAAACCTGCCTCGGCTGTCGGACTTGGCAGCTCGACCGGTCAAGGCACGTAAGCCACCGACAGGCGCAACGTGAAGGGTTCCTGGCGCACGAACTGGTCATTGGCGAAAATACGCAACGGATTGCCGTAGGCGAACGTGTCGCCGCGGGCGTTGAACAGGTTGCGCCCCTCGACGCCGAGGAGCCAGTGATTGCGCCGGGCGCGAAAAGCGATCGCTGTTTCGAGATAATCGCCCATCGGCCGGTCGAGCGCCGGATCGAAGCTCAACCGCGCCGGCCCGACATAGCGGGCCGTGGCCGAAGCCGTGGCGTCCCATGCACCGATGGGAAAGCCGCGCGACAACGCGCCGCGCAAGGTCCATGACGGGACCACGGGCAGGCGGCGGTCGTGCAGCTTGAGCCCCGTCGCATCGCGGGTCAGCAGCGCCGACTGCGCGACCGCCCCGGCATCGATCGCCCATCCGCCGCCGAGCCGCAACTTGGCGCTGAACTCGGCCCCCGTGATCGCGCCGTCGCCGGCGTTGGCGGCCTCCACCAGCCCGTTGGCCAGCAGCACATCCGACTGGATGTCGCGCCACCACGACTGGTAGACGCCAAGGTCGAGGGCGAGCGGGCCAATCGTCTCTCGCCAGCCGCCTTCGAGGGTGGTCAGGTCGTCTTCGCGCAACCGCGCGACCTGACCCGCCGCGTCGAGCGTGGTGCCACCTTGGCGCGAGGCGGAGCCGTAACGCAGGTAGAGCAACTCGCCCAGGCGCGGATGCCAGGCGAGCGAGGCCGAGGGTGTCAGGCCAGTCTGGGTGGTCTCCTGGCTGCCGTTCGCCGCGGTGTCCGCGCGGGCTTCGTGCAGAGCGGTGTGGAACAGACGGCCGCCCAGGGTCGCGTCGAGCCGCTCCGCCAAGGGCATCGTCGCCTCGCCGAACAGCGCGACCTCGGTGGCCCTGCGATCGACGGTCTCGATCGTCAGGCTCGTCGCGCCCGCGCCTTCGAGCACGCGTGACGAATCCTGCCACGAAGCGACGTGAGAGAGACCGCCGAGCCATCCCAGCCGCCCCCAGTGTCCGGCCATCCGCAACTCGCTGTCCCACAGGCGAAAGCGCGAATCGTCGTCCAGCGTCTGCGGATCGGCCAGGCCGAAGCTCTGCGCGCCCTGAGTGGCGTCGTAGCGGTCGTCGACGTCGTGGACGGTATAGCCGGTCGAAAGGACGATCTGCGTCGGCCCCTCGCGCGCCACCCGCAATGACCCGTGAACCAGATCGTTGCTGTGCGGCTCAGGCAATTGTGCCGGGCGTGAATCCGAGCCCAGTTGATAGCTATAGTTGCTGTCGCGCGCATGCAGCCATTGGCCGAGCCCGGTGGCATCCGCCCGCCAGCCGTCGCCGGCCTCGATGCTCAGGCCGCCGCGCGCGCCGAGCGCGCGGCTGACGTTGCTGTCCTCCCGCTCGCCGGTGTCGAGCCAGCCGGGGGTTTCTTCGCCGTACGCCACGAGGCGCATCGCCGCCACGTCGGGCACGAGCGGCATGTTCACGACCAGCGAGCCGCTCGCGCCCACCTGGCCGTCGGCGACGATCTCGCCGCTGGCCGAGCCCGCCACCGTAAAGGCCGACGGATCGGCGCGGCGGGTGACGATGCGATAGATGCCGCCGAGCGCGCCGCTGCCGTAGAGCGAGCCTTGCGGGCCCTTCAGTACTTCCACTCGTTCGACATCGACCAGGCGGATATCGGGGTCGGGGGCGACGTAGGTCAGGCGGGCATCGTCGAGCAGGACCGCCACGGTCGACTGGCTCTTGCCGCCGAACGGACTGTCCGCCACTCCGCGCAGGAACATCCGGCCGTGGCCGGATCCTTCGCCGGTCACGGTCAAGCCCTCGATCTGCTCGGCCAGTCGCTCGCTCCCGCGCGTGGCGTCGTACCGTTCCTCGGGCGCGACAGGCACGACCGAAACGGCGACGGGCGCGTCCTCGACAGTCAGGCTGCGCTTCGTCGCCTGGACGATGATTTCCGCTTCGGGGACAGCCTGCGCCACGGGTGGCTTCGCCGGCGGGGATTGCAAGGGGGGCGGCGGTTGCCGCTCGATCCGCCATGCGGTCGGGCCGACGCGGCGCGCCGTGTAGCCCGACCCCTGAAGCAGCCGGGCGAGAGCTTCCTCGACGGTCAGCTTGCCGTGCAACGCCCGCGTGCGAATGTCGGGCAGCCCGCCTTCGGCTCCCACCGAAACCTGCGTCTCGCGTGACAGCTCCGCTATAGCTTGCGGCAGCGCGCCCGCTTCAATGTCGATTTTCCGATCGGGCTCCCCGCGGGCATCAGCCGCCCTCGGCAAGGCGATAAGCGCTGCCGCTATGAGACACTCCCAGCCCCATGAGCTGCGCCAGATCGCGGACTGCTGAATCGCCATCGTGGATCGACAAGGTTCCAGAGAAACGCCGGCCGGCCAGCGGCGGGGGGACCGTAACCGAAATCCCGGCATAGCGGGCCAGATCGGCCGCGACTAGCGACAACGGCGCCGCGTCGTATGTCAGCCGCCCCTCGCGCCATTCCCCGACATCGGCCGGCGAAACCGCCTCCACGGTGGCGAGCTCGTGCGCCGGATCGAACAGGATGCCCCGGCCGGCCATCAGCTGGACCGGCAGACCTAGCGCATCTCCGCGCACCTCGACCCGGCCTTCGGAAACCTGGACGCGAACGGCGGGGCCGTCGGTCTGGACCTCGAAGCGAGTGCCGAGGTCGACAATCCGGAGCCCGCCCGCCGCGATCGATAGCGTGCGGTTGGGATCGTGTCGAACCGCGAACAGCGCTCCTCCGTCGAGGGCGAGCTCATTGCCGTGGCGGCCGGCGACCGACAAGCGGCTGCGCGGGGCGAGAACGACCTCGGAGCCGTCGCTCAGCGCGATCGTGCGCGATGTCTGGGCGCTGGCGAACGTCTGCGTCGCGGGGGCTGTCACTTCAGGGAGGATCGCGACGACGGCGAGCGAAGCGGCCAGTGCTCCGCCGATCCACATCGGCCATTTGCGCGGTGGATGTGGGGCATCGGCCGCCGAAAGCTCCCCCACCGCCGCGCGATGATCGTCAAGCGCCGCATCAGCCAGCGCTATCTCGTCGTAAGCCGCGCCATGCAGCGGATCGGCCTCAAGCCACTGCGTGAAGCCGTCCCAGTCCATCGAATCGCTGGCGCTGGCGACATGCCATGCCGCGGCCTGGTCCAGCAGCAGTTCGTCCGCCCCATTCATCGCGTAGAACTTCCCTTCGGCGCCTGGCCCCTCGCCGTCTCCGGTTGAGCAGACGGCGCGGTCTCGAAATATCCGCAGTCGGCCAGACTGCGGCGCAAATGCTTCATCGCCAGCGCGAGGTGCTTTTCGACCCCGCTGCGGCTGATTCCCATGATCCGGGCGATGTCCGCCTGGCCACGCTCTTCGAAGCGATAGAGCAGCAGCGCCCGGCGCGCGCCCGCTGGAAGCGTCTCGATCGCTCGGCGAATCAGTTGGGCCTCCTCCGCTTCGATCAGCCGGGCTTCCGCATCGGGCGCCGGATCGCGCTGAAGCTCGGCCGCGCCCTTCGCCGGGTCGTCCCGATCGATCCACGCGCGGTCGCGGCGCATCGCCCGGCGGCGCGTTCGCGCACGGTCGAGCATCAGGTTGTTGGCCATGCGGAACAAGTACGCCCGGCCGTTGGCGATCGGCCCGGTCGGCGTCATCGCAGCCTTCAGCCACAGCTCCTGCAACAGGTCCTCGGCCTCGGCGGCATCGCCGCAGCGCGCGGCGAGGAAGCGCAGCAGCGCGCCGCGCTCGGCCTCGAGCAGCGCGGCCAGCCCGGAATCGTTTTCCGCCATCCTCTCCTTCGCCCCCGGCGCTCGGTACGAGCGATCAGGCCCCAATAGCGGGCGCGACGAAGCAATCCTTGACCGAAATCGACGCCGGCGCAAAGCCCCGCGCGGGCTATTCGTGGCGCAGCGCCTCGATCGGGTCCAGGCGCGAGGCGCGCCGCGCCGGATAATACCCGAAGATGATGCCCATCAGCGCCGAGAACGCGAAGCTCAGCACGTTGACCGACACGCTGAACACGAACGGCACGTCGATCGCCTTGGCCAGGGCGAACGACAGGCCAAGCGCGAGGATGATCCCGATCAGCCCGCCGAAGCAGCACAGCACCACCGCCTCGGTGAGAAACTGCAGGCGCACTTCCCGCGCGAGCGCGCCGATCGCGAGGCGGATGCCGATCTCCCGCGTGCGCTCGGTCACCGAGACCAGCATGATGTTCATGATCCCGACGCCGCCGACCAGCAGGCTGATCCCGGCAATAGCCGCGACCGCCACCGTCAGGCGC
>Ga0207657_10002192_pt1 | contig 21169 bp, 22 predicted proteins | sample KBSC33metaG_FD_184316 | JGI IMG/M metagenome (GOLD analysis project Ga0207657, IMG submission 184316) | Corn rhizosphere microbial communities from Kellogg Biological Station, Michigan, USA - KBS C3-3 metaG (SPAdes) (version 2) | ecosystem: Host-associated > Plants > Roots > Rhizosphere > Soil ... | reverse complement strand
GGTCGAAGGGAAGAAGGACACGCTGATCGGCCTCAAGGAGAACGTGATCGTCGGCCGCCTCATCCCCGCCGGCACCGGCGCGGGCATGAACCGGCTGCGCGTCACCGCCTCGAGCCGCGACGCGGCGCTGCGCGCCTCGTGGCGCAAGGCCCAGGAAGCGCTCATCGCCGCCAACTCGGCGGAAGAGGAGCGTGCCGCCGAAGCCCTGCGCGATCCGGCCGACGACACCGGCAACGATGCGCTGGCCGCGGTCGAAGGCGAGACCCACGGCACCGACGCCGACGCCGGCGACTACCTGATGGACAGCGATGAGACGCTCGAGGATCAGGCGGCAGGCGTCGAGATCGAACGCGGCGACCTCGAAGAGGAATAGGCTCCGGCCCCTTCGCGCGAAGACAGGCCCCGCCGGGGGACAGGCAGGTCGATCATGCTCGCGGGCATGATCCAACGGGCGCCGCGGGCGCTCGTGACCTGCCGCCCCGGCGGGGCTTTTTCTTTGGCCGGGCGAGGTCTACGCTGGCGCCGGGTCGCTGAGGGGAGGCCAATCCCATGAAATCGATCGCATTGCTGCTCGCCGCCGCGACCGCCGGCACCCTTGCCGCCGCCGCGGCCGCCCCGGGCGCGGCCGTTGCCGCGGCGCCGGCCGCCGACATCAGCGGCACCTGGACAACCTCGTTCGACAGCCAGGTCGGCCAGCAGACCTATACTTACGATCTCAAGGTCGAGGGCGGGAAGCTGGCGGGCCACAGCAAGTCGAACCTCGGCGAATCCGACCTCACCGGCTCTGTGGACGGGTCGACGGTGACTTTCGTCGAGAACCTCAAGTACCAGGACCAGGTGCTGGCGATCACCTACACCGGACAGATCGTCTCGGCCGACGAGATCCGCTTCAAGCGCGACGTCGCCGGCCAGGGCGGCGAAGAATTTACCGCCAGGCGGCAAAAGTCCGGCTAACCGGCGAAGGCGCCGCCGGCCACGGCGCCAAGCTATCCCTATGGCCCGAGACGTTGCCCATCCGGCCAATTGGGAGATGGGCCGATAACGCCTATTCGGGGAGTGATCGCCTGATCGTTCTTGGATGGTGAATATGTCGGCCAGCGAGCCAAGGGCGCCCGGTACTGGCGCGATCCGGACTAGTACTTGCCGGGCTCGGTTCGATACTGTCGCGCGTCCGTTGGACCATCTCGTCTTGCATGGGGCCGACGGTGCGCCGGCGCTGCTGCTTCGTTCCGGCGTCCTGACCTACGCAGACCTGCGGGCGCGGGTCGCGACGCTGGCGGGATGGCTGCGGCGGCAGGTGCCCCACGCCGGTGCCCGGGTGGCGAGCTGGGCGGCCAAGGGCGAGCTGACCTGCCTCATGCCGCTCGCGGCCGCGCGCGCGGGACTGGTCCATGTTCCCGTCAACCCCTTGCTGAAGCCGGCGCAGGTGGCACACATCCTGGCCGACAGCGGCGCCAGCCTGCTGATCGCGACGGCGGCGCGCCTCGCGTCCCTTGCACCGCACGAGTTTCCCCCGGCCTGCAGGCAGGCGAGCGAGGACGAGGCACTCGCTCACGCGGAACGGCTGGGGGAGGCCCTGCCGCCCTCGCGCGCCGATCCGGATGATCTTGCGGCCCTGCTCTATACGAGCGGCTCGACCGGTCGCCCCAAGGGAGTGATGCTGAGCCATGCCAACATGTGGCTCGGTGCGCATAGCGTGGCGGGCTATCTCGGGCTCGGTCCCGACGACCGCACGCTGGCCGTCCTGCCGCTGTCGTTCGACTACGGCCAGAACCAGCTGCTTTCGAGCTGGTACGCGGGCGCCGCGGTCGCGCCGCTCGATTACCTCACGCCCGGCGACGTGTTGAAGGCCGTCGAGCGCGAACGGATCACCACGCTCGCCGCGGTTCCGCCGCTGTGGGTCCAGCTCGCGGAACTCGACTGGCCGCGTAGGACAGCCGCCCGGCTGCGCCGCCTGACCAACAGCGGCGGGGCCCTCACTCCCAAACTCGTGCAGCGGCTGCGGACGCTGTTCCCGCAAGCGGAGCTGTTTGCGATGTACGGCCTCACCGAGGCGTTCCGCTCGACTTATCTCGACCCGGCGCTGATCGGCATTCACCCGCGTTCGATGGGCCGGGCCGTTCCCATGGCCGAAATCCTCGTCATCGCCGATGACGGGCAGGTCACCGCCGATGGCGAAGAGGGCGAGCTCGTCCACTGCGGGCCGCTGGTGGCGCACGGCTATTGGAACGACCCCCAGCGGACGGCGGAACGTTTTCGGCCGGCTCCGCCGCAATCGGACTATGGCGGCATCGCCGTATGGTCGGGCGACCGGGTCCGGCGCGACGCCGACGGCCTGCTCTATTTCGCCGGCCGCCGCGACGGGCTGATCAAGAGCTCGGGCAACCGCATCAGCCCGGAGGAGATCGAGGAGGAGGCGCTCGCGACCGGCCTCGTCGCCGAGGCCGTCGCTCTCGGCGTTCCCGACGAGCGCTTGGGCCAGGCCATTCACCTGGTCGTCCGCGCGGCGCCGGGCGCTCCCGACGCGGAGGCCGAGCTGCCCCGCATCTTGGGCCAGAGGCTGCCCAATTTCATGAAGCCCAAGGCGATCCACTGGCGCCTCGCGATGCCGGTCGGGCCGAACGGCAAGATCGACCGGCACAGGCTCAAGCAGGAATGCGAGGGCATGCCGGGAGGGGACGCGCGCCGCGCTCCGCCGCATCAGGCGCAAAGCGGCGAGCTTCGTGCGCGGCTGGCCGAGATTCTGGGGGTCGCCGCCATCGGCGACGACGACACGTTCATCGCCCTCGGCGGCGACTCCCTCAACTACGTTCAGGCTTCCATCCTGCTCGAGTCCATGCCGGGCGAGATTCCCGAAGACTGGGAAAATCTGCCGTTTTCCGAGCTCCAGGACCGCCTGCTCGCGAAAGGCGCGGACCAGGATGGGGCTCTTGCCAAGGACGCCGCCCGGCGGCGCGCGCACTGGCTCGAGCCGAGCGTCGTCTTGCGGGCGATCGCCATCCTGCTCGTCGTGCTCAGCCACACGCTCAACGGCAAGGCCGACACGTTTGCCGGCGCGACCGACGTGCTCCTGCTGATCGTCGGGGTAAACTTTGCCCGCTTCCAGTTGTCGCTGCTGGAGATCGGCGGCTCGCGCAAGGTGATGAGATCGACCTTCCGCCGGGCCATCGTGCCCTACTTCACGGTGCTGACGCTCTATTTCATTTACCTGAAACAGATCTTCTGGCCGGAATACCTGCTCTACAGCAACTTCACCGCGGGCGTCTTCTGGGACGGCGATCGCAGGTTCAAGACCTACTGGTTCCTCGAAGTCTACATAACCTTTATCCTTTTGGTTTGCCTGCTGTACCTGCTGCCCCAGGTGCGCGCTTTCTCGCGGCGCCGGCCCAAGGCGTTGCCGATCGCGCTGTTCAACGTCGGCGTGGTCCTGGCATTGGTCGCGCGGCCCTACAGCGACAGGGGCATCTTCTATGAAGAGACGCTTTTTTCGGCCCTGCCGGTGCTGATGTTCGGCTGGTTGCTCGAAAAGCTGAAGACCCCGGCCGAGAAATGCGCCCTGCTCGTGGCCGGAATCGCCAGCGCCTGCCTGCTGCCGCTGGACAGGGAGCCTCTCGCTCTCCCGTTGCTGGTGATCGCCGTTCCGGCACTGATGTTCGTTCGCCGGGTGCCCGTCGACCCCGTGCTGGCCGGCCTGCTTTCGACGGTAGCGGGGGCGAGCTTCTACATCTACCTGCTGCACGGCATCGTCCTGCATGGCTTGCGCGCGGTGATCGGCACGGACGGCCAGATCCCGATCCTGCTGATGCCGCTCGCCTATGTTGCCGCCGTCGTCACCGGGTTGTTCGCCGCCCAGGCCCTGCAGCAGCTGAACACCGCACGCCTGGCGGTGCTGTCGCGCAGCCGGCCCTGGCGCGATCGCTGGCGCTGGCCCCGCCTGACACCCGCTGCGAGCCCCGACACTCTCCTTTGACGTCGGTGCCCTTGCGCCGTAATCGCCGCCCATGACGCTCACCACCCGCTTCGCCCCGTCGCCGACGGGCCGGCTGCATGTCGGCAATATCCGCACGGCGCTGCACAACTGGTTGCTGGCGCACAAGGCGGGCGGCAGGTTCCTGCTGCGGATCGACGACACGGACGTCGAGCGCAGCCGGGAAGAATTCGTCGACTCGATCCATGCCGATCTCGCCTGGCTCGCCCTGGAGCCGGATGCGCAGCAGCGGCAGTCGGCGCGCCTTGCGCATTACGAGGCGGCCTTCGAACGGCTCCGCGACGAGGGTCGGGTCTATCCCTGCTACGAGACCGCGCAGGAGCTCGAGCTCAAGCGCAAGGTCCTGCTGGGGCGTGGCCTGCCGCCGATCTACGACCGCGCCGCGCTGAAACTGACCGAGGCCGAGCGCGCGGCGAAGGAGGCCGGCGGCATCGCGCCGCACTGGCGCTTCAGGCTCGATCACGACGAGCCGATCGCCTGGACCGACGGCATTCGCGGCTACCAGCATTTCGAGGGCGCCCAGCTCAGCGACCCGGTGATCCGCCGCGCCGACGGGTCGTGGCTGTACATGCTGCCGAGCGCGGTCGACGACATCGAGATGGGGGTGACCGACGTGCTGCGCGGCGAGGACCACGTATCCAACACCGCGCTGCAGCTGCAGATGTTCACCGCGATGGGCGCGAAGCCGCCGCGCTTCGCGCACGAGGCGCTTTTGGTGGGGAGCGAGGGCAAGCTGGCAAAGCGGCTCGGGTCGGTCGGCTGCGAGGCCTTTCGCGAGCGCGGCATCGAGCCGCAGGCGATCATCGCGCTCTTGGCGCGGCTCGGCACTTCGTTGCCGGTGGAGCCGATCGCCGAGCGGCAGGTGCTGGTCGATACCTTCGACCTCGCGCACTTCGGCCGCGCACCCGCGCGCTTTGACGAAGCCGAGCTCGAGCGGCTCAACGCGGCCATCGTCCACCAGATGAGCTACGCCGAAGCCAAGCGGCGCCTGCCCGAAGGAATGGGCGAGGACGCCTGGCTGGCGATCCGGCCGAACCTCAGGCACGTCGGCGAAGCGGCCGACTGGTGGGCGGTGGTGACCGGGCCGATCGAAGCGCCCGAGCTAAGTGAGGAAGACCGCGCCTTCGTGGCGCAGGCTGCCCGCGCGCTCAGCTGGTCGGACGACCCGTGGCACACGCTTGCGGAGGCGCTGAAGGCGTCCACCGGGCGCAAGGGCCGGGCGTTGTTCCATCCCTTGCGCCTGGCCCTGACGGGGCGGGATTGCGGACCCGACATGAAGGCCCTCCTGCCGCTGATCGGCGAGGTCGAAGCGCGCTCGCGGCTCGAGCGGGCAGCCGCTCAGTAACCGTCGAGCTCGTCGCCGCTCAGCGTGACGACGTGCAAGAGGTTGGTCGCGCCGGTGACGCCGAACGGCACGCCGGCGATCATGATCAGCCGCGAGCCGGCCTCGCCGAAGCCGTGGCGCAGCGACATGCGCTTGCCCTTGGCGACCATTTCCTCGAAGCTGCCGATGTCGCGCGTGGCGACCGGGTGCGCGCCCCATAAAAGCGCCACGCGCCGCGCGGTGCGCACCGACGGGGTCAGCACCATCAGCGGCGTTTTGGGCCGCTCTCGGGCGACACGGCGCGCGGTCGAGCCGGAATCGGTGAACACCACCACCGCCTTGATCGGCAGCGTCTCGGCGATGGTCATGCAGGCATGACTGATCGCGTCGGCGGTGGTCGTCTCGGGGATCAGCTGGTGGAAATGGACGCGCGCGCCGTAGCTCTCGTCGCTCTCCACCTGCACGGCGATGCGGTCCATCATGCTGACCGCCTCTTCGGGCCACATGCCCGCCGCGGTTTCGGCCGAGAGCATCACCGCGTCCGCCCCGTCGTACACCGCGTTGGCGACGTCCGAGACCTCGGCGCGCGTCGGCGCCGGGCTTTCGATCATCGATTCAAGCATTTGCGTTGCCACGATCACCGGCTTGCCGAGACTGCGCGCGGCATAGACGATGCGCTTCTGCAGCGGCGGCACTTCCTCGGGATGAAGCTCCACGCCGAGATCGCCGCGGGCGACCATCACGCCATCCGCCAGCTCCAGTATCTCGTCGAGCCGCTTGATCGCCTGCGGCTTCTCGATCTTCGCGCACAGCGAGCCGCGGCCCGCCATCAACTTGCGCGTTTCCGCAAGGTCGTCCGGCCGCTGCACGAACGACAGCCCGATCCAGTCGGCGCCGTGCTCCAGCGCGAAGGCGAGATCGCGGCGATCCTTGTCGGTCAGCGCCGGGATCGGCACCTCGGCATCGGGCACGTTGATGCCCTTGCGGTCGGAGATGACGCCGCCGATCTCGGCGGTGCAGGCGATCGCGTCGGGGGTCGCGCGGTCGACCCGCAGGCGGATCTTGCCGTCGTTGATCAGCACCCGCTGGCCCTTGTGGAGCACGGCGAACAGCTCCGGGTGCGGCAGGAACACGCGGGTGGCGTCGCCCGGCGCCTCGTTGCGGTCGAGCGTGAAGGTTCCGCCGTGGGGAATCCGCGCCTCGCCGCCGGCGAAGGTGCCGACGCGCAGCTTGGGGCCCTGCAGGTCGCACAGGATCGCGATCGGGCGATCGAATTCCTTCTCGAGGTTACGGATGGCGGCGATCGCCTCGGCGTGGCTGCCGTGCTCGCCGTGGCTCATGTTGAGCCGGAAGGCGTCGGCGCCCGCGAGCAGCAGGCGGCGGAGCATGGCCGGGTCCTTGCTGGCGGGACCGAGGGTCGCGAGAATCTTGACCTTGCGGCCGCGGGGACCGAGCTTGAGCGCTTCGCGTTTTGCCATCGCAGCGGGCCTATGCCAGAGCCGCGCGACAAGACAAGGACACATGAACCGATGACCGCAACCGCCGACCCGCTCGACGCGATCCCCGACGATGTCGCCGCCGCCGCCTTCCGCCGTCTGGTGCGCCACCTGCGCCATCGACACGACGCGCAGAACATCGACCTGATGGGCCTCGCCGGCTTCTGCCGCAATTGCCTTGCCGACTGGATTCGCGAGGCCGGCTACGAAGGCGACAAGGCCGCCGCGCGCGAAGTCATCCACGGCATGCCGATGGACGAGTGGAAGGCGAGGCATCAGGGCGAGGCGACACCGGAGCAGTTGGCGCGGATGGAAGCGAGCATCGCCAGAAACCAGGGCACCTGAAATGGGCGCGCGTCCATTGGCGCGCGCGACCCCGGCCGCCGTTCGCTCCGCTCCCCGCGCAGCTCGCGGTCGATCCCGGACCGGGAAAAGTTTTCCACCCGGTTCACCCGCCCGGGCGCTCCCGCTATCGCACCGGCAAGCGATTCTCATCTACCTGCCGGAGCTTACCCATGGCCGAAACGACCGACGACCGCCTGCGCCTCCTCATCGAGCGCGTCGAACGCCTCGAGGAAGAAAAGAAGGGCATCGCCGACGATATCCGCGACGTCTACGCCGAGGCCAAGGCGGTCGGTTACGACACCAAGATCATGCGCCAGATCGTCCGCCTGCGCAAAATGAAGCCCGACGACCGGCGCGAGATGGAAGCGATCCTCGACACCTACAAGGCCGCGCTCGGGCTCGGCTGACCGCAAGCGGCGGAACATCGCGGCCGTTCGGGCGGTTGCTCCCGCGTATTCCCCTTACGCAGGAGCCCATCATGGCCGACGCCAGCGACACCCTCGAGAACACCGTCGACAAGGCGCACATCGAGGAAATCGACGAGGAGCCCGGATTGCCCGGGCACGAGAGCAAGCTCGACCCGCGGCCCGATTGGGAGCCGCGCTATCCCGGTTCCGGGCGCCTCGAGGGCAAGGTCGCGATCGTGACCGGCGGCGACAGCGGCATCGGCCGGGCGACCGCGGTGCTGTTCGCGCGCGAGGGCGCCAAGGTTGCCATCGCCTACCTCGAGGAAGACGACGACGCGCACATGACGATGGACGCCATCGAGCAGGAGGGCAGCGAAGCGTTGGGCTTCTCCGGCGACCTCGGCGAGCCCGAGCACTGCAAGAAGGTCGTCCAGGGCGTGATCGACAAGTGGGGCCGGCTCGACATCCTGGTCAACAACGCCGGCGAGCAGCACCCGGACAAGGACATCACCGACATCACCGTCGAGCAGCTGCAGCGCACGTTCCAGACCAACATCTTCTCGATGTTCTACATGGTCCAGGCCGCCCGCCCGCACCTCCTGAAGGGAGCGGCCATCGTCAACTGCACCAGCGTGACGATGTACGAGGGCTCGCCCGGCCTGCTCGACTACAGCGCGACCAAGGGGGCGATCACCGCGTTCACCCGCTCGCTGTCGGAGAACCTGATCGAGCACGGCATTCGCGTGAACGCCGTCGCGCCGGGACCGATCTGGACGCCGCTCAATCCCTTCGGCGGCGCCCCGCCCGAGAAGATCAAGGATTTCGGCAAGGACACGCCGATGGGCCGTCCCGGCCAGCCGAACGAGGTCGCCCCCGCGTTCCTCTTTCTCGCCTGCGAGGATTCGAGCTATATGTCCGGCCAGGTCCTGCACCCCAACGGAGGCACCGTCGTCAACGGCTAGCCACAGGAGTTTCGCCTGAGCCCGGCGGTCCGCCCCGCCGGGCCGGGCGACGCTGCCGCGTGCGCGGCAATTTACGCGCCGTTCGTGCGCGAGAGCTGCATCAGCTTCGAGATCGAGCCGCCCGACGAGGCGGAGATGGCGCGGCGCATCGCCGCCTACTCGGCGAGCCACGCATGGCTCGTCGCCGAGCGCGACGGCAAGGTGGCAGGCTACGCCTACGGCTCGCCGCATCGCGAGCGGGCCGCTTACGCGAGCTCTTGCGACGTCGCCGTCTATGTCGATCCGGCGCATGCGCGACAAGGGTTCGGCCGGGCGCTCTACGCGCGGCTGCTGCCCGCGCTGGGCGAAAAGTACCATGCGGCGTTTGCCGGCATCGCGCTGCCCAACGATGCGAGCATCGGCCTGCACGAAGCGATGGGCTTCACGCCCGTCGGTGTCTATCGCGAAGTCGGTTGGAAGATGGGCGCGTGGCGGGATGTCGGCTGGTGGCAGCGGCTGCTGTAGCGCGTCACACGCTTTTGCTGAGGAGCACCAGGCTGATCAGCAGCCCGTTGTGCATCATGTGCAACAGCATGTCGGACCACAGGCCAAACGTCACGCGCGCGTAGCCGAAGACGAGCCCGGCGATCAGCTGCGGCACCACCAGCGGCAGCAGGATCAGCATCGTCCCCTGGCTGTAGTTGCCGAGGTGCGCGAGCGCGAACAGCAGCGCGCTGGCGAGGTAGAACCACGTGAAATGCCGGCTGAAGAACCCCATCGCGGGCCGCTTGCGCAGCCATATCACGAGCGCGATTGCCACGATCGCCGCCAAGAGCAGGCTGCCGAGGAGCAGGATCGGATGCGCCTGCGGCCCCGACAGGAAAGCGAGGCCCGCGCCGGCGAGCAGCGCGACGGCCGCCCAGACGTGGCCCGGGCGGCCCGACACCCAGCTGCGGAAGATCAGCTCCTCTCCCAGCGGCGCGGCGACAATGATGATCGCCAGCCATCCCGGCCCCAGGGTCAGCTTGTCGATCTCGTTTTCGGGCATGCGAAAGCCGAGCCTGGTGGCAAGGCCGACGACACCGACCAGCAACGCCATCAGGAGAAGATCAAGCCCGAACAGCTGCAGCGTGCGGCCGAACGCCGACAGGCGAATGCCGGTCATCTGCTCCGGCAGCGCCGGACGCTTCAGGAACGAGGCGAATGTGCGCCATTCGGCTGGCACGAGGCGCGCCAAGCCCGGGCTTGTGACTTGGCCGTGCATGCGGCTAGAGGGTCCCCCCATCCAAGACTAACCAGAACGAAGACGACCCCGATGGCCGGCCATTCCAAGTTCAAGAACATCATGCATCGCAAGGGCGCGCAGGACAAGAAGCGCTCGGCGATGTTTTCCAAGCTTTCGCGCGAAATCACCGTCGCCGCAAAATCGGGCATGCCCGATCCCGACATGAATCCGCGCCTGCGCCTGGCGGTCAACAACGCGCGCGCGCAGTCGATGCCGAAGGACAACATCCAGCGGGCGATCGACAAGGCGAGCGGCGGCGATGCGGAGACGTACGAGGAGATCCGCTACGAGGGCTACGGCCCCGGCGGCGTGGCGCTGATCGTCGAGGCGCTGACCGACAACCGCAACCGCACCGCCACCAACGTGCGCACTGCGTTCAGCAAGAACGGCGGCAACCTCGCCGCGAGCGGCGCCGTCAGCCACGGGTTCGAGCGCAAGGGCATGATCGAGTACCCGGCGAGCGCGGGCGACGAGGACAAGGTCCTCGAAGCGGCCATCGAGGCGGGCGCCGACGACGTCGAGAGCGATGCCGACGGGCACACCATCTGGACCGACATGGAAACCTTGCACGAAGTCGCCAAGGCGCTCGAAGCGAGCCTCGGCGAGCCGCAAAGCGTCAAGCTCGGCTGGAAGCCCAATCTTTCGGTGGATGTCGGCGAGGGCGATGCCGAGACCCTGATGAAGCTTGTCGACACGCTCGAAGAGGACGACGACGTGCAGACCGTCTGGGGCAACTACGAGGTCTCGGACGAAGTGATGGAGAAGCTCGGCTGATGTGGACGATCATCGCCAAGGCGCTGCTTGCCGGAGCGATGATCGCCGCCGTTTCCGAGATCGGCAAGCGCCTGCCCGCGACCGCGGCGATCGTCGCCTCGTTGCCGCTCGTGTCCGTGCTCGGGATGATCTTCCTGTGGCACGCCAAGCCCGACAGCGAGAACATGGCCGTGCACGTGCAGGCAACGTTCTGGTACGTCCTCCCCTCGCTGCCGATGTTCCTGCTGATCCCGCCGATGCTGCGCGCGGGCACGAACTTCTGGATTGCGCTCGGCGTGGGCTGCGCGATCACCGTCGGCCTCTACCTCTTGATGGTGCATTTCGGGCCTCGCTTCGGCCTGCGGGTATGATCATCCTGGGCCTCGATCCCTCGCTGACCTGCACCGGGTGGGGCATCGTGCGCAGCGAGGGCTCGAAGCTGACGCATGTGGCCAACGGCCAGATCGCCACCGACGCCAAGGCGCCGATTTGCGAGCGGCTCAGTCATTTGCATGCCGGCGTGGCGGCGGTCATTGCCACCCATGGTCCCGATCGCGCCGCGGTCGAGGAGGTGTTCGCCAACAAGAACCCACAATCGACGCTCAAGCTCGCCCAGGCTCGCGGTGCGGTGCTCGCCGCCTGCGGGCAGGCGAGCCTGCCGGTCGCCGAGCATGCCGCGCGCCTCGTCAAGAAGGCGATCGTCGGCACCGGCGGGGCTGAGAAGCCGCAGGTCCAGACGATGCTCAAGGTGCTCTTGCCGGGCGCGGCGATCGAAGGCGCCGACGCCGCCGACGCGCTGGCGGTGGCGATCGCCGACGCGCACCTCAAGGGAGGCGGCTGATGTTCCTCGTCGTGTTTCGCAACCGCAAGCGCGCCGCCATCGACCAGGCGGCCTACGACGCCGAGGCCGAGCAGATGCAGCTTCTGGCCGCCCGGCAGCCCGGCTACCTCGGCTTCAAGTCCTATCACGCCGATGACGGCGAGGCGGTCTCAATCTCCGAGTGGCAGGACGAAGCCTCCGCCCTCGGCTGGCGCAAGGTCGCCGAGCACCGGGCGGCGCAGCGGCGCGGCCGCAGCGACTATTACCAGGAATACACCCTGTTCGCCTGCGCGGACCCACGCATCCACCGCTTCAACCGCACCGACGGGCCATGACCATCGATTTCCACGGCAGCTCCGGCTGCGACCGCTCTTGAGGGGAGCAGCAGCCCCGATGCAAACTGTCGTCGTGCAGCCAGACCTGATCGACAGGCCCAAGGCTCGGTCGAGGCAGAGGCATGGCCAGCCGTAAGCCCGCCGAGATCGGGAGCCTCCTTTGGCGCTGGTTCGTGCATCGCAAGATGCGCACGACCATGCCGATGGCGCGGCGCCGGGCGGCCACCGCGCTGGGCGCCGTCATGCTGGCCGTCGTGGCTCTCGTCTTCGCGCGGTCGGCGGACGCCGCGCAATTGGTCTTCAGGCGCCTGGTCGCGGAATATCCGTGGGCGCCGTTGGCGCTCACGCCGGTCATGTTTGCGGCCGTCGCGTTCGCCACCGCGCGTTGGGCAGGCGAAGCGCGGGGATCCGGCATCCCGCAGATCATTGCCGCTGCCGAGAAGCCCGCCAGCGCAGGAGCGGGGCGCCTGGCCGACCTGAGGATCGCCATGGCCAAGCTGGTCCTGACGCTGCTGATGCTGCTGGGCGGAGCATCCGTCGGCCGCGAGGGGCCGACGGTGCAGGTCAGCGCCGCTTTCATGGTGTGGATGAACCGCCTCCTTCGCGTTCCTCTCAGTTCGGGCGTGTTCATTGCCGGGGGCGCGGCCGGGGTTGCGGCGGCCTTCAACACGCCGCTCGCCGGCGTCGCCTTCGCCATCGAGGAACTGGCGGCGGCTTACGAACAGAAGGTGGCGATCCTCGTGATGGCAGCGGTGATGATCTCGGGCCTTACCATGATCGGCATTGCGGGAGACTATGTCTATTTCGGAGCCCTCAAGAGCACCATCGGGCTGCGCGAAACGCTCTATCTCGCACCCGCGGTCGGCATTGCCGGCGGGCTCGCAGGCGGTCTGTTCTCTCGCGTGGTGCTTCACTTCGGCAATGCCAGCAGCGGGTGGGTGGCGCGGCTCAAACGCCGGCCAGTGCTGTTCGCGGCGGCCTGCGGCCTCATCGTCGCCGTCGTCGGCATCCTGTCGGCAGGCACGACGTGGGGCACGGGTTACGTTCCAGCCAAGGCGCTGATCGAAGGCGGCCATCTCTCGCCCTGGTTCGGGCCGGCGAAGTTCATTGCATCCATCTGCACGACCCTGAGCGGGACGCCGGGCGGAATCTTTTCTCCATCGCTCGCCGTCGGCGCCGGACTCGGCAACGCCATGGCGGGGCTGTTCCCGTCGTCTCCGACCTCGGCGATAGCGTTGCTGGGGATGGCGGCCTATTTCGTCGGCGTTGTCCGAGCGCCGTTCACCGCGGTCATCATCCTCATGGAGACGACCGCCAGCCGGAGCATGATCCTGCCGCTGTTTGCGACCGCGCTCATCGCCGACGCGACGAGCGCGCTGATCAACCGCGAACGCATCTATCACGGGCTGTCGAGAGCATTCCTGCCGGAGCATCCTCATGGCCAGTAACTTCGCATGCCAATGTGGTGGACGGCGCTCCACCCGGCCGATCGTCTTGCTGGTCCGTCGTCCGGGGTGGAACGGGCGACTTAGAATGGAACGCGCACGCTGGAATTCTTCGGGGTATCCCCGATTGCCGTTCGGCCAGCAAGGCGCACAAGACGGAGCGTAAGAACGTCGATCGACTCACGACAAGATGGACCCGGGTCCTCATCTGCCGCATTCGAAACCGCACCTTCCGCGGGGTCTCTTAGGAAAGACTGCGAAATACAATGTCACACGTTGACGTCTGGGGCATTCCCAACTGCGACACGGTCAAGAAGGCCCGCGCCTGGCTCGACGCAAAGGGCATCGCCTACACCTTCCATGACTACAAGAAGGAAGGCGCCGATCCGGTCAGGCTGCGCCAGTGGATCGATGCGAAAGGCTGGGAGACGGTCCTCAACCGCCGCGGCACCGCCTTCCGCAAGCTCGATCCCGCGCTCACGGCCGATCTCGGCGCCGAAACGGCGGTGCCGCTGATGCAGGCCCATCCATCGACCATCAAGCGGCCCGTAGTCGAGCATCCCGGCGGCCTGCTCGTCGGCTTCGACGCCGCCGCGTGGCAAGCGGCGCTGGGCTAATCGACCTTCGGCACAGGCTCGGCCTCGATGTGGCGCGAGCCGGCCTTCATCCAGATGTAGATCATCGCCCCGCTGAACAGCAGGGCCGCCGCCACCCACAAGACGCTTGCCATCTCCTGCGTTCCCCCGAGGAGCGCGAACAGCGTCGCGCCGAAGGACACCGGCAGGTTGCTCAGCGAATTGTAGATGGTGAACTGCGTCGCCGCGACTTGCGGGTCGGACAGCTGCATCCTCAGCGGATTGGTGCAGATGCTGGTCAGGGTGTCGTGCATCGACCAGACAGCGCTCATCACGATGAACGGGAGCACCGCCGCCCACACGGACTGCCCGTAAAGCACGAACAGGGCGAGCGCGGCGTACGTCATGTGGATCAGCACGCTCGCATGGCGCGGGCCCATGCGGCTGGTCATGAAGCTGCCGATGCCGATCGCGAGAATGGCCATGACAAGGTCCGCCGTCGAGATCATGCTCGAGTAGCCGGCGGTGGAGAAGCCGACCGTCGCGACGGCGATGATCGGCCACAGCGTGGCGAACATGCCCCCCGCGCAACGCGCCAGCGCGGAGCCGCCGAGCAGCTTCAGGCTGTCGATACGGGCAAGCGACTTCAACGTCGTGACGAAGATCGGCAGCCAGGCGCCGACGTGCCGCTCGAGGTTGACCGGGGATGGCGCGCCGGGACTCCACGGGAACCGCTTCTCCCCGGTTCGCTCGCGGTAGGCGACGACGTAGAGGGTGATGAGCAGGATCACCGGGGTGAAGAACAGGAAGGTCGCCTGGCTGCCGAAATACTGCAGCCCGAACCCGGCGGCCGCTCCCGAAAGCGCGCGGCCGACGGTCTGCCCACCGAACATGAAGGCGCTCGCGGTGCCCTGCTCGTCGTCGGCCAGGAGGTCGACCGCCGTGCCGTCAACCGCCACGTCCTGGATCGCCGACCCCGCGCCGATCATGAAGACGATGTAGAGGATCAATTGCAGGTCGTTGGCCCCCGGCGCCGCAACGGCGGCAATCGCGAAGCCGAGGACCATCAGCAGTTGCGCGCCGATGAGCCACGCCCGCCGGCGGCCCATCGCGAGGTACGCGTAGCGGTCCATCACCGCCGCGGGGATGAACTTGAAGCTCCACGGCAGGAACGCGGTGGCGATGATCGCGGCGACGGCGGCCTCGTTGGCGCCGTTGGCCACCAGCCACGCCGGCAGCGCGACTTGCGAGATGCCGAGCGGCAGGCCCTGGCCGAAGTAGAGCAGGAAGAAGGTGAAATACCGCAGCGGGCGGCTTTCGGACAGCACCAGCGAACGCCCGGCAACGGCAGCCATGCAAATCTCCCCGCATCAACACCCGGGGGACAGATTAACCGTGATCCCCCGCGTTGCCAATCGAGGGTGTCGGGCGAGGCCCGTGGCCGGCCCCGCCGCGATAGCGCGCGATCAGGTCCGCTTCCTGGCGCAGGCGGGCGGCATCCTCGCCGCGGCCGTGACGCTCATAGTCCTCGGCTGCGGCGAGACGCGAACGCGCCTCGGCCGCCAGCAGCTCGCCGAGCGCCGCGTTGTCGAGATCGCGCCGCCCCACTTCGCCGACAGCTTCACGCCGGCGGATGCGCTCCTCGAACTCGTCGATCGGCAGCGCCTCGGCATTGTCGATGGCGGCGATGAGCGTGCGGATCATGGCCACCTCCCGAGGCTTGCGTTCGCGCAGGGCCGTCCTGAGGTCGGCGCGCAGCCGCTCCTTCAGCTCGCCGGCGCTCACGCCGCGGTCGCCGTGACGAGGTAATCGAGCGAGAGGTCGTCCGACAGGTGCAGCCCCCTCGTGGGCGTGAAGGCTATGCCGCGCGGGGCGCCCATGCGGAGCCCCGCCTCGACGAGCAGATCGCGCAATTCGTCAGGGGTGACGAAATCATCCCACCGGTGCGTTCCGCGCGGAATGGCCCCAACGGTTTCGGCGAGGCCGACCATCAGCACACGCGAGCGGGCGGTGCGGTTCGGCGTCGAGAGGACGAGCAGCCCGCCCGGCGCAAGATGGCGCGCCAGCGAGCCAAGGAACGCGGCCTTGTCGGCGACGTGCTCGAGCACTTCCATCGCGGTGACGAGATCGAACCGGCCGAGGCCGAGCGCCGCGAGCTCCCCGTGGCGGTAATCGATCGAAAGACCCGCCCCTTCGGCATGCTCGCGCGCCACCGCCACGTTTGCTTGTGCCGCATCGACGCCGGTCACCTTTGCTCCAAGCCGCGCCAGCGGCTCCGCCAGCAGTCCGGCGCCGCAGCCGACGTCGAGCGCACGCCTGCCCGCAAGCGGCCTTAATCCTTGCGGATCACCGCCCCAGTGGCGGTCCACCGCCTCGCGCAGGAAGGCGAGCCGCACCGGGTTCATCCGGTGAAGCATCGCCGAGCTTCCCTTGGGGTTCCACCAGTCCTTCGCGAGGTCGGCGAAATGGGCCGCTTCCTCGGGGCGGATGGTTGCCGTTGTTACAGTTGCATCGGGCATGTCTCACCCCTAACAGCGCGCCAAACTTCCCGCCAGCTAGGAGCACAACGCGCGTGGCCCGGATCGTGATGAAATTCGGCGGCACCTCGATGGCCGGGACCGAGCGCATCCGCCGCGTCGCGCAGATCGTGCGCAAGCAGCAGGCGGCCGGGCACGAGGTCGCGGTGGTGGTCAGCGCGATGGCCGGCGAGACCGACCGGCTGGTCAACTTCTGCCGCGAGGCCAACCCGCTGTACGATCCCGCCGAGTACGACGTGGTGGTGGCGAGCGGCGAGCAGGTCACCAGCGGCCTGCTCGCCCTGACGCTGCAGGCGATGGGCTGCCAGGCCCGCTCGTGGCTCGGCTGGCAGCTGCCGGTGCACACCGAAGGCGCCCACGCTAAGGCGCGGGTGGTCGACATCGAATCCCATGCGCTGATCGCGGCCATGCAGGCGGGCGAGATCGCCGTCATTCCCGGCTTCCAGGGCCTCGCCACGGACAATCGCATCACCACGCTCGGTCGCGGCGGGTCCGACACCTCGGCCGTGGCGATCGCAGCCGCCGTGCGCGCGGACCGGTGCGACATCTACACCGACGTCGACGGCGTCTACACGACCGATCCCAGGATCGTCGCCCGCGCCCGCAAGCTCAAGTATGTGACGTACGAGGAAATGCTCGAGCTCGCCTCGGTCGGCGCCAAGGTGCTGCAGACGCGCTCGGTGAGCCTGGCGATGAAGGAAGGCGTGCGCGTCCAGGTGCTGTCGAGCTTCATCGATGACGACGCCCCGCCGGCGGACGACCTGCCCGGCACGATGATCGTCTCGGACGACGAAATGGAAGGAATGGACATGGAACGCCAGCTCGTCACCGGCATCGCCCACGACAAGAACGAGGCGAAGGTCATCCTCACCCGCGTGCCCGACCGGCCGGGCGCGGTGGCGCACATCTTCGGGCCGCTCGCCCAGGCCTCGATCAACGTCGACATGATCATCCAGAACGTCGGCCGCGAGAAGGGCGAGACCGACGTCACCTTCACCGTGCCCCAGGCCGACCTCGCCCGCACGCAGGCGCTGCTCGAGGCGAGGCGCGAGGAGATCGGCTACAACCGCATCATCACCGACAGCAAGGTCGCCAAGGTCAGCGTCGTCGGCGTGGGGATGCGCAGCCACGCCGGCGTCGCGGCGACGATGTTCAAGGCCCTGGCCGACCGCGGTATCAACATCCAGGCGATCTCGACCAGCGAGATCAAGGTTTCCGTGCTGATCGACGAGGACGAGACCGAGCTCGCCGTGCGCGTCCTGCACACCGCCTATGGCCTCGACGCCGACGACATCGCCGCCTAGGCGCCGGGAAATTTCGGCCAGATGCTCACATCGGCCTCGTCACCCTTGTTGATCGGGAACGCGTCGCGCCCGAAGCGGACGTAACGCACGGGTTCGCCGGCAAGGTCGGTGTCGTAACGGCGCTGAACCGCGGCGGCGTTGAAGCCCATCCATTCGAGCAGCGTCGGGAACACCTGGCTCGCCGAGTGCCCGGCGCGCGGCGCGGCGGCGTAGCGGGCGCGCCAGGCGTCGGGGACGAAGGCGAGCAGCGGAATCTGGAACTCGGCCGGAACGCCTTGCGGGCTGCAATGCGGCAGCTTGCCGGGAACGAGATTCTGCCCGTGGTCCGACTGGTAGACGATCGCCACGTCCGAGCGGTCGACGCCTGCGAGCAGGCGACCGAAGAAGCGCCCTTTCGAATAGCCGAGCGCGGTGCGGTACTGGACGATCTCGGGGCTGTCGGCGGGGATCATGCCGGCGGGGAAGTGGTCCTTGTACTGGAAGTGCACGCCGCGCAGCACGACGTAGGTGAAGGTTCGGGCGGGGCTCTTCAGCTGGCGGTTGAGATCGCCGGCGATCGCGTAGTCGGTATCGATCCCGCTGGCTGCGCTATCGACCTCGTCGATCAGCGCGCGCTCGGGCGCGAGCAGGAAGTTCTGCGGCGCGCCGGTCGTCTGGCCGTCGATCAGCATCGTGCGATAGCCGGCCTTGCGGGCGTAGCCCCAGATCGACGGCGTGCGGCGCAAGTCGAGGTGCGGTCCGGCGTCGCGCACCTCGACGCCCGAGCGCAGCGCGAGGTTCGAAGGCGCGCTGCAGTTGGCGAGCGAGGCGGCCATGCCGAAGTCGACCGGCTGGTAGGGCGCGAGCTTGGGGGCGATGATCCGCTCGAACTCGGCGTACGCGACGCTTTCGTCGACCAGCCACAGGATATGGCGCGGCGTCCCCGCAGTCCGCGGCGCCAGGTTGACCGGGGCGCGCGGCGGCGGCGGGTCGGCTTCGGCCAGCTCGATCCCGAGCGAGTAGAGGTTGCGCTCGGCGGCGTTGGCGGGAAGCCCGAACGGGACGGCAAGGTTTGGGGCGAGCAGGAGCAGCAGCCCGACGCTCGCCCCAAGGCGCGGCGAAGCCGGGTGCCAGGCCCGGCGAAGCAATGCCCGCGCGGCGACGAACAACGCGACCGCCGCCGCCGCCTGGGCGCCCGCGAACAGCAGCGGGCCGGCGAACTCGCCCATGACGTTGCCCGCCTGGCGGGTTTCGGCCGCCATCCACGTCAGCGTGCCGATGTCGATTGGCGCACGCGTCGTCTGGCCATACCCGAGGTTGACGAGGATCGACAGGAACGCGAGCGCCATCGCTGCGCCGAACAGCTTGCGGCCGAGCAGCACCGTTGCCACGAGCAACGCGGCGGCCTGGATCGCGAGGAAGGCAAAGTTGCTTGCCGCGTGGGCCGGATCGTGCGCCGCCCAGCGATAGAGCACGCCGTTGATGAGCTGGAACCGGTTGGCGATGGCAAATCCGCCCGCGAACACCGCCGCGCCGGCCGGCGCGAGCCAGGGTGAACGCGTGGCGGAGCCGTTTCTCATCGGCGGCGGATTAAGCCGATACCGTTGAGAAAAGGCTTAAGGCTCGGATCGCCCTCCCATGCAGGGGAAGGGCCGACCGTCCTCAATCCCTCCACCCCTCGGGAATGCCGTTGGCGCCCATGACCTGGCGCTTGCTGATCAACCACTTGCCCTTGAGCTTCACGAGATGATCGAACTCGCGCCCCTGGGTGAGGATCGCCGGCTTGTCGCCTTCCTTCTGGGTGATCGTCTCGGTGAACACGAGACGCGCGGTGGCGGTGTTGCCGTGCATCGTCACCAGCAGGTTGTTGATCAGGATGTTGAGCGCGAAGGCGCTGCGCTGGGGCACGTCCTTGGGCACCGCGGCATACATGGCCTCGATCGCCTTGACGCCCTTGTAGGTGTTCTTGCCGAGCACGAACTCGGCGTCGGGCGTGTAGTACTCGCCGAAGCTCTCGGCCTTCGAGTTGCCGAAGTTCCAGTAGTAGTGGGTCAGCAGATCCTCGATCTGCGCCCGGTCGGCGAGCGCCTGCGCGGTCAGCGGCGCATCCTTTGCCGCGAGCTGCGTGGCCGGCGCCAGCGCCAGCGCGAGTGCCAAAATCGTCTTCATTCTCATGCATCCCTCCCGATTGCGTTTGTCGCCAGACTAGGGCCATCGCGCGGCACCGCAAGACTTGGCGATTGCCCTTGTCGCATTGGCTGTTAGTCTCAGTCGCGTCGGTAAGGGAGAAACCGCCCAATGGCTTACAAGACGCACGTCGGTTCGCTGCAATCCTACAACAAGGGGGTGATCGAGCTCGACGACGACCTCAGGAAATATGCCTTCTCGAATGTGTTCGAGGTCGCCGGCAAGTCCAGGCCCTATGAACGCGTGGCGGTGGTGCAGAACCTGCAATACGTCGCCGAGGTGGTGCGGGCCGAGGGCGAGTCGGGGTGGTACGCGGCCCCGCACGACGAGTTCGCCATCGTGATGGACGGCGAGGTCACATTCAACTTCGTCAAGCTGGCGGACGACCAGGTACCGAGCCACGAGGGCGGCGCGATGCAGCTCGGCGCGGAGCCCAACGGGCCGCGCATGGGCCGCGTCACGGCCCGCCGCGGACACCAGGTGCTGCTGCCCAAGGGCTCGGCCTACCAGCTGAGCGCCGCCAAGCCGGCCGTCGCCATCATGCAGACGGTCGACGGACCCGTTACCGTCAAGCGCTGGAACGAGATCTGCACTCTCAACGGAGGAGCCCGCCCATGACCGTCCTCGACACGAAGGTCCAGAAGACCGGCACCGATCCCGAGACCGGCTACTCCAGCTTCAGGCTCGGCAGCTTCGAGTTCCGCCGCGACGAGTATTTTGCCCACGTCACCTGGCCCAGGGGCAGCCACATCATCGAGATCGATCGCTTCCTCCGCGCGATGGTGCGCGACATCGGCTGGGGCTTCTTCTACGGCTGGATCTTCTTCGACGACATCTTCGGCACCACCAACCACTACGGGACCGTCGACATCTTCGCGGGCAGCTACGACCGCGGGTGCAAGGAAGCAGGCATCGATCTTCTCGAAACTTTCCCCGCCGAGTCGGTGTCCGAGGCGTTCACGACGATCAGCCAGGACTGGATCAGCGAGGGCTACGATCCCCTGAACGCCCCGCTCGAAACCGGCACCCCGATCGGCAAGAAGGGCGAGGAGCGCAAGGACCCGCTGCTGCGCGCCTTCATCGCCGCCGACCGCATGCTCGGCCTCGAAGGCGACAAGCCGGTAAGACGCGAGGAAGACGGCTTCCCGATCAACCGCGCCTTCGCCGACCTCGACTACGACAAGCCCGAGATCGAGTGCGAGCCGGGGTTCGAAGGCCAGCTCCACGCTATCAACCTGTTCGACCACATCGCCCGCTCCAACGTCACCTGGAACCCGTCGATCAGCGCGGTTACCGGCGGCAACATCTGCTGCGTCACATCCGAGGAGCACATGCTGCCGGTGATCCATGGCAACGACCGCAACGAGTGGTTCATCCAGCTGACCGACGAGATCCACTGGAACATCGCCGACAAGAACACCGGCGCCCCGCGCGGCCGCGTGGTCATG
>Ga0207657_10002191_pt1 | contig 21170 bp, 16 predicted proteins | sample KBSC33metaG_FD_184316 | JGI IMG/M metagenome (GOLD analysis project Ga0207657, IMG submission 184316) | Corn rhizosphere microbial communities from Kellogg Biological Station, Michigan, USA - KBS C3-3 metaG (SPAdes) (version 2) | ecosystem: Host-associated > Plants > Roots > Rhizosphere > Soil ... | reverse complement strand
AGCAGCGTCTGGTAGGGATCCAGTACGACCTTTCGTGTGCCCGCCGGCGCCGTCAGGCGGAAGCTGGTTTCTGGCCCGTCGGCGAACACTTGCCCCAGCAGCACGTTCCTTCCCGCCAGCACCGCATACACCGGTACGACTGTCACCAGCTCTTTTGGGGCGTCCTCTTGCACAATCGTGCCCGTGACCACCGCGCTCCCGGACTTTTGCAGATACTTCACGGACTGCAACTTCAGATGAGGAAGTGCTGTCCCATTGATCCATCCCTCATAGAACCAGTCCAGCGATTTGCGTCCCTCATAGCGCAGCGATGGCGGCAATTCTTCTTCGAATACCTGAAGCAACTCGCGGGTATTGATGGCCCGTTCCTGGAAGCGTTCCCTGACCTGGCTGAGAGCGCGCAAGAAGGGCGCATCCGCCTGGGCGTCGGAAAGCTCTGCGGAACGCCCGCTGCTTTTCTGGACGGCATCACGCAGCATGTAGCGCAGCATATGGAAAAGCCAGGTGCCGCGGCCATAGCTGATGGCCTCATAGCCCTCGGGAAAGTGAGAACAGTTAAGCCGGGTGCCGAAACTGACTGGACCCGCGTCCGCCAGTGGAGAGCCCTCTTTGTTCTTGACCAGAAGGTTCTCGCGGTATTTCTCCATGACCGCGTGAAACTGCTGCGGCGAGTCGGACTGGAGCAGCAGCAGCGCGCTGTAGTTGGCCAGGGCTTCGAAGAGCCATTGATCGCGGTAGCTCGTCCAGTACAGGAGATCGCCCCACCACTGATGAGCCGTCTCGTGGGCAATCACGTTATCGCTCAGGATCTTGGCCACCGGACTCATATGCAACTGCGATTTTTCCTGCGGCGTGAGGAAGGAAAAGCTGGAGAGAAAGATAAGCGACGGCCATCCCTGACTGACATCGCCGGGCATTTGGGTGAGCGCCAGACTGGAATAGGGATAGGGACCGAAGCGCCGAGCGAAGAACTCGACCGCGCGCGCCGACTTATCCGCCACTGCCTGCGCATTGCGCGCGGGAGACGGCGGAGGCGTATTCACCGTGACCTCGTCGGTCGCGTGAGCTCGCGGGAAGGGCAAGATAGGCGGAGTTAAAACCAGCGCCTGGGTGGTGCCTTGCGGGAAAGCGCGCTCTACGCCCGAGGCGGCGTAGGCTTCCACCGTAACCTTGTCCGCCCGCGCCTCTACCCGTGAGTATTTGCCCAGGTTAAATCCGGCAATCGGCATGGGACGCTCCGAAACCCAATGGCTCGATTGTTCTCCCGGCGGCAGGTCGGCAGGGCCGCCCTCGATTCGCTTGCCGGTCGCGAGCAGCGTCCAACCGGCGGGATAGCGGAATTGCAAATCGAACCTGGCCATCTCCAGACCGCGGTTGGGATACCAGGTTCCGCGGGCGCCCACGTACAGCAGCCCGGCGCCAGCTTCAGAGAGTACCTCGCCGCCATAAACGAAGTGCAGGCCAATCTGTTCGCCGGCATGCAGTGGCTGGGGAAAGATGACCGCGACCAGATCATTGCCGCGCCGCGCCAGCTGCGTACCTTCGAGCGCCTGGTTGTGGATGAACTCCAGGGGGCGGCCGTCCGCCTCGACCTTGCTGATTTGGAGGAAGCGGGACAATTCGAAGAGCACGGCGCGCTGCCCCCCCTGTCGTACCTCCAGCTGCACGAAGGCTTCGGCGTCGAGCCGGGTGGGCGGCGCTACGTGGACCTCGATCTTGTACTGCGAAACACTGACCGCCTCGGGCTTCGCTTCTTCTCCCATGACGCCGGCGGCGTCGCCGGAGCGGCCGCTGGACTGGCCCAGGGCGAATGCGCTCCACACGTCGTAGAAACTTTCACCGCCGATCGACTTTTGTTGGCCCGCCCAGATCTGTTCCGCGGCCAGCGAGTCGAAGTAAAGATCAAAAGTCCCGAGCGTCCGTCCCTGAAGTCGTGCGTGCAGCATGCGGTCATCGTCGGCGGGCAGTTTGGATTTCGCGGGCGCGGCGCCTTCCGGCCCGGACGCAGGCAGGGAATTACTGAAGCTGAGAAGCAGCCGCAAAGCGTCGAGTTGAGCCAGGTTGCGGGCGGCGGAGTCCCATTGGGTCAGAAACTCCTGCGCGTCCTCGGCCGGACGGAGCGCCGGCTGCAACTCGGCAAAGGTATCGTCATTGAAACGAAAAAATCCAGTTACAAATTTTTCTTCCAGGATGGCCGCCCCGGTGAAAAGCGCCATCGAGGCCCGCTCTGCCTGGCTGCTGGGGATCAGCAGCACTTCGCCCTCACCTTCAAAGAAAGCCCCGGTCACATGCCCGGCGACATCCTCGGTGAAAGCGATGGTGCCGTCGTCAAAGGTGATGTGAAAGGCGGCGCGCTCCAGCGTCACGTCGCGAATGTGATAGACCCGCGATTTGCTGAGACCCACGCTGCGCAACTGCAAGTAGAGGGCTTCCGCGGGTGAGCCCAGTGGACTTGAAGTGGCAGCGGCGGAAGGCGGGGCAGCCGCCGGCGCCTGCGCGCTGCTGGACTGCGCCGCAAACAACGCAAGGGCCAGCCCACACAGCGCCAGCGCCTGCACTGGAATAATCCTGATTACCTTGGTCACGTAGGCTGGGCTTCACCCCTGTTGCTAGAATGCGCCATAGTGCGGGCTTCTGTCATCTTCCTATTATTGTCGGGTCTGTTCCTGGGCGCAGCCGGGGCCTCCGCGGAAGTGATCCGCCTTAAAAACGGCCGCACGATTTATGCCGATCAGGTCCACGAGAATGGCTCCCACCTGGAGTATGAAGTCGGCGAAGATTCTTACGCAATTCCGAAATCATTGGTCGAACGGGTCGAGGCTGGGGGAATCCGTCCTGAGCATGTCTCTTCCGCCGGCAAGGGTTCCGAGGATGTTCCATCACTTACTCCTGCCGACAATCTGAAGAGTGAGCCCGGGGTCAGCGACAAGATCGTCCACGAGGGCAAGGTGGACTCCGACGCGCTGGCCGCGATCGAGCAACAAGGCAACGGGCCGGTGACCGCAGCCGCGTATTTCATCGCCGCTAAGCACGAGATGGAGCAAACCAATTTCAGCAAGGCCCGGACCTATTTTGAAACCGCGCTGCGCTTTGATGCTAAGAATCCCACCATCCTGAATTATTACGTTGCGCTGCTGCTGCGCACCGGGAATGCGGTTGATGCCCTGCCTTACGCGGAACGCGCGGTCCGAATTGCGCCCGACTCACCCGACACGCTGGCCATCCTGGGCTACGCGCAGTATGCCAGCGACCGCAACAAAGACGCCATCCGCAGCTGGAAACGGTCTTTGCAGCTTCGTCCCGACGCCCAGGTGCAGAGATATCTGGAGAAGGCGGAGCGCGATGCCATCGCGCAATCTGAGTTCACGCAAAACGAAAGCAGCCACTTCACCCTGAAATATGAAGGCCGGCAGACGCCCGAGTCATTTCGCCGCGATCTGGCCTCCACGCTGGAATCGCACTATGGCGACCTGGTTCGTGATCTCGGCGTGGCCCCGCGCGGCAGTATTGCCGTTATCCTTTACACCGACCAGGCCTTTTTCGATGTCACTCAGTCGCCCTCATGGGTGGGGGCGGTCAACGATGGCAAACTGCGCATTCCAGTCAACGGCATGAGTTCGGTCACCCCTGAACTGTCACGCGTGTTGAAGCATGAGCTGGCGCACTCTTTTATTAACCCGCTCTCGGGCGGACGCTGTCCGCAATGGTTGAACGAGGGCATCGCGCAGGCCATGGAACCGAAATCATTGTCGTCGCGCGGACGCCGCCTGGCCGAACTCTTCAAGGCGCAACAGGAAATTCCGTTCAATGCGCTGGAGGGAAGCTTCATGCGCTTTTCAGGCCTGGAAGCCATGCTGGCCTATGACGAATCTCTCGCGGCAGTGCAATTCATCATTGCCACCCGGGGCATGAGCGAACTGCAGCGCATCCTGCAAAGGATGGCAGAGGGCAATTCCACCGAATCCGCTTTGCGTGCCACCATCCACGACGACTACGGCCAGCTGCAGACGGATGTCGGCAGGTACCTGGAGCGCCAATACGGCGACTAGCGGGCACTCTTTTTCCCCTATCCCGAGTAAATATTCGTGTTCAGGAATTCATTGCGGAACTTGCCCCGCGGATCGTAGTGCTTGAGCAGCTCCTGATAATCCGGCAATTTCGCGTAGAGCGATTTCAGCCGCGACGGCGCCATGGTAAACAGCTTAGCCCAGTGCGGCCGTGCGTCGAAAGGCGCCAGCTGGTCTTCGATCACGGGCAATAGCTGCTTGACCGCCGGCCATTCCGGTTTCCACGTGAAGTGAATCGCCATCGAGGGCCGCTGGTAGCAAGTACTCATCCAAAGATCATCGGCGTCAATGGTGCGCAACTCCGAGATAAAAAGATGGGGGCCGATGCGGTCCCGCAACTTTTCCACCGCAAGAATGGCTGCATATCCCCGGTCGCGGGGGACAAAAAACTCGCTTTGCAACTCAGCCCCGCTGCTGGGCGTGAAGTTGATGCGGAAATGCGGCAGCCGTTCGTACCACGGACCCGGAATTCCCATTTGTTCGGTGCAATTTTCCGCGGAGTGTCCGGCCAGCGGGTGAAGTTTCTGGGTTGCGAGCTTCGCCCCGTAAAACTCCGGCGCGAATTCGAAAGACTCGCCGGGTTCGACACGCCGCTTTATCCACACCTGGGTGGCGCGATGATTCTGCCAGTCGGTAAAAATACTGACGCTGTAGGCACTGGCAAAAATATCGTCAAGGTGTGTCTCCAGCTGCGCCAGAGACAGATTCTCGTAAACCACCTGCCTGACCTGGAAGGTTGGCTGCACATCGAGCGTGACCCTGGTGACGATACCCAGGCCGCCCAGAGCAACCACCGCGCCGGTAAACCGGTCGCCGTCTTTTTGCCGTGACAGGGTCACGACCTCGCCATCCGCCGTGACGATTTCCATCGCCGAGACAGCCGTTGACAGGTTGCCATTCTTGCTGCCCGAACCATGGGTGGCGGTGGCGCATGCGCCTGCGACAGAAACATGCGGCAGGGAGGCCAGGTTGTGCACGGCAAAACCCATGCCATCGATGTACGGAGCAAGCTGGCCATAGGTGACGCCTCCGCCCACAGTGACAGTGCGTGACTTTGGATCGAGCGTCATCTGGTCGAGAAGCTTCAGCGAGATCTGATTTTCCCTGCTGTCAGCGATCCCGTTGAAAGAATGGCGCGCGCCCAGTGCCTTCAACTTGCTGCACTTCTTTACGACCTGCTGAACTTCCTCTACCGTCCTGGGAAGATGCAACCGGTCGGTACTGTATTGGTAGTTGCCCGACCAATTCGTCCGGGCTGCGGGTTGTTGCTCAGCGTTCACCAGGCGGGACAATACGCCGCCGGCAATAAGAACGCCAGAAGTCTTCAGGAACTGTCGTTTGTCCATGGTGGCCGCCGTTTCGCAATGATATATGGAAACCAGGTCCACGAGGCCTGGACGCCTCGTCCGGTTGGTTGGGGACATCCGCCCCTACGTGGGTCCAGGTGCTTTTTAGCTGATTTGGATCAGGTCGCCGGAACCCACGGCGGCCGGTGCGGGAAACTGCGGCGCACGCCAAGAGTCGAACACCGATACCTGGTGGACGCATGAAACCGTGCAATTGGGAGCGCACGTCTTTTCCGAAAGATATTCGCGGCGAATGTCATCGACGGTGTACTTCTCCAGAGGAACGGCGGGGTAGCCGCGCTGCTGCGAGCAGTAATGTACCAGGCCGTCTTCGCAAATGTAGAGGTAGCGCGCGCCGGCCCGGCAGCGCCATTGGTTGGGACGGCCTTGGGCAATATTGTCCTGGAAGCCGTTGATGCGGGTGAAGCTGCTCTTCTCCATCGACTTCATTTCGTTGTACACCCGACGCTCATCATCATTCAGCGGCTGCAACTGCCCCGACCCGTCATGAATGATTCCGATAGTGGAGCTGAAGCCCAGGCCCAGAGCGCGCCTGCCGATGGTAAGAGCGTCCTGCGGATTCTTTACTCCGCCGCCCACCACGGAATTGATGTTCACGTGGAAATCGGCATGCTCAGCCAGCAGTTCGAGCTTCTTGTCCAGTACCTTTAGACTTTTTTTCGAGACCTCATCCGGCGTAACGTTGTCGATCGAAATCTGCAGCCACTCGAGACCGGCGCGGTTGAGGCGCTGAATCCGTTCCGCCACCAGCAGATAACCATTCGTGATCAATCCGGCGATCATGCCGCGTTTGCGAATGCGCCGGATGATTTCATCGAGCTCGGGATGAAGTAGAGGTTCGCCGCCGCTGATGGTGATGACTGACGTTCCCAGTTCGGCCAACTTGTCCACCCGCTGAAACATGGCCCCGGTCGGGACCGGTTTGGAAAAATCGTCGTACTCGTTGCAGTACTCGCAAGCCAGATTACAGCGCCGGACGGGGATGATATGCGCCAGCAGAGGATGGTCGGTGGAGGCAAACGCGCCTGCGATCATGCGCGCGCCCCGAAAGTTCCGGTGCAACGCCTTCATACGGCGGCGCACCGTGGTTTGGACCGAAGCCATCACTTTATTAGAGCATAGAGATGTCCGAAGTGCACCGATTGGGCAGCGTTTGGTGGTATTCGTGAAGCGAATGGAGAATCTGAGAACCGGGAACTGTTAACTGCAAACTGATTCTCGCCTCAAACGCTGCCCTCGACGGGAACGCAATAATCCCCACCGCAGACCGGTCAGGAAATCAGCTCGTGCCCGGCAGCCTGCAGCGTCTTCAGCGCCGACTCCGCAAATTCCTCTTTCACCAGCAGATAGTCGGTATCAAAGGTTGAAATGGCAAAGATAGGGATGCCGCTTTGAGCCAGGGGATCGATGACAGAGGCCAGCACTCCGGTCAGCGAGAAGGGGAACGGTCCTTCGAGTTTGAAACAGGTCCATGGCAATTCGCATTTTGCATTTTGCGGAGCTTGATTGACAGGGCAGACGATGGAGAGTTCTTCGGAGGTGCGGGTTATGGAGATGAAGGGCATATCCACGATCGCCGCCGGAACCGGAGCGTTGGGCGACAGGCGGCAGATGGCGAAGGTGGCGGAGAGGCGTCGAAATTTCAGTGGCACGGTGGTCTCCGGGAATTGAAAAACCAGCCGAGCATTGCTCGGCCTGGACGGGTCGGAGACCCGTCCCCACACAGTCTCAGGTAGTGCCCACGGCTTTTTCCACCGCCGCCCTGGCTAGCAGGCGGGTTGAATCCAGGGTAGGCAATGATGACGAATCGGGTGTGACCAGCAGCGGAATCTCGGTGCATCCGAGGACTACCGCATCGCAGCCCTGGTCGCCCAGGGTCCGGATTACCTCCTGAAAATATGCCAGAGAACGTGGCAGGAACTGGGCGTTGACCAGTTCGTCCATGATGATCTGGTTGATTCTCTCCCGGGCTTGCGGTCCTGGGATGCGATGTTCGAGGCCAACTGCTTTCAGCTTCTCCGGATAGACTGGCCCCTCCATCAGATAGCGCGTACCCAATACTCCTATGCGCTTGAACTGGCTTCGCCGGGCTTCGCTCGCAACCTCTTGTGCGATGTGCAGCCAGGGGCGCGGGGAGCGCTGCTCGACCAGAGCGAAGGCCTGGTGAATGGTATTGTCGGGACAGATAAGAAAATCGGCGCCGGCCGCGGCCAGCTTGTCAGCCGACGAGAGCATCAGATCGGCGACGCCGGGCCAGTCGCCGGCCTGGATGCAACTCATGTATCGAGCCAGAGCATGAGTATGCATCGAGACTTCGGGGTGGTCGTGATTCCCCATTGCATGCGCGCCTTCGAGCGCAATGGTGCGGTAGCAAAGTGCGGCTCCCTCCGCGCTGCAGGCCACGATGCCGATGTGCTGGGTCATAAGTCTCTTTACTTATTCCTGGGCAGCCAGCTTCTCGACCTGCTGGAGAATCGTGTCCAGGTCGCGCCGCGAATAATATTTGCCACCCATGACCACCCCAAAAATCCTGCGCGTGTTGCGGATATCATCGAGCGGGTTCGCGTCCAGCAGCACCAGGTCGGCCGCGCGCTGCAGTTCCACCACTCCGTATTTGTCCATTTTGGACATGAACAGCGCTGGGTTGAAGGTAGCGGACTGCAGGGCCTGCAAGGGAGTGAACCCGCTTTTTACCAGCCATTCCAGTTCATCGTGCAGGCTGAATCCCGGAAACACGTAAGGGTCTGGGCCGTCGCTGCCGGCCATGAAACGCACCCCGGCGCCGTGCATAGCCTTGACCAGTTCCAGATCGCGGGCAGCCTCGGCCTTGAGGGCAGCGAGTTCTTCCGGCGAAGTTTTTTCGCGCAGCTTCGCCGGGTCCCACAGCCCGCGCACGGACGCAGGAACGTATTTCAGTCGCGGATCGGATTGCAGGTCCGCATCGTCGATCCGGCTGTTGGCCTCTGTCCACACCAGCGTAGGCACCTGCCAGGTGTTGCTCTTGGCCAGTTGCAGGAACAACGCACCCGCCTTGTCCGGGTCATAAGTGCTCATGATCTGCGGGCCAAGTTTCTGATAGGCGGCATAGTCGCGTTTTGCTAACGCCGCGAGGCCCTGGGCTCGAAGTTCGTCTTCCCGCGAGGAACAGGCGAGCAAGATTCCCGTGAGGTGCTCAATGCTCTTCTGTCCCGCCGCGGCAGCTTCGCGCACGCTCACAGAATAGGGAACGTGCCCGACCATCGGAATAGCCTGCTTGGCAGATTCGTCGGCAACGGCGAAATAAGATTCGCGGGAAACCGACAGTATCTTGACGAAATCCACGCCCCGCTTTTTCACCGCGTCCACCGCCTGGCGCGCGTCTTCCGGAGTGTTCACCGCAATGGTCTGCCGGTCGCTCTTCCCGGCGGCCAGAAACGGGCCCGCCATCAAGAGGTGCGGGCCCAGCAATTCTCCGCTGTCGATGCGCCTGCGCCGGCTTTCGAGCACGTCCGGATCCCCGCCCATGTCACGTACGCCGGTCACGCCGTTGGCAATGTACAGCGGTTCGATCACCTTTTCGTCCCATGCTGGAGATACGAATGCGCTGTGCACATGCATGTCCCACAGTCCGGGGATCAGGTATTTTCCGTTGGCATTGACGATTTGAATGTTCCGGCCCGGGCCGACAAAGCCCACCTTGGCCAGTCCGCTGATCCGCCCTTTCTTGATGACGAGGGTCACACCTTGAGCGATCTCGCCGTCGCGTACGCCTACGACGTTTACGTTGGTGAAAATGAGCACATCGTCCGTGCTCTTCGGCTGCGCCCCGGCCCAGAGGAAGGTATGCAGGAACAGCCCGGCGATCAGAACTGCTTTCATGCCCCAAGCTCCCGAAAAACACCGATCTGGAAATCTAAGTGTGGGTGGCCGCTGCGTCAAACAAATTCAGGAAACGGAGTTTCTTCTCTGCGGGAAGGAAAGAGGCTTCGAAGGAATTCCGCGCCAGTTCCCGCAGGTGTTCTTCGGTAAATCCGAAAGACTGTTGGGCCAGCTGATATTCCCGCGACAGGGAGGTACGAAACATGGCGGGATCGTCAGTGTTGAGCGTGATCATGATTCCCTGGTCAAAGTACTGACGGATGGGGTGAGCACTCAGCGATGGACAGGAGCCGGTACGCAGATTGCTGGTGAGGCAAATCTCCACCGGGACCTGCCGGGTGGATAGTTCCTCTACCAGTTCCGGGTCCTGCGCGGCCGTCAGGCCGTGACCGATGCGTTCGGCGCGGAGATTGAGCGCGCCCCAGACCGACTCCGGCCCGGCGTTCTCGCCGGCATGGGCGGTGAGATGGAGTCCATTTTCGGCGGCATAGGCATAGGCATCGCGAAACAGCTCGGGCGGACCCTTCTGCTCGTCGCCCCCCATTCCGATGGCCACGACGTTCCGCTCACGGTGGCGCGCCGCAACTTCGAACACCTCGCGGGCGGCCACCGGGCCGAACTGGCGCACGGCATCGAAGATCCATAAAAGCGAGACGCCAAAATCGCGCTCGCCATTTCGGCGGCCGCGATCCAGGCCCTCGAAGATCGCCTCGAAATCCTGCTTGCGCCACAGGTTGACACCTACCGAAACGTACACTTCGGCATGAAGCACGTGCTGCGCCTTGAGCCTTTCCATCATGCGGTAGGTGATGAGTTCGTAATCGTCGGCGGTTTGCAGATCTTCGGTGACCGCCTTGAACGCCATCAGGAAGCCGTTGAAATCCTGGTAGGTGTAGAGCTGCTCGATTTCGGACAGGCTGCTGCTCTTGCCATGACGCTGGCGCAGTTCGAGCAGAGTGCCAGGATCGATCGCACCCTCAAGGTGCAGATGCAGTTCGGCTTTGGGCAGGGTAACGATGAACGAACTGGGCGGCGACGCCATCCTCTTCTGATTGTAGATTGAAGATCGAGGCTTTGGGGGAATCGATTTGAGATTGAAGATTTGAGATTGTAGATTTTTACAACTTGAGAGATTCTCGCCCTTAAATCCGCAATCTGAAATCTGAAATCTGAAGTCTGAAATCTGAAGTCTGAAATCGCTCTACCTCTTGGCTTTGGCGAACTCGCTGTGATGGCGGCTGTAGAAGATGTAGATGGCCAGGCCGAGCGCGAGCCAGATGACAAAACGCAGCCAGGTGATCACGGTCAGTCCGGTCATGAGTCCGCCGCACAACAACACCGAGATCAGAGGGAACCACGGAACAAACGGTACGCGGAAGGCGCGCGGACGATCGGGCTGTCGGCGGCGCAGGAAAATCACTCCCAGTGACACCAGGACGAAGGCGAACAGCGTACCGATATTGGAGAGGTCGGCGGCGTCACCGATGTCCACCAACCCGGCGGGTATCCCTACCGCAAAGCACGCAATCCAGGTGGACCAGTAGGGAGTCTTGAACTTGGGATGCACTACGGAGAACAGTTTGGGCAGCAGGCCGTCCCGCGACATGGCGTACCAGATGCGCGCCTGACCGTACTGAAAGACCAGCAGCGACGAAATCATACCGGTCAGCGCGCCCACTACGATCACGGAGCGGAAGAAGGGGTGCGCCCCCAGGTATTTCAGCGCATACGCCACCGGCGCTTCCGCCGCTTCGCCGGAAACGAAAGTCGTGTATTTCATCATGCCCAGCAGCACGATCGCCACCCCGACATACAGAATGGTGCAGATGATGAGGGAAGCGATGATGCCGAAAGGCAAGTCGCGTTGCGGGGTCTTGCATTCCTCGGCCGCGGTGGACACGGAATCAAAGCCGATGTAAGTGAAAAACACGATGGCGCCACCGGTGACAATGCCGGCGAATCCCGAGGGCGCGAAGGGCGTCCAGTTGGCCTTGTTGACCAGCATCCCGCCCACCACCAGGAAGGTAAGGATGGCGCCGATCTTGATCATCACCATCACGTTGTTCGCGCCGGCCGATTCCTTCACCCCCCGGACCAGGAGCAGCGTAAGAATAAATACGATGAGGAAACCAGGCACGTTGAAATACGCACCAGTCCAGTGCCCCGAAGCCCAGACTGGACTTGCCCACTCGCTGGGCAAGTTGACTCCGAATGCCGCCAGTTGCGCTTTGGCATATCCGCTGAAGCCGACCGCGACCGCCACGTTGCTGACCACGTATTCCAGGATTAAATCCCAGCCAATGATCCAGGCAAAAATCTCGCCCAGGGTCGCGTAGGAATAGGTGTAGGCGCTGCCGGCGATCGGTATCATCGACGCCAGTTCGGCATAACACAGTCCGGCAAAACTGCAGGCCACGGCCACCAACAGAAACGAAATGGCAATGGAGGGTCCGGCCGGAGGGCGGCCGTGCATCAACGCTCCCGCCGTGCTTCCCGTGCGCAGGAAATTCGAGATCAGGTCCAGAACTTGCGCATGCAGAATCGAGGGAGCAGAGAAATGTTCTCCCGCGGCGGCCGTGCCCGTCAGCACAAATATTCCCGAACCGATGATCGCGCCGATGCCCAGGGCCGTGAGCGACCACGGACCAAGCGTCTTCTTAAGACGATGCCCTGGCTCGTCGGCTTCCGCAATCAGCTTGTCGATGGACTTGCAGCAGAGCAGCTGGCTGTCGGACGTGCGGGCCGTTGGTGGTTGTGCCAAAGGTTCCGGTCTCCTGTGCTTCTGACATCAGCAACGGCACTGGACACCTGGCCGTGAGCCTATGAACTCGATTCAATCGTTCACCGCTCACTGCCAGGTGCGGCGCTTACCGTTTCGCGGTGCCGCGCGCCATCTTTTTGACTTTGCGCTTGGCCGAACCGCGAGCGTATTCACGGGGCTTCAGCGGATTCTCCGTCTTCCGCTTCTTGCGCGATGCCCGCTTGCTCTTCTTGCGCTCTTCCTTGCTCAGTGTGCTTGTGTTTGCCATGAGTGCTGTCTGTTTCTCCTAAGGAATGTTGAGAGCCAGCTTCCAGCTGCTGGCTGCTGGCTTCTAGCTAAAACGCGATCTAGACTCTGGCCGTCCTGTTGCTGTTTCGTTCGCCCTTTCAAGGGCTGCGTCATTTCCTGCTCGCCCCGGGACTTGTGACCTAGGGCTGCATTCATGCACCGCTACGCGGCTAGCAGCCAGAAGCTGCCGCTCTAGACTCCTTCCAGCTGCGCATACTTCTCCACCAGCTTCTTCAAACCGAAGCGAGGGAATTGTACCGTAATCTTGGCATCTTCACCTTCTCCTTCGCGCTGATACACCGTGCCTTCGCCATATTTGGGATGACGCACCTTCTGTCCCGGACGGAAGCCCTTTCGGCCTCTGGGCGCCTCGACCGGCAATTTGGGCACGCTGAATTTCTTGCCTCGCGAGGCAAAAAAGTCGGCGATGTTCTCGATCGAATTGTAGGACTTGCCGGAATAAGGAGCCGGCGTGCGTGCCTTCTGTTGATTCGCCCAGGCTGCGCTCTGGTCCTCATCTTCATAGGCGTAGTGGGAAGACTCCTGCTCGTGTGCCTGCTGGTGTGGTCGCGGGCGGCCCGTCCGCGAATAACCGAACGCGGGCGAGTCGCCCGCGGCCACACGACCTCTTCTTGGTTTTCCCAGGTCCTCCACCAGTTCCACCGGAATCTCTTCGAGAAAACGCGACGGGATACTGGCCTCGGGCAGATCAGTACCGTAGCGGCGCCGATAGACTGCCCGGGTCAGAATCAGCGTGTCCATCGCGCGGGTCATACCGACATAGCACAGGCGGCGCTCTTCCTCGATATCGTCGGGCTGCAGGAAAGTGCGCGAGTGCGGGAACAATCCCTCCTCCAAACCTCCAAGGAAGACCAGCGGAAACTCCAGTCCCTTGGCGGCATGCAGGGTCATAAGCGTGATCTGGGCGCGCTCGTCATAAGCATCAGCATCGCTGACCAGGGCGGCGTGATCGAGAAACTGGTCGAGAGTTTCCCCGCGGTCGCGCGAATCCATCGCGGCGTTCACCAGTTCGCGCAGATTTTCAACGCGGGAATAGGCTTCGGGTGTGTCTTCTTCCTCAAGCAGTTTGATGTAACCGGTGCGGTCTATTAGAAATTTCAGAACGTCAGCGGTGCTGGGAGTTGGTGTTGTAGCGCCGGCATCCTGCCGGCTGTCGTGGAGGCGTCCCGCCTCCACTTCATCGGCGAGCGGGCTGATCGCCCGCTCTAGTGCCGGCGGAACGCCGGCGCTATCCTGGCTCGGCTCGCTAAAGTCGAATGAGAAATTGTCGGGACTGAAATCGGTGTCATCCTCAACGGGCGAAAGATCGATACCTTCATCCTCCCGCACAGCCTTACCCGCTGCGGTCTCTTCCAGACGCTCCGCAATCGTGCCTGACAGGATGGCGCGCCCGTCCTCGATGATGTTGACGAATGTCTTCAGGGCAGCCACCGCTCGCTGCGGCAGCAGCTGGCGTTTGATTACTTCCGCAATCGCTCCCCACAACGAAAGCCCGGTCTCGAGCGCAACCCGTTCCAGAGTTTCAATGCTGCTCTTGCCGATGCCCCGGACCGGCGTGTTGATCACGCGCAGCAGCGCGATGGAGTCTTCCGGGTTATGGATGACTTTGAGGTACGAAATCATGTCCTTGATTTCAGCGCGTTCGTAAAACGAGAAGCCACCCACCACGTGGTATTTCAGACTGTAGCGGCGCATGGCCTCTTCGTAGAGCCGGGACTGCGAGTTGGTGCGGTAGAGCACGGCCGCGCGCGTACTCTCGCCCTGGTCGGCGGCTTCGCGCAGGTATTTCGAGATGTAGTCAGCGGCAAACAGCGATTCGTTTTCGCCGTCCGGAGCTTCGTAATAACCGATCTTGGAGCCTCCCTGGCGTGAGGTCCACAGGTTCTTCCCCTTGCGCTTGAGATTGTTTGCCACCACCGCCGACGCGCCTTGCAGGATGTTCTGGGTCGAGCGGTAGTTCTGCTCCAGGCGGATGATCCTGGCCTCGGGGAAATCCTTCTCAAATTCCAGAATGTTGCGAATGTCGGCGCCGCGCCAGGAATAGATCGACTGGTCTTCATCGCCCACCGCGCAGATGTTGTGGTGAGAGCCCGCCAGCAGCCGCATCAGCTCGTACTGCGGGCGGTTCGTGTCCTGATATTCGTCGATCATGACGTACTGGTAGCGCCGGTTGTAATAGTCGCGGACCGCCGGCACGGCTTTCAGCAGGCGCACGGTTTCGAGCAGCAGATCGTCGAAATCAAGCGCGTTGGCTTTGCGCAGCTCCTTGCGATATTCCTCGTAGATGTGAGCCACCTTCTCCGTCTTGGGATCGCCCGACTGGAGATAGATTTCCTGGGGATCGAGCATATGGTTCTTGGCCCAGGAAATATGGGAAAGCACCGAACGCGGCGTGATCTGTTTGTCGTCGATCCCAAGGCGGCGCATCGCCGACTTCACCAGCTGCTGCTGGTCAGACTCGTCATAGATCACAAAGCTCTTGGTCAGGCCGATCGGCTGCTGGCCCGGCACGGCGGACGGGATGCGCAGCTTTTCAATGTCCCGGCGCAACACCCGCACGCAGAAAGAATGAAAGGTTGAAATCGTCGGCTTGGCGATGGAGAGGCCTCCCACCAGCTTATCCACCCGCTCGACCATCTCCTGCGCGGCCTTGTTGGTGAAGGTCATGGCCAGAATGGCCTCCGGCATCACGCCCAGATTTTCGATGAGATACGCGATGCGGTAGGTAATGACCCGCGTCTTACCGCTGCCCGCCCCGGCCAGAATGAGCACCGGCCCGTCCGTGGTTTCAACGGCGGCGCGTTGCTGCGGGTTGAGTTGGTCGAGAAAAGACAAATGTGGAACGACTCCAGAGTTCACTGATTGAATTTTACCCGCTTTGACGAGGGGCTATCCTGTCTTCGCGGCGGCGCGATTGCCTTTGCACTCCTCACACGGGCATACATCGCGCAGAAACTGCCAGGAATAAATACCCAGCTCGTGGCCGTCATTCCAGTGAAACTTGATGGCGTATTTGCCCACGGCGTCGGCCGACAGCGGCTTGGCCGCCTCCTTGAACATGGGCAGCGCGTTAGGCGCGAGCTTGGGTGCCTCGCCAGGCTTGCGGCCGGACTTGCCGCGCTCATCGTCGCAAAGCGCGCAGGGGCAGGCATCGCGCAGGAAGGGGAATGGATAGTGCGAGCGGTGGCCGTCCTTCCACTCGATGTCCACGCCAGTGCCGGTCGTCAGGTTCACTTTTACCGACTTGGGATCGGGCGGGGCCATGATTTCAGTATCGCACAGAGCCCTCTTTGCGGCCTTTGCGATACCTTGGCGTCCTTTGCGGTTTAAGATTCTCGAATAATTGAGGCAAGGGCAAAACTCTACCGCAAAGGACGCGAAGAAAAGCCGCAAAGTGCGCAAAGCCAACCAGACTGTCGAACGTGGGTGTCGGTGAAGTTGTCGAAGGGCGAGAAATCCGGTAAAATCTATCTTTTACACATCAAGTTCTGAACTTACCTGGAGCAGTCAATGGCACAAGTATGTGAGCTCTGCGGCAAGGGGCCGCAATTCGGAAACAATATCAGCCACGCCCATAACATCACCAAGCGGCGCTGGAACGTGAACCTGCGTCCGGTGCACGCCAAGGTGGGCGCCACGACCAAGCGCATCCGCGTCTGCACTTCCTGCCTGAAAAGCGGCAAAGTCGTCAAAGCCTAAGAGCGGAACTCGAATCCCTACTTGCCAATAGCGTCATCCTGAACGGCTTCCAGGCCGTGAAGGATCCGGCGTGGGCACGCTGAGATCAGGCTGGCTCCTGCGTGTCTTGCTGTTCCAATCTCATATTACATCGTGATACGATATATTATAGATGGCTAACACGCTCACCCTCTCCGACTACCAGGCATTGGCCGAACTGCGCTACCAGATTCGCCGCTTCCTTCATTTCAGTGAACAGGCAGCGAGGAAAATGTCACTGGAACCGCAACAGCACCAGTTGATGCTGGCCCTCAAGGGACTGCCGGACGGGCTGCATCCGACAATTGGAACGCTGGCCGAGCGCCTGCAGCTGCAGCACCACAGCACGGTCGAACTGGTAAACCGCCTTTCCGCCCGAGGCCTGGTGCGGCGAAGCCGTGCGGGGGATGACCGTCGTCAGGTCCTGCTGGGGCTTACCGCGAAAGGCGAAAAAGTACTTCGCGAATTGTCCATGGGGCACAAGACCGAGTTGCGCACCCAGGGCCCGGCACTGGTCGCCGCCCTGGAACGAATTATGCGGCCGGCCAAAAGTGCTCAACCCCTGCCACATAGAACTCCTTCGAGGCAATTCGGGGAAGCAGGTTAGAGGTGACGGAGCCGAACGAGAAAGAAATTTCCGGAGGTAGCGCGGGCCGCGAATCCCGCCCGACGATCGCGGCCACGGGCGCACAGGTTGGCGACACAACTCTGGCCGAGCCTGCCCAATTCCGTATGGTACTGGTCTCGTTCCTGGCGGCGGGGATCGGCCTGGTCGCGGGCGGTATCGCGTTTCTCCTGTACCGGCTGATCGGACTCTTGACCAACATTTCCTTCTACGGCCGCTTCGTCGCCGACTTTACCAGCGCTCGTCACAATCATCTGGGGCTGTGGGTCATTGCGATTCCAGTCATCGGCGGACTGATCGTCGGAGTCATGGCGAAGTATGGGTCATCGAAAATCAGGGGACACGGTATTCCCGAGGCCATGGAAGCGGTGCTCTTCAATCGCAGCCGCATTCAGCCGCGAGTGGCGATTCTCAAACCCATCTCGGCGGCCATCGCGATTGGAACCGGCGGCCCCTTCGGCGCCGAAGGTCCCATCATTCAGACCGGCGGCGCTGTGGGATCGCTGGTAGGGCAGATCTTTCACACCACGGCTTCGGAGCGCAAGGTGTTGCTGGCGTGCGGCGCGGCCGCCGGCATGTCGGCGACCTTCAATACGCCCATTGCGGGCGTGATTCTTGCCATCGAGCTGCTGCTCTTTGAATTCAAGGCGCGATCGTTTATCCCGCTGGTTGTGGCCAGCACCCTGGCCACCGCGGTCCACATGCAGGTGTTGGGCGCGGGCCCGATGTTCACGGTTACGGCCATGGATTTCGGCGTCCCCAGCGCCCTGCCGTTTTACCTGCTGCTGGGAGTGATTTGCGGCCTGGCTGCGGTTGGCTTCAGCAAGTTGCTTTACTGGACCGAAGACCTGTTCGAGAAGCTGCCCATTGATCAACTCTGGTGGCCCGCGATCGGGGCCCTGGGACTCGGCATCATCGGATACTTCGTACCCCGGGTGCTGGGCGTCGGCTATGACACCATCAGCGACATTCTGAATGCCAACCTCGCATTGAAGGTGCTGATCGTGGTGATGCTGGCCAAGGCTGTGGCCCTGGTAATTTCGCTGGGTTCGGGAACGTCGGGCGGCCTGCTTGCTCCCATGTTCATGTCGAGCGCCGCGCTGGGCGGAGTATTTGCCATGGGAATGAATGAGGTCTTCCCTGCCGCGCACCTCTCCGCCGGGGCATTTGCCCTGGTGGCCATGGGCGCGGTATTCGGAGCGGCTTCGCGCGCCGCATTTTCCTTTATCGTCTTCGCCTTCGAGATTACCCGCGACTACAACTCGGTCTTGCCCCTGATGCTGGTCACCGTAATTGCGGACGGAGTGGCCATCCTGCTCATGCCCAAGGCTTCCATCATGACCGAGAAGCTGGTCCGGCGCGGACTGCGCATCCACCAGGACTACGAGGCCGACGTCCTGCAGCAGATGGTGGTTTCGGAAACGATGGACCGCGAAGCGCCTGTCCTTCCTGCCGGGATACCGGTACGCGAATTGGCCGAACGCATCGCCCGTCACGAACCGGAAGTAAGCCGGCATCAGGGGATGCTGCTCATGGATGCGGACAAAAGGTTAGCGGGAATCATCACCCGCGGCGATATCTTGCGCTCGCTCGACGAAGATCCTTCTGGCGCCATGAGCTTGCTTGAAGCAGGAAGCCGCAAAATGATCGTGACCCATCCTGACGAAACCTTGCATGAGGCCGCCGCCAAGATGCTGCGCAATAACATCGGCCGCTTGCCAGTCGTGGACCGCAAAGATCCGCAGCACGTGGTTGGCTATTTGGGAAGGCCGGGAATCATGGCGGCACGGCTGCACCGGTTGCACGAGGAACACGTGCGCGAACCGGGATGGGTCAAGCGGTTCCAGTAAAATCGCTCCTTCTCAATGGCAATACGGCGTGGGCCCGCTGCGAGAAGTGACTTATGACGACTCTGTTGCTTTACTGTTGCTTGCCGCCTGAGACCCCGAGTCGCGTGCGATCTGCAGCGTGTCGAGATACTGCTGATTGAGCGGCGTAGCGAAAGTGTTGTCCACGCCTAAAATCGCGCCACTCTTCCGCGGTGCGGCGCAGATAGTGTCCAAGTCAGCTACCGTCAGCAGCGGATTGGAAGGCGACTCCAGCCAAATCAAGTCGGCCACGCTGCACATCTTGATCCAGCCTGCGGTGTCGGCCACGGCGAGCCGACGCACGGTTCACCGGCCGCGGCGTTGACCCGCGTTGGCGAGTCCCGCGACACCCTGATAACAGTCGTCCGGCAGAGCCACGATCGATCCTGCAGGGAGTTGATCGAAAATCGCAGCGATCCCCGCCATCCCCGAGGCGAAGCAAACCGAAGAGCCTCCTTCGAGGCCGCCGACGATCGCTCCAGCGCCTCCATCCCGGCGGGCCGTCGTCGCGAGAGTAGGCACGGTGTTCTCTCAGCACGAAGTTCGACGCCGGGTATGGCGGCACGTTCAGCGGCGATCCAGGCCGCCGGTCCCGTCCTGCCGAGACCAGCCATGATTTGACGGAACCTGGATCACCTGCGTTGTGACCTTTCGCAGCTTGCGATGTCATCCTCGATTCTAGCGAATCGATGCTGGTAAATCGCCATGACGCTCATTGACCCGGATTCTCCCCGCGCGGCCTAAGAGACTTCTGGCTCTCTTGAAAGCGAAAACCGCTGTCGCAGCCTTTGCCACTCTTCGGTTTCGAACAGGCGGGGGCCGACTTCGATGAGGCGTGGTGTCATGTTGAACACTGCTACCCGGGTCCATGGCCTGCCGTCGCGCATCCGAAGGCCCTTTTCATTCAGGTCGCTGACGATGCTCGAATAGGGGAAGTCCTGCACCAGCAACTCCATCATCAGCATCAGGGTCCTGTTCTCAATAGGATCGACTTCCAAACGCTGGCAATCGTCCGAGATGCGCAGCCCATATGGAATATCCTCGTTATATCCGCCAGGGGTGGGGGATTCCGAGTCGGGTAACTCGCGCCGCCACTCGATCGATACCATTTGCCATCCTCCGGCGGTGCGCTGCCGGATGACCTCGGAGTCAAACGGGCCGGAAATAACGTCACGAATCCGTTCAATATGAGCCATAGTAAGCCTCCTGGATCTGATTGCAATTCAGCTGCCAATATCAAGACTGCTGCAAATCTCTCCCACGCTGAAGAAGTGTCATTGACGCTTTTGGAGCAGTTCGCTCAGCCGCACCGGGGAAGAGCGGCGCTTCAGCGCCGCGTTACGAGTCAATTTAAATTCGGGCTTCAGCCCCGGTGGCGCCACTGGGCCTGAAGGCCGACCAGCGGTGGCATCAGACCGCGGCCCTGAAGGGCCGCTCTTCCACTGAGGGGGAAAAGAGAACGAGGAATGGCAGGGCTTTGCGTCCGGATTCAGAGGCTACGTGTCCGCTCTCGGACTTTACTGTCCGATTCTGGACGCCTGGGCCGGCCGGGTGCTACGTTGCGATGTGTGGGCGGTGCGTACGTAGTGCGGGGCAGATCATCGCGGCCTGTACATGCGACGCAACTTAGGAGCAGAGGCGTGGCCACTCCATTCAACGCGAACGAGTTCATGAAACTGCTGCGTCGGCTCGAAAAAAGAGACGTTTCCTTTACCATCGAGCACAACCGCACCACTGACGATTGCGACGGGATTCTGGTAAGAATCACCACGGCAGGGGTGATTTGGGAAGTCGGCTTCTACGACAACGATCACGTCGAAGTGGGCCGGTTCGACCTTTCGGGAGACGCGCAGCCAACCTCCGCAGAATCAGTGCTCTCCGAACTCGACAAGCTCCTAAATTCATAAGGCCCTGGTACGCTTCCCAACATCGCTTACGCTCATTGACTCTTTGGGCAGGTACCTGACCGTAATAGAAATCGCAAGGCGGCAGGGAGTCGGGATCGCCATGCGTCCTCCCCATGTTCTGCGCCCGGAACGATAAAGACGCAGGTACTTGAATCAGAGCCGATAGCGTCAGCGAGTCGCTTCACGTCAGTCACCATTTCTAGTTTCGCGTCGGCTTCTCCCTCTTGTGTGCCCGCACCGATGTAAACTCGTGGCGGCCACTGGTGAAATTGCGCAGACCGGCGGAGAAGGCGATCGTTGTCAATGTACAGCGACGGACTTTCCAACAGCAGCCAGCGATACCTTCCCGGACGTTCCAGAACCGTAAACAAAGCGATTGCGGCGCCATAGGAAGCTCCTGCAAGACCGACCGCGTCCTTCCGGGTGCGGAACCTCGATTCGACGAGAGGCCGGACTTCCTGTTCCAGGAAATCCGGGAACTGGCTGCCGTGCGGCGCCGGGACCGGAGGAGTCAGGAAATCATCCGGGTATGGCAAATATTCATTCGCACGGTCGGACCCAGGATTCCTGGATTCGAGAGTCGATCCACCGTTGTCGATGCCGACGAAAATGGTAGCTGGAATCTTGCCCGAAGCGATCAACTCACTGGCGATGGCATCGAGGTGGCGGCCATGAAAGGTGGCAATGCCAT
>Ga0207657_10002189_pt1 | contig 21178 bp, 20 predicted proteins | sample KBSC33metaG_FD_184316 | JGI IMG/M metagenome (GOLD analysis project Ga0207657, IMG submission 184316) | Corn rhizosphere microbial communities from Kellogg Biological Station, Michigan, USA - KBS C3-3 metaG (SPAdes) (version 2) | ecosystem: Host-associated > Plants > Roots > Rhizosphere > Soil ... | reverse complement strand
CGAGATCTCCAACGCCAACCCGCTGTGGATCGCGACCAGCGACGCGCGGCGATACGGCCTCGCGACCGGCGACCTCGTGAAAGTACGCACGCGGATCGGCTACTTCATCACGCGTGCGTGGGTCACCGAGGGCATCCGGCCCGGCGTCCTCGGCATGTCGCACCATCTGGGGCGCTGGCGCCTCGATGAGAGCCTCGGGAACCGGAACGCGTCGGCGCTGGTGACCATCGATCGTCAAGGGTCCGGCTATAAAGTGTCGCAGGTGCACGGCGCGCAGCCGTTCGCGAGCAGCGATCCCGACAGCGCGCGCATCTGGTGGAGCGAAATCGGCGTGCACCAGAATCTGACGTTCCCCGTGCAGCCCGACCCGGTGAGCGGCATGCACTGCTGGCACCAGCGCGTGACGATCGAACGAGCCGGCGCCGGCGACAAATACGGCGACATCTACGTGGACACTGCCAAGTCTCACGAGGTCTACAAGGAATGGCTCGCGATGACGCGCCCCGCGCCGGGGCCTGACGGCCTGCGCCGGCCGCTCTGGTTCGATCGGCCGCTGCGTCCCGTGCCGGGAGCCTACAAGCTGTAGCGGAGGCACAGAGAAGAGAAGCTGCCACAGAGGCACGGAGACACAGAGAAGTCTATTTTCTTCTCTGTGCCTCTGTGCCTCTGTGGCAATTATGATCTCGGTGCCTCTGTGGCAACTCGATCTTCTCTGTGCCTCTCTTATTCAAAGCCGCCGATGGAACACCACCGCCGCGACCGCGCCGGCAATCAGCTCGAGCAGCACAATCGACGTCAGCAGCGTGAACGTCCAGTCGCGCGCCATCGCGTACTCCACGATCGATAGCACGACGCGCGCGCTCGGCGTGAGGATCAAAATGACGATCCCGGCCTGCAGCAGCCACGCGCTGACCTGTGGAACCGCGAACAGCATCAGCAGGCCCGCGGTGAGGCAGACGATGCTGGCCGTGACGCCGGCGCGCAGCACGCGGCCGATCAGCAGCTCCAGGCCGGTGTCGCCGCCGCTCACCGCACTCCCCGCACGAACATCAGCACCGCGACGATCCCCAGCACGCTGGCCAGCAGCAGCTTCAGCACTTTAATCGGCAAACGCGGCGATACGTGCATCGCGGACCACGATCCGAGCTGCACGCCGAGCACCGCCGCCGCCGCCGCCGCCGGCAGGAGCTGTCCGCTGACGTAATAGATGACCGCGCCGCCGGTGGCCGTAACGCCGATCATGAACGCGCTGGTCGCCGCCGCCGCGCGCAGCGGCATGCCGCACCAGCCGTTCAGCACCGGCACCTTGATGACTCCGCCGCCGATGCCGAGCAGCGACGACACATTGCCGGCGATGAACGACGCGCCCAGCGCCAGCGGCACGCGCTTGATTTGATACACGATCGTCGCGCCGGTCTCCTCGTCATGAAACCGGCCGCCCAGCAGCCCCGGATCCGCGTTCGGATCGAGGATCACGTTTCGCCGGTTCGCGCGCGCCACCGTGAGCACCGCGACGCCGCCGGTGACGATGCCGAACAACTGCTGCAGGTGCGACTGCGACATCAGCTGCACGGTGAGACCGCCGAGCACGCTCCCGGCCGCCGTGGCCACCTCCAGCATCATGCCGAAGCGGAAATTCATCAGGTGCTTGCCGGCCTTGGCCGCCGTCACGGTGCTGGAAGTCGCGATCACCGTCGCAAGGCTGATCGCCGCCGAGGCGCTGACCGGAAATCCCAATCCGAGATTCAACAGCGGCACGAGAAAGACACCGCCGCCGATCCCGAGCAGCGCGCCCAGCGAACCGGCTGCGGCGCCGGCCACAAAAATAATCAGCGCCAGCAGGGGCGTCACAACGGGCATCGGTCGTCGGAGGTGGCGGCGTTCGACGTCGACAATTGCGGAACGGGACGGAGGCTGGCGGGCAACTGCCTACGGCCCGAATCTGCGCGTCTGTGCCAGATAGCGCGCCGCCTTCTCGAGGGCGCGCGCTTCGGCCTCTTCGCGCGTCGAGCCATCGGCGCGCGCGAACCGCGCGCCGGGATCGACGTTCGCAATGCTGCAGTGATACACGTCGCCCAGCTTATAGGTCTCGATCGAGATCGCCCAGCCGGCGAGCTCCTGCTGTCGGCGCGAGTAGTCCTCGGGCTTCATCAGGGCTTTTCCACCGGCGCGCCGACCAGATTGCCCCACTCGGTCCACGAGCCGTCGTAATTCTTCACGCGATCGAATCCGAGCAGGTGCTTGAGCACGAACCAGGTGAGGCTCGATCGCTCGCCAATCCGGCAGTACGCAATCACCGGCGTGTCGGCCGTGATCCCCTGCGCGGCGTACATCGCCTTCAGCTCCGCCACGTCCTTGAATGTGCCGTCGTCGTTGCAGTTCTTCCCCCACGGGATGTTCTTCGCGCCCGGAATGTGGCCGCCGCGCTGGCAGGTCTCGGGCAGCCCCGGAGGCGCGAGGATCTCGCCGGTGAATTCCTGCGGACCGCGCACGTCGACCATCGACGCGCTCTTGCGCTTCATCGCCTCCTGCACTTCAGGCAGGAACGCGCGAAGCGACAGATCCGGCTCGCTCGCCGTGTACGTCTTCTTCCCGAAGGAGGGGACGTCGGTGCTCAGATCACGTCCTTCCGCCAGCCATTTCTTGCGTCCGCCGTCCATGAGGCGCACGTCCTGATGTCCGTAGATTTTCAGCTGCCAGAACGCCCACGCGGCAAACCAATTGTTGTTGTCGCCATAGAGCACGATCGTCGTCTTGTTGTCGATGCCCGTGTCGCCGAGCAGCTGCTCGAGCGTCTTCTTCGGCACGATGTCGCGGACCAGCGTGTCGCACAGCTGGCTCGTCCAGTTCCATCCGGCGGCGCCAGGCACATGCCCCTGATCATACGCGGTCGTATCCACGTCGACTTCGACGATCCGGACACCGGAATCGGTGGCGTGCTTGGCGACCCACTCGGTCGTGACGAGAACATCGGGAAGACTGGTCGGGCTCATGGCGATCTCCTTCTGTTAGATCGCTCAATCATATCAGGCTCGATCTAGTCTCTCTCTCTCGCTCTCTCTCGTCTTCCAATCTGAAATCTGAAATCTGAAATCTTCCTTTCCGCTCTCACCCCTTTCCACCGGCGTGCGGCTTCAACACCGCATACAAAGCGGCCATGATCGGCGTCGGCACGCACGCGCGTCCGCCGCGGCGAACCACCGTGCCGAGCAGGGCCTCGACCTCGATCGGCTTGCCCTGCTGAAGATCGATCAGCAGCGAGGAGCGAGTGGAGGCGGGCACGGAATCGACGTACGCGACGATCCGATCGAGCAGATCGTCAGACGTCGCGATGCCCTCTGCGCGCGCGACGGCGATCACTTCGCGGAATGCGCTGATCATCAAATCCTTGGCGGAGGGATCGCTCCACAGCGGGCCAATCGGCACGCGCGCGGCGCCGGTGCACGCCGCAAACGGCGAGAGGTAGCAGAACTTCTCCCAGATCGGGACGCGGGCGTCGGGGACCGGCTCGGACACGATGTCGGCGCCCGCGAACGCGTCGTGGATCGCCTGGACGCGCGGTGAGAGGCGCGAGGTGTCGCCGGCGACCTCGCCGAAGACAATGCGCCGGTGCGTCCCGGTTTGCTCGATGACACCAGGCTCGCTCAGCGCCGTCGCGATGTAGGTCGAGCCGCCGAGCACGCGTCCGGCGCCGACCGCCGCCGTCACCTCGTCGACGCTGTCGACGCCGTTCTGCAGCGTGAGCGCAACCGCATCGCGGCCCGCGATCGCCGCGAGCAGCGGCAGCGCACCAGCATTGCTGTACGCCTTCACCGCGAAGATGGCGACGTCCACCTCCGGCACACGGGCGGGATCCTCTTCCGCCTGCGCCCGGACGATGAAGTCGCCGAGCGGACTCCGAATCTGGAGGCCGCGCTCGCGCATCGCCGCCAGGTGCGCGCCGCGCGCGATGAACGTGACCTCGTGGCCGGCCTGCGCGAGCTTCGCGCCGTAATAGCCGCCGACCGCACCCGATCCGATAATGGCAAATCGCATGGGCGCGGAATGTACCACACGGGTTCCGATCGGCGCCGGTCCGCGCCGTCAGTTTCGCACGCGAGGCTCGATCGCCGCCGCCGGCTGCCGCTATCCGCGGACGCGCGCGGTGAACGCCTCGTACGCCCCGGGCGCCTGCGTCGTCCACCAATCGATGTACGTCTTCGCGGCCGCTTCGAGGTTCTTGTACTCGTACTGGTGCTTGTACTGCTCGCGAAACGACGGGGCCAGATCGCGCAGGCGCTCCCACACGAACAGCAGTTCACGGCCGCTCTGATAGAACAGCTCCGCGTTCAGCACGCCGGTCGTCAGAAAGGAGGCCACCATCTCCCAGTAGGAGACGACCATCCGGAACGACGCGTTCTGCTCGCTGCCCGGCGGACAGATCGACGCGAACTCCTCCATCGTCTTCGCCCTGAACGAGGCGACAAACCAGGCCCTGGCCTGCCGCATGCGTTCCTCCCGCCGCATGTCGTACAGCTTCACGATCAGATTCACATCATCGTAGGTTGCGCGCGCCACACCGCTGTTCATCATTGCGTCCTCGCTGGGGTCCATTCACTTCTTGATCGTTCCGATGTTCGCCATCGTATCGCCCTTCTTCAGCGATGGCACCGCGCGCACGAACAGAATCAGGCCGCTCTCCGGCGCGAGCACCTCCTGCGTCTGATGGTGCAGATAATCGGTGACGACGCCAATCCTTGCGCCTTTGACGACGTGCGCGTCGCGATCGACCGCCGGCCAGAACATGCCGCCTTGATCCGCCGCGACGGTCACGACCTTCTCGATCCACACGGGACGCGCCACGGGTGCGGCCGTGCCGGCGAGCATCTTCAGGTGCATCAGGACGTGCTGCACGCCGTTGACGAGCGCGGTGACATCGGCGGGATTGACCGGCCCGGACCGTCCCGCTTCGGCGGTGAAGGACGGCTTGCCGCGCGTCGACGCGGTATTCTCGAGATAGCGCGACGCCTTCGGATCTTTCGGGCGATCGGCGGAAATGATGATGTGATCGAGGCCGAACGCGAGCACCATCGCGCGCGAGAAGTCGTCCTGCGCCTTGTTGCCGGTCACCGTCCAGTAGCTGTAGGGGCGGAGATTCTCGTCCAGATCGCCGCCGTGCAGATCGATCAGGTGATCGCACTTCTCGACGACTTCGCGCGTGATGGCGAGCGACGCACGATCGGTCTGCGTCCCGCTCGCGTCGCCGGGATAGCGGCTGTTCATGCTCTTGTTGTCCGTCGGATTCACGTGCGGGATGATGCGCTCGAACGACGCCACGTTCACGAGCGGCACCAAAATCAGCGAACCAGACAGACGCGCCGGATCCACCGCATCGATCAGCCGCTCCACTGCGAGAATCGACGCGTACTCCGTGCCGTGCGCGCCCGACACGACCGCGAGGATCGGTCCGGGCTTCGCGCCGTGCACGACGACGACCGGGATGTCGTAGCCGGCGTCGACGCCGGCAGGCACCTTGATCACGCCGGTGGCCTTGTGGCCCCGCGACGCCGTGGCCGTGCCCACCACCAGCGTGGGATGGGCGTCCTGCGCCATCGCCGGCGCCGCGCAAGCGATGGCCGTCAACGCAAGGATCAGCTGTTTCATGGCGCAACTTTACAACGGTTCGAGCGACCCCATATAGTTGCGATTTGGCCTTGAACACCGCCTCCCTCTATATCAACGGCGAATTCGTGCGGGCGGAGTCGTCCGCGACGCTCGAGGTCATCGACCCGGCGACGTCGGCCGTCATCGGGCGGGTGCCGGACGCCGCTGCCGCCGACGTCGATCGCGCGGTCGCCGCCGCGCGAGTCGCCTTCGACGCCGGCGAGTGGAGCACGACGACGGCGCAGGATCGCGGACGCGTGCTGTTCAAGCTCGCGCAGGCGGTGCGCGATCGCGCCGGCGAGCTGGCGGAATTGGAGACGCGCAACACCGGCAAACCGATCGTCGAATCGGAGTACGACATCGCCGATGTCGCGACCTGCTTCGAGTACTACGGAGGCCTGGCCACCAAGATACATGGCGACGTGCTGCCGGTTCCCGACAACGCGATGAGCCTCGCGCTGCGGGAGCCGATGGGCGTCGCCGGCCAGATCATCCCGTGGAACTATCCGCTGATGATGGCCGCGTGGAAGCTGGCGCCCGCGATCTGCGCCGGCTGCACGACGGTGCTGAAGCCGGCCGAGCAGACGCCGCTGTCGATTCTTGCGCTCGCGTCCAGCTTTGCCGATGCGGGCCTTCCGCCCGGCGTCGTGAACATTGTCACCGGCGCCGGCGAGACGGCGGGCGCGGCGATCGTCGAGCACCCGGACGTCGACAAGATCGCGTTCACCGGCAGCGTCGAGGTCGGGAAACTGATCATGCGCGGCGCGGCGGGCACGCTGAAGAAGATTTCGCTCGAGCTGGGCGGCAAGTCGCCCAATATCTTTTTCGCCGATGCCGATTTCGAGGCGGCGGTCGACGGCGCGCTGTTCGGCGTATTCGTCAACCAGGGTGAGGTGTGCTCCGCCGGGAGCCGCATTCTGGTGCAGCGGCCGATCTACGATCGCTTCGTCGAAGCCATGGTCGAGAAGACGCGGACGATCACCATCGGATCGCCGATGGATCGTAAGACGAAAATGGGCGCGCTCATCAGCCGCGAGCACTTCGATCGCGTCCGCGAGTACCAGGAGATCGGCAAGCGCGAGGCGCGGCTGGCGTTCGGCGGGAATCGCGCTAGCGGCGCGGAGCTCGAACGCGGGTTCTTCGTGGAGCCGACGATTTTCGTCGATGTCGACAACTCGGACCGGATCGCGCGCGAGGAGATCTTCGGGCCGGTCGCGTCCGTCATCCCGTTCGACGAGGAAGCCGACGCGCTGCGGATCGCGAACGATACCTATTACGGCCTGGCGGCGGCGGTCTGGACGCGCGACATCTTCCGCGCGATGCGCGTGGTGAAGACGCTGCGCGCCGGCATCGTGTGGGTGAACCACATGCAGCCGACCTACGTCGAGGCGCCGTGGGGCGGCTACAAGCAGAGCGGGATGGGACGCGAGCTGGGTAAGTGGGGCGTCGAGGAGTATCTCAACGTCAAACAGGTGTACATCAATCTGAGCGAAGATCCCATCGCTTGGTACTAAGGAGAGAATCGATGACGTACTACGGCGGCAAAGAGTTGGCGGCGGCGTTCCGGACGGTGCGCAACAACACGATCAAGGTCGCGGAAGAGATTCCGGAGAGCAAGTACGAGTTCCAACCCGCGCCCGACGTGCGCAGCGTCGGAAAAACGCTCACGCACGTGGCGCTCAGCACCGGATTCCAGCACCACGTCCAGAGCAACAAGATCACCGACATGCAGACGGTGAATTTCCCCGAGCTGATGCAGAAGTTCGGCGCCGAAGAAGCCAAGCCGAGAACGAAGGCCGAAATCATCGCGCTCCTCAAGAGCGAAGGTGAGAAATTCGCGGCGTTCCTGGAGAGCCTGCCCGAATCGTTTCTGGCCGAGCAGGTGACGATGCCTCCAGGCATGACGCCGGCGACGAAGAGCCGCTTCGAGATGCTGCTGTCGCCGAAAGAGCACGAGATGCACCATCGCGGGCAGCTGATGACGATCGAGCGCATGATCGGCATCGTGCCGCACCTCACGCGTGACTTCCAGGCGCGCATGGCGACCAGGGCGGCCGCCGCGCAGGGTCAGCAGTAGCATCGTCGGGCGGCGCGCCGGCGCGCCGCCCTTCTCTGCCAACATGACGACCCGATCCCGCCCGCACTTTCCCCCAGACACGGTGCGCTTCCTGCGCGCCTTGAAGCGGAACAATCGACGCGAGTGGTTTCAGCCGCGCAAACAGGAGTACGAGGCGAACGTGCGCGCGCCGATGATCGCCATCATCGAGCAGCTGGCGATCGATTTCCGCGCGTTCGCGCCGGAGATCGTCGCCAGCCCGACGATCTCCCTGTATCGCGTCTATCGCGACACGCGCTTCTCACCGGACAAGACGCCGTACAAGACGCACGTCGCGGCCAGCTTTCCGTGGCGGGGACTGCCCAAGCACGCGGGCGCCGGCATGTACTTCCACGTGTCACCCGACGAGATCTGGATCGGCGGCGGGATGTACGCGCCGCAGCCGCCGCAGCTGCACGCCGTCCGCGAGCACATCGCCGCCAACCTTCGGCGCTTTCGGCGCATCATCGAGGCGCGGCCGTTCAAGACGATGTTCGACGGGCTCGAGGGCGAGAAGCTGCAGCGCGTGCCGCGCGGATTTCCGAACGATCACGAGGCCGCCGAGTGGCTGAAACACCGGCAGTTCCTCGCAGCCGTCGAGCGGCCCGCCGCATTCGCGAGCGATCCGGCGTTCTACGGCGAACTGCTCGCCGTGTTTCGTCAAATCGCGCCGCTGGTCCGCTTCCTGAACGAGCCGCTGGTCGGCGACGGGCGGCGGCGGTCATGAGCCGCGTGGACGCCCCGATCGTCGTCAACATCGAGGACCTGCGCCGGATCGCGAAACGCCGCTTGCCCAGAGCCGTGTTCGATTACATCGATGGCGGCGCCGACGCGGAAATCACGCTGCGCGAGAACTGCCGCGCGTTCGAGCAGGTGCGATTCCGTCCGCGGTGCGCCGTCGCCACGCCCGCCTGCGATCTCGGCACGACGGTGCTCGGCACGCGGCTCGCGCTGCCCTTTCTGCTCGCGCCGGTCGGCAGCAGCCGGATGTTCTATCCGCGCGGCGAAGCGGTGGCCGCGCGCGAGGCGGACGCCGCCGGCACCGCCTACATTCTGTCCACGCTCTCCGGCTGCCGTCTGGAGGAGGTGAAGGCCGCGTCGAAGGGCCCCTGCTGGTACCAGCTGTATCTGGCCGGAGGACGGGACGTGGCGCTCGGGGCGATCGCCCGCGCACGCGCCGCAGGATTCACCGCGCTCGTCGTGACCATCGATACTCCGGTGGCCGGCCTTCGCGAGCGGGACGTGCGCAACGGCACGAAAGAGCTGCTGACGCGCAATCCGTGGACAATGCTGCCGTTCGTGTCGCAGTTCCTGGCGCGTCCGCGGTGGCTCTCGGGGTGCGTGCGAGACGGTGGGCTGATGACCTTCCCCAACGTGATGCTCGCGGATCGCGGCCCGATGCCATATGCCGACGTCGGCGCGATGCTGGAGCAGTCGATGGTATCGTGGGCCGATCTGAAATGGATTCGCGACGCGTGGAGCGGACCGATCGTCATCAAGGGGGTGCACATCGGCGATGACGCCCGGCGCGCGGTCGACGAAGGCGCCGAGGCGATCGTCGTGTCGAATCACGGCGGACGTCAGTTGGACGGCGTCGCCGCGACGCTGCGCGTGCTGCCCGAGGTGATCGCCGCCGTCGGCGGCCGCACGGAAGTGCTGCTCGACGGCGGCATCCGCCGCGGCAGCGACATCGTCAAAGCACTATGTCTGGGCGCGAGGGCGGTGCTGATCGGCCGCGCGTATGCGTACGGGCTCGGGGCCGGAGGCGGTCCGGGCGTGGCGCGCGCGATCGAGATCCTGCGCTCCGATCTCGTGCGCACGCTGAAGCTCCTTGGCTGCGCATCGATCGACGAGTTGAATGCGTCGTACGTCGAGGCGCCGGCCGAGTGGACGCGCGGCTGAGGGGAGCCGCAGAGAAGTCATCTTTTTGCCACGGAGGCACAGAGTCACAGCGACCCTTTTTTCTCGGTGCCTTTGTGACTCTGTGGCAATTTCTCCGAGGCTCTGTGGCCAACCTGGGCGCCGGCTGAGGACGCCATGCACACCACTCTGCCGCGATCGTTTTACGTCGATCCAGCGTTCTATGCGCGCGAGCTCGATCGCTTCTACTTCGGTCGATGGATCTGCGCTGGACGCGCGAATCAGATTCCGCGCGCGGGCGACTACTTCACGCGCAGCGTTGGCACCGAGAGCGTCATCATCACGCGCGACGGTGCGGGCGACATTCACGCCTTGTTCAACGTCTGCAGGCACCGCGGCACACGCTTGTGCGACCAGCCGGAGGGGCACTTCGTCGATCGCGTCCAGTGTCCATACCACGCGTGGACCTACGATCTCGCCGGCCGTCTGGTCGCCGCGCCGCACATGCCGCCGGAGTTCCGCAAGGAGGAGTACCCGCTGCATCGGGCCGGATGCGAGATCTGGGACGGCCACATCTTCGTGCACCTCGGCGCCGCCCTCTCCGCCCCGTCCGCCGATCCGATCCGCCCTGCCCTCCCTGCCAGCGCCGCCCTCCCCGCCCAACTGGCCGATCTTCCGGCGCGCTTCGCGCCGTGGCACATGCAGGATCTCCGGCTGCACCGGCGCATCGTCTACGACGTGAAGGCGAACTGGAAGCTGATCGTGCTGAACTACAACGAGTGCCTGCACTGCCCGAATCTTCATCCGGCGCTGAACAGGCTGCACCATTATCTCGGCGCCGAGAACGTCGAGCCGACCGCGTGCTATTGCGGCGGCGCTATGGGATTTCGCGACGGCGTCGAGACGATGAGCATGGATGGGAAACGGCGCCGCGCCTGCCTGCCGGGCCTGACCGCCGGCGATCGCCAGCGGGTCGTGTATTTCGCGATTTACCCGAACTTCCTCCTCAGTCTTCATCCCGATTACATGATGACGCACACGCTGTGGCCGCGCGCGCACGACCGCACGGAGATCGTCTGCGAGTTTCACTTCCATCCGGACGAAATGGCGAAGCCGGACTTTCAGGCTGACGATGCGATCGAGTTCTGGGATCTGACGAACCGCGAGGATTGGTGGATCGCCGAACAGTCGCAAGCCGGCATCAATTCACGCGTTTACCAGCCGGGGCCGTATTCCGAGCGGGAATCACTGCTCTGGAGCTTCGACGAGATCGTCAAGCGAGAAGCTCAAAATTCGTGAATTTGTGAATCTGTGAATGTGTGATCCTCAAATCCCCAGATTTGAGGATTGTGCCGTGAGCCATTCACCGTATAGCTCCGGCCGTCGATCGCGCAGGAACAGCCGGCGCGCGTTCGACTCCGCGTTGCGCGCGAAATCGACTTCGGCGTACAGAATCTCGTCGGTGCCGAGCTTCGCGCGGGCAATCACCGATCCGTCCGGCCCGCAGACGAACGACTCGCCCGCAAACGTGAGTTTGTCCTCGCGTCCGACGCGATTGCACAGCGCGGTGTAGTAGCCGTTCTGAAACGCCGCCACCTGCATCTCCGCCTCGTACAGCCCGTCGGGCCATTCGCCCACCGATCCCGCCTGGGGCACGAACACGAGATCCGCGCCGGCCAGCGCGAGGGCGCGCATGTACTCCGGATAATGACGGTCGTAACAGATCGCGACGCCGAGGGCGCCCGCCTTCGTGCGATACACCGGCGCACCCGTGTCGCCTGGCGTGTAGTACCCCTGTTCGTGGAAGCAGGCGTACTCTGTGATGTGAATCATCCGCGTGCGCCCGAGCAGCGTGCCGTCGGCGTCGATGACCGGCGAGCAGTCGAACGTCCGATCGCCGTCGCGCTCGAACAGATTGAGGACGGCAACGACGCCGAACTCTCGGGCTTTCAGCGCGAACGCGTCGGTGATCGGACCGGGCACCGTTTCGGTCAGCGCGTGCATTCCAGGACCCGCCGGCGTTTGCGGATAGAACGGCTCGAACGCCAGCTCCGCGAAGCCGATCACGGCCGCGCCCGCACGCGCCGCTGTTTCGAACGCACGCAGCCCGCGCGCAACGTTCTCCGCCTTGTCCGGACCCGCGTGCTGCTGCACGAGCGCAATCCTCATCATCTCGTCGATTGTAATTCCTCAATTCCTCAAATCCTTAATTCCTCGAATTTCCAGTAAACTGAAAGGCTATGTCTTCATTCCATGCTGTCTTCAACGGTCATCGTCGCGTGCCGCCGCCCGTGAACGAGCCGGTTCAATCCTACGCACCCGGGTCGCCCGAGCGCGCGTCCGTCAAGGCTCGGCTGGCCGCGATGGCGGGCGAGAAAATCGAAATTCCCCTCTTCATTGGCGGCAGGGAAGTTTCGACCGGCGACACCGCGAAAGCCGTCATGCCGCACGATCACGCGCACGTGCTCGGCGAGTATCACAAAGCTTCCGAAAAGCATGTGCAGCAGGCGATCGACGCGGCGGCCGCCGCCCGACACGAGTGGTCGAGCTGGTCCTTCGACGATCGCGCCGCCGTGATCCTGAAGGCAGCGGAGCTGCTGACGACGAGCTGGCGCGACACCATCAACGCCGCGACGATGCTCGGCCAATCGAAGACGATCTTCCAGGCGGAGATCGACGCCGCCTGCGAGATCATCGATTTCTGGCGCTTCAACGTGCACTACGGTCAGGAGCTGCTCGACGAGCAGCCGTCGAGCGACCACACGATGTGGAACGCGCTCGAGTACCGCGGCCTCGAGGGCTTCGTCTACGCCGTCACGCCGTTCAACTTCACGTCGATCGCCGGCAACCTGCCGACCGCGCCGGCGCTGATGGGCAACACCGTTGTGTGGAAGCCGGCTTCGAGCGCGATGTTCGCGGCCTACTACCTGATGAAGTTGTACGAGGCGGCCGGCATGCCGCCCGGCGTGATCAACATGGTCTCCGGCGACGCCGCGATGATCTCGAAGGCGCTGCTCTCGCACCGGGATCTCGCCGGCGTGCATTTCACCGGCAGCACCGAGGTCTTCAACGACATGTGGAAGACGATCGGCGCGTCGATGAGCACCTACCGCTCCTACCCCCGCATCGTCGGCGAAACCGGCGGGAAGGATTTCATCATCGCGCATCCATCCGCAGATGCCGACGCGCTCGCGGTAGCCATCGTCCGCGGAGGGTTCGAATTCCAGGGACAGAAGTGCTCGGCGGCGAGCCGCGTCTACGTGCCGAAGTCGCTCTGGGCGAAGGTGCGGGATCGCGTCGTCGCGATGATCGACGACATCAAGATGGGCGACGTCCAGGACTTCCGGAACTTCATGGGCGCGGTCATCGACAAACGGGCGTTCGACAAAATCAGCGAGTACGTGGACCACGCGCGCGGAAAAGCGAAGATCGTCGCCGGCGGAAAAGTGGACGGCGCGCGGGGCTACTTCATCAGCCCGACGCTCGTCGAGACGAGCGATCCGTCGTATCGCCTGCTCTGCGAGGAAATCTTCGGACCGGTCGTCACGACATATGTGTACGACGATGCGAAGTGGGCGGAGACGCTGGCGGTGGTGGACACGACGTCGCCGTACGCGCTGACCGGCGCCGTGTTCGCGCAGGATCGCCGCGCAATCGTGCACGCGACGTCGGCTCTGCGGCATGCCGCGGGAAATTTCTACGTCAACGACAAGCCGACAGGTGCGGTCGTCGGGCAGCAGCCGTTCGGCGGCGCGCGGGGATCCGGCACCAACGACAAGGCGGGATCGAAGCTGAATCTGGTGCGGTGGGTCAGCGCGCGGACGTTGAAGGAGAATTTCAATCCGCCGCACGACTATCGCTATCCGTTCATGAGCGAAGCGTAGGGCGGGTCTTTCAGACCCGCCGCGCCGGGTCCAGTAGGTAGGCCGGATCCTAGGGACCCGGCCTACTGCCTACGGTCGTGCTCGCGCGACCGCCGTCGCCACGAACGCGCCCGCGACCATCGACGCGGCCACCGCGCCGCCGTGCGCGAACAGCACGTGGCTCGGCACCGAATAATCACAATAGAGACGCAGGCCGGCGTCGGCCATCAGGCCGGCGCCGAGTCCGTATAGTCCGCCCGCAATCCCGGGCCGCAGCGGAAACGCGCGCGCCGCCAGAATCGCTGCGACGATGACCGCCGGCACGGCCGCCAGCGCCGACGTCTTGAAGCACGCCACTCCTTCCACCAGCCCGCGGCCTGCGCCAGGTCCGATGTCGAACCGCGATGAGGTCAGCACCACCATGACCATCGGCAGCGCCAGACCACCCACCACCGTCGTCGTCACGGTGCCCGCAGCGAGCGTGCGGCCCGGAATCGACTCGCGGAGCGCGAGCGCGATGATCACGAGGCCGCCGGTTGTCTGTGCGATCGAGAACCCCCACGCGCGCACGAATCCGATCACGCCCATATCGCCGCGAAACGCGTGCAGCGCCGGCAGACCGATGACGATGGCCGCCGCGATCGGCGCGAGTGTCAACGCGCGCAGCATGGGGCGCGGCAGCGGCCGCGTCGGCTTCAGGTCACGGCCGATCGCATCACGCAGGGCTTTCGGTGTCGGCATTCGTCGGGCAGGACCTCAGTCCCGCGAACCTTTCGTCAATGCGCGCAGCTTCTTCATGCCCCGAAACGCACGCGTCTTGGCGGCGTTGACGCGGATGCCGAGCCGCGCGGCGATCTCCGCGAAGCTGTCCCCGTCGACGTGGTGCATCAGCACCGCTTGCCGCTGATCCGCCGGCACCTGTCGCAACGAGCGGCGCACCTCTTCTCGATCGACCAGCGCCGCCACATCGTCGCGCGGACGATCGGCGCGGCGTGCTTCGGCTACGAGCGTCTCCTCGAATCGCAGGCGGCGTCCGGCGCTGCGGCGCTGCATCAGGAACACATGGCGCGCGATGGCGAACACCCACGGCGTGACCGGGCGGCCCGGTTCATACGTCCGCCGCGATCGATGGAGCTGCATGAAGGTGTCCTGGACGAGATCGTCGGCGAGCGACGCATCGCGGCAGAGCGAATACAGGTAGCCGCGGAGACGTCCAGCCAGCGCGGCGTAGATCGCGTCGAAGGCGTCGAGCTGTCCATCGAGGTAGCCGCTCATCAGGCGGCACAACTCGGCTTCCGCCTCGGCACCGCGGTCCGACGCCGTCGATCCTCTCCGGACGTTCTTTGCAGGCCGACTCACGTCGGTTACATCACACCTGTGCGGTTTTTCTCGGCGGGTTGAAGAAGGGCGTGTTCACGACGACCGCGGGCACGCGGTGGCGGACCGCCTCGACGGTGATCTCGAACTCGACGTCCGTACCGACGGCCGTGTGCGGCGCATCGAGCGTGGCGAGTGCAATCAGCTTCTTCAGTACAGGCGACCACGTGGTGGTCGTGGCGCGGCCAACCTGACGGCTGTTCTTGTAGACCGGCACCGGTACTCGGGACGCGGTGGCCGCCAGCTGCGGCGGGAGACCGGCCTGCTCGTAGCGCTGCTCGACCGCGGACCAGCTGATCTCGAGGCCGACGATCCTCCGCGCCGCACCGCGGGCGCGCTCGGCGGCGAGCGCGTATCGGCCGACGAAGGGCGCCGGTTTGTCGACTGCAACGAGGCGATCGAGCCCCATCTCGAACGGTGAGTATTTCTGCGCGGCGATGAGCGCCCTCTTGCTGCTGTTGAAATCGACATCGATGAGCAGCAGCCCTGCTTCGACTCGGGCGACGTCGAGTGCGAGCATACCGGCCGGATGAATGTCGAACGGCCGTCCGCCGTGCATCAGCGCGTCCCACACGTCGACGGCGCGATCCCACGGCATCCAGATCTCGTAGCCGAGATCGCCCGTGTATCCGGTGCGCGAGATGTCGACCGGCACGCCGCCGATCGTGCCTTTCGTCATCCTGAAATACTTGAGCGTGCGGATGTCGGCGTCGGCCACCGCGTCCAGCAGCCGGCCGGACGTCGGGCCCTGCAGCGCGAGCGCGGCCACCTGTTCGGAGATGTCCTCGATCCGCACGTCCATGCCGATGGCCGTCTGCGTGAACCAGCGCAGGCTGGGATCGGCGGCGGTCCAGCGGAAGGCGTCCTCCGCCACGCGGGTCACCGTCCCATCGTCGATCACCTTGCCGTGCTCGTCGCACCACGGCGTGTAGTAAACCTGTCCGACGGCGAGCTTCGACGCATCACGGGTGATGACGCGGTCGACGAGCTTCGCCGCGTCCGGGCCGCTGATTCGGTACTTGAACAGCGGCGACACGTCGATCAGCGCGGCGGCATTGCGGATCGCGTTGTACTCGTGCTCGTGGTGCGCCTCGTACGCGCTGACCGCGTAGTAGCCGGACCACTCGCGGAAGTTGAGGCTTTCGGCCAGCGCTAGCGTGCGATCGTGAACCGCGGTGCCGATCGGCATCGCGCGATTATAGTAATATCCGCTCGCCATGGCTCCGTCGAGTGCGGTCCACCTCCTGCGCCTCGCCCTCCTGCTCGGCAACGCCACCCGCAGCTGCGGCCTGTGACGGTCCGGACCGTCTGAACAAGACGGCCCGAAGCGCCGCGCGACAGCTGTCGGACGCCGCACGCTTTTTCAGCTTCTCTGGCCACTCTGCAATTAGCAGTTTGCAATTCGCAATGAAATACGACGCCATCGTCATCGGCGGCGGCCACAACGGCTTGACCGCCGCCGCGTATCTCGCGGGCGCCGGCCGAAAGGTGCTCGTGCTCGAGCGGCGTCACGTGCTCGGCGGCGCCGCCGTGACGGAGGAAGTGTTTCCCGGCTTCCGCTTTTCAGTGGCGTCGTACGTGGTGTCGCTGCTGAGGCCCGAGATCATCCGCGACCTCGATCTGCCGCGCCATGGTCTCGAGATTCTGCCGCTCGACGGCACGTTCACGCCGATGCCGAACGGCGACCATCTCTGGCGCGTGAACGATCACTCGAAGACGCGGCGCGAGATTGCACGGCATTCGAAGCTCGACGCCGAGGCGTACGACGAGTACGGCAAGGCGATGGTGGAGATGGCGCGGTTCGTCAAACCGATCCTCAACATGACGCCGCCGGATCCGATGACATTGGATCCGCGCGAACTGATGAAGCTGGTGTTCCTCGGCAGGCGCTTTCACGGTCTCGAAGCCGCGGATCGCTACAACCAGGTTCAGCTGATGACGATGAGCGCCGTCGATTTTCTCGATCAGTGGTTCGAGACCGACGTGCTCAAGGCGACGATGTCGGCGTCTGGGATTATCGGAACGTTTCTCGGCGTCCGATCGCCCGGAACGGCCTATGTGCTCTTGCACCACTACATGGGGGAGATCGACGGCGCGTTCCGATCCTGGGGCTTCGCCCGCGGCGGGACCGGCGCGATTTCGAATGCGATCGCCGCCGCCGCGCGCGAGCGAGGCGCGGAAATTCGTACGGAAGCGCCGGTCGCGCGCATCCGCCTGCAGAGCGGCCGGGCAACCGGCGTCGTCCTCTCGAATGGCGACGAGCTCGACGCGGGGATGGTGCTGTCGAGCGTCGATCCGAATCTGACGTTCCTGAAATTCATGGACCCGGACCGCGAGCTGCCGGCCGAGTTCGTGGAGGAGATCCGCCGGTACAAGTATCGCGGATCGTCCGGGAAGGTGAACCTCGCGCTCGACGCGCTGCCGAACTTCACGAGCCTTCCCGGGCCCGGCGCGCATCTGCGGGGCGCGATCTCGATCTCGCCAAGCGTCGAATACATGGAGCGCGCGTACGACCAGGCGAAGTATGGAGAGTTCTCGCGGCGCCCCTACATCGACATGGTCATTCCCACGCTGACCGATCCGTCGGTGGCGCCGCCGGGCAAGCACATCCTGTCGTGCTTCGTTCAATACGCGCCGTACAAGCTGCGGTCCGGCACGTGGGACGAGCAGCGCGACGCGTTCGGCGACACCGTGATCGACACGATCGCCGAGCACGCGCCGAACATCAGGGACATCATCCTGCACAAGCAGGTGCTCACGCCGCTCGACATCGAGCGGACGTTCGGGCTGACGGAAGGCAATATCTTTCAGGGCGAGCTGACGCTGGAGCAGCTGTTCTTCCTGCGGCCGGCGCCGGGATGGGCGCAGTACACGACTCCAATCCGCGGCCTGTGGATGTGTGGATCGGCCACGCACCCCGGCGGCGGCATCATGGGCGCGCCGGGACGTAATGCGGCGCTGAGAATCCTCGGGCAGACGAGATAACGTCCATGCCGAGCACGTTCATCACGAAACCACGAAGGACACGAAGAACACGAAGACTCTGTTTTACACAAAATATCCGTCGTGACCTTCGTGATCTCCGCGTCTTCGTGATGAAGGGCACTGAATTCGTTGTATGCGCGATGTAGTCATCATCGGCGCTGGTCACAACGCGCTCGTCGCCGCCGCTTTTCTGGCCAAGGCGGGCCGGCGGCCGCTCGTCCTCGAGCGTAGCGATCGCCTGGGCGGCTGCGCGAGCACGTCGGAGATCGCGCCTGGATTCCATTGTCCTGCTGTCGTCCACACGATCGCCATCGATCCGGCGATCATACGCGCGCTCTCGCTCGAGCGGCACGGACTGCACATCATCAGACCGGAAGCCGCGGCGTGCGCGCCCGCGCGCGATGGACGCGCGCTCGTGCTGTGGGCCGACGCCGCACGCGCCGCTCGGAGCATCGCCGCCTTCTCACGCAAGGACGCCGAGCAGTACCCGAAGTTCCTGACGAGCGTGGCCCGCATCAGCGGCGTCTTGCGCGCCATCAACAACGCCACGCCGCCGTCACTCGACGATCCAACAGCCGCCGATCTGATCGAGATGCTGAAGGCGGGACGGCGATTCCGCGCTCTCGGCAGAGCCGATGCGTACCGACTGCTGCGCTGGATGCCGATGGCGGTCGCCGACCTCGCCAGCGAATGGTTCGAAAGCGAGCCGCTGCGAGCGACGGTCGCGGCCGGCGGCGTGCTCGGTTCCTTTCTCGGTCCATGGTCGGCCGGCAGCGCCGCGCTGCTGCTGTGGCTCGCGGCTGGCGAGGGCCATCCGATCGCGACCGGCTGGCTGGCCAAAGGCGGACCGGGCGCGATGGCCGACGCCCTCGCCGCATCCGCGCGTGAAGCGGGCGCCGAGATCCGCACCGGCGCCGACATCGTTCGCATCATCGTCAGCGACCGGGCCGCTCGCGGCGTCGTCCTGTCGAACGGCGAGGAGATCGCCGCGCGTGTGGTCGTCTCCGGCCTGGATCCGAAGCGGACGCTCCTGGATTTGACGGATCCCATGCACCTGGCGCCCGATTTCGTACGCGCCGTGCAGAATATCCGCTCGCGCGGCACACTGGCCAAGATCAATTACGCGGTGGCGTCGATCCCGCGGTTCACCGCGACGAGCGGTCTCGGCGAGACGGAGCGCGCGGCGCTGTCCGGCCGCGTGCGGCTTAACCCCGATATCGATGCGATCGAGCGCGCCTTCGACGCGGCCAAGTACGGCGGCGTCGCACCGGATCCGTGGATGGAGCTGACGATTCCGTCGATCGCCGACCCGTCTCTCGCGCCGCCGGGGCAGCACGTGATATCGGCGTACCTGCAGTACGTCCCCGGTAGGCTCAGAGATATGACCCGGGACGCCGAACGCGAGCGCCTCGGCGATCTCTCGACGCGCACGATCGCGAGCTACGCGCCCGGTTTCGAGGCATCCGTGCTGGCGCGTGAGGTCATCACCCCGCTCGATCTCGAACGGACGTACGGACTGACCGGCGGCCACATCTTCCAGGGAGAGCTCGCGCTCGATCAGTTCTTCGTCACACGCCCGTTGCTTGGTTGGGCACGATACGACACACCAGTTCACGGATTGTATCTGTGTGGATCGGGCACGCACCCTGGCACCGGCGTGAGCGGGCGATCGGGCGCCCTCGCCGCGCAAACGATCGTTCGACAGTCCAAGCGCTGACGTGATCGTCCCGCCAGCCCCTTTGGCATCGAAGGTGCAGATGGCGCGCATATGAATCACGCCACCTCGTTCACGGCAAGCCGCGATTACGGCGCGTCCGTCGATCGCAGTCGGCGGCATCATCAACACGTCCGCGTGCTCCGCTGGACATTCCAGCGCGACGAGGACGAGACGGTGGTGTGCGAGCTGGGGTTGACCGGCGAAGACTCGGAGTACGAACTGCGCGTTCCCGCGCAGTGGAATCCCACCGGCGCGTCAATCGAACGGTTCGATGACGCGCTGACGGCGTTCCAGCGCCACGCGATGATCGAGCGCCTCCTGCTCGATGACGGGTGGATGCTGCAGGGATTCGAGTCGGAGCGCGTTACCCTGCACTAGACGCCGGGATTAGGAGGCAGGCGGGTCTGAAGACCCGCCCTACATGCGGGACAAAACCTGTGGGGCAGGACTTTAGTCCTGCCGAGTCCGCGGCAGCTACTTGCGATAATCCAGCGCCGGCTTCCGATCCGCGAGGCGCGTCTTGTAGACGAAGTTCGGACCGCGCTGCTGCTCGAATTCGGCGCGCGCCTTCTGGATGTGTGATGGATCGGTGAACAAATCGATCGTCGTCAACGCCATCGACTTCGCCGCGACGATCATGCCCTTCGCGCCAATCGCCGCGCCCGCACACGCGGTCGCCTGCCAGCTGTGCGCCGGCACGCCGGGGACGAAGGTCGCCGCGGTCATCGAGACTGTCGGCACGTTCCAGCTGACGTCCGCGAGATCGGTCGATGCGCTGCCGACGGCGCCAAGCCGGGCCGGCTGCACCTGCTCCTGCGAACCAAGCGGCGCGCTCGGATCCTCGGCGAGCGTCTTGCGCACCTGCTCCGCGAAGGCCTGCTCCTCCGGCGTGTACGTGAGTCCGCCGACGCGCTCCAGGTTTTTGTGCATCAAGCCGCTCAGATACACGTTGGGCAGCACGTTGTACACCGCGCCGACCACCTCGAAGTCCATCGTCGTGCCGGTGCCGAGGGCCGCGCCTTTTGCGGCGTCGACGATACGATCCCAGATGCCGTCGAGGATGCGCATGTCGGGCTGGCGCGCGTAGTAGTACGCCTCCGCGAAATCGGGCACGATGTTCGGCGCCGCGCCGCCGCGCGTGATGATGTAGTGGATGCGCGTTTCCTGCGGTACGTGCTCGCGCATCATGTTCACCATGTAGTCCATCGCCTCCACGGCGTCCAGCGCGGAGCGTCCTTTCTCGGGCGCCGCGGCCGCGTGTGATGCGATCCCATGGAAGCGGAACTTCGCGTTGATATTCGCGAGCGAGCTCGACGGGCTGGCGTCGTTGCGATCCCCGGGATGCCACGTGACGACGGTGTCCACGTCTTTGAACAAGCCGGCGCGCACCATGTACACCTTGCCGGATCCCCCCTCTTCCGCCGGCGTGCCGTAGTACCGGAGCGTGCCGGTGTGGCCGGACGCGACGAGCCAGTCCTTCACCGCCACCGCCGCCGCGAGCGCACCGGTGCCGAGCAGATTGTGGCCGCATCCGTGTCCCGGCGCGTCGGCGACGATCGGCTTGCGCGACGGCACGAACGCCTCCTGTGAGAGCCCTGGCAGCGCGTCGAACTCCCCGACGATCGCAATCACCGACTT
>Ga0207657_10002187_pt1 | contig 21179 bp, 17 predicted proteins | sample KBSC33metaG_FD_184316 | JGI IMG/M metagenome (GOLD analysis project Ga0207657, IMG submission 184316) | Corn rhizosphere microbial communities from Kellogg Biological Station, Michigan, USA - KBS C3-3 metaG (SPAdes) (version 2) | ecosystem: Host-associated > Plants > Roots > Rhizosphere > Soil ... | reverse complement strand
GAGAAAAAATTTTTTGTTCAAGTAAGCGCACACTGATAGCGGATCGTTTAGTTTTCATTAACGACGGATTTAGGATTAAAAAATTAATTTGCTCGGTGTAATTTTCAGTTAGAATTATAAAAGGTGAGTTCTTAGATTATCACAGATACCAAAAGGTATCGATTAAATAAAAGTGTTTAAACATATGCATTCAGATCATTGCTGAATACAATGTGTCGTTCAAAGTGTAATGGATGGTGTAATTAATTGGTTAAGGCCCGATAAAAATCTGTTGCTGTAATTGAGCAGCATGTAACCGGGCAGAGGCTTAAAAACTATTCTTATAAAATATTGACTCGCTTTGTAAACAGAACAGATACTTTTTTAATTTGGTACTTAAATTTCCAACTTAAATTTTTTGAAAAAAGATCACATCGGTGAATGGAATCAATGAATCGGTAGGAATACATATGCATCAGTTGACAAACAATGGCATGCGAAATTGTTGTAATTACTCTTTACTTTCTAAGCATCATGAGTAAAGTTCTTTCTATTCTTTTTTGGAAAGATGATTAATGTGTAATCCATACTTTCTTAAGAATGAACAATATTAACCGAGCAGCTTGACAAATATCTTATTTTACAAACCTTACATTCAAAATATTCTTTCATGCAAGGCATAACTCTTTTATTTTAGTGTCTCCATTATCATAACCTAATCAATTGCTGTACTATGAACAGAAGAAATTTTATTAAAACAAGCAGCCTTATTGCTGCGAGTTTAACCGTTTCAGAATTAACTTCAGCGACACCTCAACTTCAAAACAAACTGCCACGATGGAAAGGCTTCAATGTACTCGATTTTTTTTCACCCAATCCCGAACCAACCAAACGTCCAACCACCGAAGAACATTTTAAATGGATGCAAGATTGGGGATTTGATTTTATTCGCGTGCCTATTGCTTATCCTTATTATTTAAACATCGACCGGACAAAAAATATTCAGCCGGATGATGTATATAAAATAAATCCTGAAGCCACAGATCGTATAAATGCTTTAGTTCATTCAGCGCATAAATATGACATGCATGTAAGTTTAAATCTTCACCGCGCTCCTGGTTATTGCATCAATGCAGGTTTTCATGAGCCATTTAATTTATGGAAAGATGATGCCGCGCAAAAGGCATTTTATTTTCACTGGAATTTTTGGGCTAAACAATATAAAAGTGTGTCGCCGGAAAAAATAAGTTTTGATCTTGTGAATGAACCTGCAATGCGTGAAGACATGAATGATCAGCATTCAAAATCAGGCCCCGTTCCAGGTGATGTTTATCGTAAAGTTGTAAAGGGAGCGGCAGATGCGATCAGGAAAGAGAACCCTGCACATTTAATAATCGCTGATGGTAATAATGTAGGAAGCTCACCCATTCCTGAGATCGCTGATCTGAACATTGCACAAAGTTGCAGAGGGTATTATCCCGGTTCTATTTCTCACTATAAAGCGCCGTGGGCAAACAAAGACACAACAAATTTACCTGAGCCGAAATGGCCAGGCCAAGTAGGACAACAATACCTTAGTCGCGATCTTCTTGAGACATATTACAAGCCATGGATCGATATAATGAACCAGGGAGTGGGCGTGCATTGCGGTGAATGCGGTTGTTGGAAAAGAACGCCTCATGATGTTTTCATCGCGTGGTTTACTGATGTGCTGCATATATTTTCTTCAAACAAAATTGGATTCGCATTGTGGAACTTTATCGGTGACTTTGGTGTGCTGGATTCCGGTCGTGAAGATGTGGCATATGAAGATTGGCATGGTCATAAACTTGATCGAAAATTACTCACTCTTGTAATGAATAGTTGACGCGTAATGAATAGTCGACGCGGTAACAAAGAATAGATATCGGGAGATCATTTGTTTAATGATGAAATTTTTTATTCAATATTATTAATTCAATATGGAAAAATTAAAGCAGGTCTTAATGTATTTTTATTTGGTTTGCAGCGTTTCTTATTCGAATATTGCAATTAAATCCAATCCTACTTCTTAAAGAATTCTCCAATATCGGTTCCCTTTGAAAGCGTATCTAAACACTTAAGCTTATGGGTTCTCGATTTGCGTTTTATTCGGGATTAATAAATTTTGTAACTGATCTTTTATTAATCAACTTCTCTTATCTTTTTGCTTTTTACCTGCTAAAAGATTATATACCTCTGCACTGGGAAAACGGCTTTGAGGAAGCACTCTTTGCTTTTAACCTCATTTGGTTGTTCTCATCTTTACTGATGCGCTTGTACCTGCAGGATCATAATAATATCGAAGATCTCTTTCGCCGGACATGGAAGTCTTTGTTTATTCATTGCATCCTTTTCATGGCTTTTTTATTTTTCAAAAAAAGTTTTGTATCGCACCGCTTCTTTCTTCTCTGTTTTTTGATAACGGGAATGTTGTTTATTCTTAGCCGTTTTATTTTCACTTACTTCATTGAATTTATATTGAAGCGGAAACCAACAGGAAAACAAATTGCCATCGTTGGTTATAATCCAATCGGCAAAAGGCTCGCTGATTATTTTCAGGGACAAAAAGGCAATTATATTTTACATGGTTTTTTTGATGATGATATTAACAACAACAGTACGGCATACCGTCCCTATGATAAAATTGTAGGAGGTATTGAAAATTGCATCAATTACGCAATGGAAAATAAAGTGGAAGAAATTTATTCAACAATACTTCCCAATCAAAACAAAAAACTTGAAACGCTTATAAAAACCGCGGATGATCACTGCATACGTTTAAAATTTGTTCCTGATCTTTCGCGCCATGTCAATGATCGTTTTTATATAAGCTACGTACAGGACTTTCCTATAATCACATTAAGAAAAGAACCGCTTGATGATATCAATAACCAGTTCAAGAAAAGATTGTTTGATTTAATTGTTAGTTCGCTCGTTATCATATTTGTTCTTTCATGGTTAACACCTTTGCTCGCTATAATTATCAAACTTGATTCAAAAGGTCCGGTTTTCTTTAAACAAAAAAGATCCGGTAGAGAGAACGCTCCTTTTTGGTGTCTGAAATTCAGAAGCATGGCAGTGAACAATAAAAGTGACGAATTGCAAGCTACAAAAAATGATGCGCGCATTACACCTGTAGGAGCATTTATCCGCAAGACAAGTTTAGATGAATTGCCACAGTTCTTCAATGTTTTTAAAGGTGATATGAGCATTGCGGGGCCACGTCCTCACATGCTTAAACATACACAACAATATAGTCCGATGATTGAAAAATATATGGTGCGTCATCTGATAAAACCGGGCATCTCAGGATGGGCGCAGGCAAATGGTTACCGTGGTGAAACAGAAACACCTGAATTGATGAAAAAAAGAGTCGAGTACGATCTTTGGTACCTGGAGAACTGGTCATTAATGCTTGACGTAAAAATTCTGTTCATGACCATTATTAATTTATTTAAAGGAGAAGTAAAAGCTTATTAATTATTAAAGAAGTTGATGAAGCTATATGCTGCAATAAAATAATTTACTTCTGCTAATCCTGGTCTTTGCATCTTTGTACATTCCATTTTTTACTCGCGTAGAAACATAGTCGCATAGATATCACATGTGTGTCTGTTGCAATGTTCCTCTTTGCGCAATAGAATTAATACCAGATGAAGTGTGCGACGCAACGGAAGCATCGTAGAAGTACTACAGTTGGGCTACAAAAAAAATAAAAAATTGCATCAATAACCATCACCATCAAGCAAATTACCAAGACCACCGAGAACGCTTCCTTCTTCTTTACGTTTTACTGTACCATAACTGATGATGCGTGCTGCAAGCCTGCTGATAGGCAATGTTTGTATCCAGATTTTTCCCGGGCCACGCAATGTGGCAAAAAACAAACCTTCACCGCCAAACAAAGTATTTTTTATACCGCCAACAAATTGAATGTCGTAATCAACACCGGAAGTGAAAGCGACCAAACAACCGGTATCGATCTTGAGCAGTTCACCTGCGTGCAATTCTTTTTCAAAAACATGACCACCTGCATGCATAAATGCCATACCATCGCCCTGTAATTTTTCCATGATGAAACCTTCGCCGCCAAACAAACCTGTGCCAAGCTTACGTTGAAATTCTATGCCGATACTTACACCTTTTGCAGCACAGAGAAACGCATCTTTCTGACAAATGATGGTACCACCAAGTTCAAGCAAACTAAGCGAAATAATTTTTCCCGGGTAAGGTGATGCAAAACTTACATGTTTTTTTCCCTGGCCGATATTCGTGTATGCAGTCATAAATAAATTTTCACCCACAAGCAAACGCTTTCCGGCACTGAATAATTTACCCATTAAACTATTGTCTTGCTGCTGACTTCCATCGCCAAAAATTGTTTGCATTTCAATGCCATCATCCATCATCATAAATGCACCCGGTTCTGCAACCGCAGTTTCACCGGGGTCAAGTTCAACTTCTACATATTGCATTTCTTCTCCAAAAATGCGATAGTCAATTTCATGATTGCGTATCATAAGTTGTGTAATTTTTTATTATGAATTTTAGTTCTGTCTAAACCGGCACAAAGTAAAATGAAAATGTGATTTTTAAAAGATGATATTTTGATGAGAGGCAAGTAGAAGTTTTTAGTTTAAAGTTTGTGGTTTGCAGTTGAATGAATTGCAATAAATCAATGTTCATTTTACAAATAAAAAAGGCCGTCTCAAAAATTGAAACGGCCAAAAAAACTGCATCGGAAAAAATTTTTTTATTGAACCTGTACATGATGAACGCCTTCTTTGATCTCCTCTATCAATTTTTTATTAAACGCTTCAAGATCTTTAGGGCTGCGGCTTGTAACCAATCCATTGTCAACAACAACTTCTTCATCATGCCAATGCGCTCCTGCATTTTCAAGATCGGTTTTTAACGACCAGTAAGAAGTCATTTCTCTGCCCTGCAGCATTTTTGTTTCAATAAGCAACTGAGGTCCATGACAAATTGCACCAATGGGTTTTCCCTCAAGCATAAACTGGTGAGCAAATTCGATACAGTCTTTGTTCAATCGCATTTTATCGGGATTGAGAACGCCACCGGGTATCATTAATGCATCATAATTATCAGGATCGGCTTCCATAATGTTTATATCAACAGGCAATTCAATTGACCAATGATCATGGTTCCATGCCTTTACTTTTTCTTTTTGAGGTGAAACAATATGGACTGTTGCACCGGCCTCTTCCAATGCTTTTTTTGGACTTGTTAATTCTACTTCTTCAAAACCATTTTCAGTTATGATTGCAATTTTTTTTCCTTCAAGATTTTTCATAATGCAAAATTTAGTTTTACAAAAAGCTTTACCGGATTAGCAACAAAAAATACGCCTTGTTCAATTTTTTGAATAGAACGCGGAGTTGTTAAAAATCCCACAAATACTAAAAGCCGCTTCATGGAAGCGGCTTTAGCGCGCAACAATTCATACTAACTTTCTTTAACGGTGTTGTGTTGTGTCTGTATTGTTATTCATATTACCGTTATTCATGTTTGAAGTAGTATCTGTTGTTGACGGGTTTGAATTATTCGTTGATGATTTTGATGAATTACAACTCATAATTACTGTGGTAGCAACGGCCGTAAAAATTACTAATATGCGCTTCATAGGCTTTATTTTTTTGTTTATTAAATTGATTGAATTGTATTTCATCAATTTTCCTGCCAGCAAACTGAAATACTTTTAAAAAAAATAAAACATGAACGGGAATTTTTTTTCACACTTTTAAAATGCTGAAGAAAATGCCTTATGGTATAGGCTATTATTAGTCGCATGAGTCACATGCCCTGCAGTCCATTTTTTTTATGGGCAAGCAACTGAAAAGCATTAGGCTTCCGTTGTGTCACTCACTTGTACACCTGAAACAATATTGAGCATTTGGAAGAACTAAGATTGAATGTAATTCTGCAAATGAGAAATGGTTTCCTGTTGGGTTATGATCGTTTCGGTAACAACATCATTTATGGAAAGAATACCAGCAAGAATGTTTCCGTCCATAACAGGTAAGTATCGAAGATTTTGTTGAGACATCAGTTGCATACAATAATCAACCGTGTCTTTTGAATGCACTGAGGGAAAATCAGAAGACATGATCTCTCCTACTGTTGTATCGGTAGATGATCTTCCTTTCAAAATTATTTTTCTTGAATAATCTCTCTCGGTCATTATACCAAGAAACTTATCGTTTTCAGCCACTACTACCGAACCAATATTTTGGTCAGCCATCATGCGTAATGCATCAATTACAGGAAGAGAAGGAGTAACCGTTGTTACTCTGCTGCCCTTGCGGCGAAGTATGTCTGAAACTTTTCTCATCTTGTTTAAATTTGGAAGTGGTAAGTTACAAAAAATAGAGAAAAAATTTACGTGAAAATTTTGGAAATTGAGTTTTCAAAACTATTGTTGTTTTGCTGCAACGATTTCTCTAATCTTCCGTATTCCTTTTCAAAAAGTGATTACATTTTTTACAGAAGTTCGAAGCCAATAGCAGTATTAACGGCATTTCTTACAGAATCAATTGCAGCGTTGATTGCTTCTTCTGCAGCAACGATTCCTATAATTTCTTCCGAAAGCAAAGTGATTTTTACAGTGTTCTTATGCAAATCAAGCAAAAGATGAGCTTGTTCTTCTGTAATAGAGCCATTTAGCCACATCTCTTCAATATCCACTAAACTCTGAGCTAAAGTTTTGAAAGAAGAAGTTGCCAGATCTTTAACGGCAGGCCATTTATCTGCAAGTACCTTTTTTGCAGACTCAAGCATTTGCCTTATTAATGATGAAACGTCAAGCTTGTTCATTATCGTAATTTTTTACAGGTTAGCTCTTTTCTCTTTTCAAAGCATTTTGGGCAGCCAACATTGCCTGAAGTGATTGTTCTATCAGGCCTTTAGCAGTTTCCACAAGTTTTTTATCCGTGAATCCTATTTTATGTAAGGACTCAAGATCCTGAATATTTTTATAAAGCAACTCTACCTGCTCCGTTACTTTAGTGTATTTAGGAAGGGAATTGCTTCTGATTTTCAAAGTTTCAATTTCACCAAAGATCTCAATATACGAATCTCGAAAATTTTCGTATTTGTTATCATCAGGTTTATGATCATCTATATTTTTTTCAATCTTAACAATCATTGTTGACACATCTGTAGAAATTTTTTGAATACTTTCATCAACAGTTTCATCATACGCGCCAATAAGCACCACATGGCAGCTAACCAACAGGAGTGGTACGACAAAAACGAAAAGCCACTGTTTCGGTTTGGTTAATTGTAAATACATAATCAATAAACGAAGAATAAATTTATGGGGTAACTGTTATTTTAAATTTTGAAATTTTTCCATTCAACACATCAATAACATCTGCGATCACTTCCGATGAAGTGTAATAATACCAATGTTTCAAAAGTGTTTCTTCAAGATCTGCGTTACGATCTTCAATTGTTACGCTTACATCTGCATCAAACACATCCGCAAGTGTACTGTCTACACGTTTTCTTCCGTAACGGCCCAGCCTGTTGGTAAAATTCTTTGTAAATTTTGCAATATCGAGAACATGGTCTTCGTGATTAAAATAAACATGCACCCTCACACCAAGATCGAGCAAAACATTGTAAGGTTTTTCTTTTTCAAATATATCGTATTCAATATCGGCAGCCATCAAGACGATTTGGCCAAACAATTCCGGAATAAGTAATTTTTTTATTTGCAATTCAAGGATCATGTGCTTAAGAACTCTGTGACCCATACTGTGCGCCATAAAATGAATACTGCAATTGCACGCAGGATTTTTTGCAAACACCAAAAACTCTTTAAAGAAACGTATCACTTTTTCCATTCCTCTTGCAAGAGCCTGGCCCGAACGCTCCGCATCCTTTTCATCATTCCAGTAATGCAAAGGAATTTTCGGATGCATACCGGGCCACGTAAAGATTATAATGTGCTTTACAGGCGATGTTGTTTGATTCACATAACACTCATTCAAAGTTTTAAACGCATTGCGAACACCGTTAAGATTCGTATTAAAACCATGAATAAAAAAGAGTGCATCGTTTGAAGTGGTGCTTGTGCCTGCCGGTCCGATCATCTGATCATACACAAGCTTGAAAAACTTTGCAGAGCCCTTTAAATCATCAGCATTTTTATCTGCAAGGTTTTGATAAGTGATCTCTTCTGTTGTATCAGGTTCAGGAAAAAGCGTGAATTTGTTTGCAGCAATATCATACGTGCCAAAGCGAAGATTATCTCCGGCGTGTTCTTTGCCATCTTCACGGATAGATTCACTGCCATCGGAATTAGCAATGATCTCACGATTGGTGATAAAAAAATTCATAGAGGGATTTTAAATCGTTGGTGAATGGGTAAACTATACGAATATAAGATTTGTTATCTACTTCATTAATTTCTCACTCAACTCATTTATCAACTCTCTTCCTTTATCAACTTCATTCTTCAATTCTTTTTCATTAAAATGTTTTTCATTGATAAAATTTTTCAAATGGTCGTCGAGTGCTAAGATCAATTTTTTCACAGGTGCATCAGAAGATTCTGCAGCGAGCGTTCTTATGATGTTTATCTTTTCATAATCAGAAATTCCTTCTCTTAATTTTTCAAAACGAACGGAACTGCTTCCCGGATAAACCATGAAACAATCACCCGTTGGCCAATAAGCAAAACGTGCATCTCTTAAAGGATCTTCAGGCCAGTTATCATAAGCCCACCGCAAAAAGCCATCATAATTTTTTGCCGCTGCATACCATCCTTCCCATCTTGCCTCAATCGGTGGAGAGAAAACAAAATTGTTTGGTTTAACAGGATCGCACGCAACATAATAAGTAGTGGTGAAACCTTTTTTATCTCTTGCTTTTTTATCCGCGTCATTTGGTTCCTTTGCATACTTCACACAATAATCATCTAATAAAGTATCAAGGTTTTTGTTCCAGTCTCCTGCATAAGTTATTTTCCAGTCTTTTGAATTTTCTCGTATCACTTTTATTGCACCCAAAGTTTCTTCCATCGTATTTTCATTAATGCCGAGATAAGTTTTATCAAGCCAACCTCTCTTTTGAAGATGGATTTTCAGATCATGTAAAAAAATATTCCAATTTGTTCTGAATGTATCAGAGGTTGCCGGCCATGATTCAAAAACATAATTATCCGTCACTTCATCAAAATAACGGAACCTGTTTCCCCATGGGATTGGAGTATAAATTGTTATTGCTTTATCAATGCCGACGCTCATAGCCAATTCAACATACTGATCAAAAATTTTGTAATCAAATTTCCATGCGCCATTCTTTTGTCTTATCCATTTTATCATTTCTTTGTCGGGAGAATAAGTTACATCAGCCCAGGGAGAATACACTGCATAAGTAGTGATGTATGTTCCTCCGGCATCTGCATATAACTTAAGATGTTTTTTCAAAATTGCTTTGTGTTCATCCGACCAGGGTTGCACATGAAAATGTTCTGCAACAGACCACGGATTCTGCCACAGGTCAAGCCTGAATTTCCAATCATGGGGAGGTGGCAATGTCTGATTCTGCACTTTTATACTTAAAGGCAAAACCACATGTTTATTTTCAGATGATACTTCAATTGTTCCTTTATAAATGCCTGATTCCGCAGTTGAAGGAATATTGCACGAAACCCAAACGGGACGAACTGTTTTACCGGGAAGATCAAACCGGTCAAATGATTCAAGACGATCGGGTAAAAGATACGCTTTATTCAATGGCTCATCTCCGCATGTTGCGTCACGTGAATCATACGGATAAGCGGAAAGAACATATCGTTCCATCTGCATTTGAAAATTCTCTTTGCTTAACAAGTTTCCTTTTTCATTTTTCAGATCGCTTATTTTAAAACGAACCTGTTGTAATGTATCAGTTGACCATACTACAATTTGTGTATTCAATCTTTCTCCTTTCCATCCCGTAGCATTCCATGAAGCTGCTTCATTTTTTATTTCCGGCACTTCTGTTCGGAAATACAAAGCATTTTCAGACCCAAACGCCGCATGTATTCCACCGGGTTGATTTTCCCATTCTGCCGCATTAACCGGTGCATCTAAAGTGTATTCAGAAATATAATGTGAGCTGCTGATTTTTGGTAAAAGCGCTGAATCAATTTGTCCTTTGAAAGATTGAGAGAAAGCAATACACGACAATAAAAAATTTACAGAAAGAAAAGCAATCGTCCTTTTCATTATATATTTTTTTGAAGCGAACTGCAAAAATAACTTACGCAGATTAATTGAAAATATAAACAAGTGAATACGTTCTTTGATCAGTACTGCTATAGTCAATAAAAAATTTTTTATCAACTAAAAGACGAATCCATATTTTTAGCCAATAATACATTACGATGAATACAACAGCGGCAATTGCAACAAAAAAACAAAGCAACACAAAAGCGATCTTTATCATCGGCGTTTTATTTTTCATTTTTGGTTTTGTAACGTGGTTGAACGGAACACTTATCCCTTTTTTAAAACTCGCCTGCCAGCTTAAAAATGATATACAGGCATTTTTTGTTACTTCTGCTTTTTACATGGCTTACTTTTTTCTTGCCATTCCTTCTTCAGCAATTTTGAAGAGAACAGGATATAAAAAAGGAATGGCGCTTGGTTTATTTGTCATGGCTGTCGGATCGATCATATTTGTGCCAGCAGCACAAACAAGAAATTTCTCATTATTTCTTACGGGCTTATTTGTGCAGGCTACCGGATTGGCATTGTTGCAAACCGCTTCTAATCCATACATCAGTATTATCGGTCCTATTGAAAGCGCAGCACAAAGGATCAGTATCATGGGCATTTGCAACAAAACTGCCGGTATGATAAGTCCGCTTATCTTAGGCGCCGTAGTGTTGAAGGATGCAACACCTTTGGAAATACGGATAAATTCCACCACTGATCCTGTATTGAAAGAAACATTATTGCAGGAACTTGCATCAAGAGTGATTACGCCTTATATTGTCATTACAATTTTATTGGTGATACTTACTTTGATGATCTGGTATTCTTCGTTACCGGAAATCGATACAGATAAAAACGGTCAGGCTTCTTCAACAACTGTAAAAAATAAAACAAGTGTTTTTCAATTTCCGCATTTATTACTCGGCGTGCTTTGCATTTTTGTTTATGTGGGTGCCGAAGTGCTTGCAGGGGATGCTATCGGTATTTATGGAAGATCAGAAGGTTTGCCGCTCGATGTAACCAGATACTTTACTACTTATACTTTGCTGGCAATGGTGATCGGTTATATAGTTGGCGTTCTAACAATTCCTAAAATTATCTCGCAGCAACGAGCGCTGAAAATTTCTGCGATACTTGGTGTTATTCTCTCTGTAGCAATTTTTCTTTCGCATGGTTATACATCTATCGTGTTAATTGCAATGCTTGGTTTGGCAAACTCATTAATGTGGCCTGCAATTTTTCCGTTGGCAATTGATGGCCTCGGTAAGTTCACAAAGATCGGCTCAGCATTTTTAATTATGGGCATTGTCGGCGGCGCTGCCATTCCACTTGTTTATGCGTCATTGAAAGATAAGCTGCACCTTTCAAACACATTCTCTTTTGTTGTTACTATTCTTCCATGCTATCTCTATATTTTTTATTATGCCCTAAAAGGTTATAAAGCAGGAAAATAATTTTTGTTTTTATTGTGAGCCCGACTTCTGAAACACTAGTGCGGCTTATGTTGCGTCGCACTCTTGTACGTCTGCTCTTTATTCAGCAATCAAACATCAAATTGCTTTGGTCTTCAGCGTGTGTTCACAATTTTTAGTCGCATCTTTCATTAATGCTCCTTCTATGGTATTAGTATTTTTCATGAACATCATCTAAATAATTCAAAATTTTAATTCAAGAATAAAAAATAATTTTGAGAAGGTAAAGGCGGCAAGAAGTTAATGATAAAAGTAGCAAGTACCGGGTTTTTATTTGGGAAGAGACTCACTAATTTAGATTCGCAAAAACTTTCTATATGAGCATCGACAACATTGATTTTCTCAACCTGTTAGAAAACGAAGAAACACTCGATCCTGAAAATTGGGACGAGTTAAAAACGCTGGGTCACGAAATGGTGGATGTAATGCTTGATTTTTTAAAGAATCAACGAAAATATCCTGCATGGAGAAAACCCGGCGATGATGTAAAAAATTTTTTGAGTGAATCCTTGCCTCAAGAATCTGAAGCCAGGAACAAAGTGTTTCATGATTTTGTAAACAATATACTTCCGTATTCAAAAGGCAATGTGCATCCGCGTTATTGGGCTTGGGTAGAAGGTGGGGGCACTCCGTTTGGAATGCTTGCTGATATGCTTGCATCCGGCATGAACCCGAATCTTGGTATTGGTGATCATGCTGCAATGTATGTTGAATTACAGGTGCTCAACTGGATAAAAGAATTTCTTGGTTTTTCTTCAGAAGCAAGCGGGTTACTGGTGAGCGGGGGCTCAGTTGCAAACTTCACCGCATTAACAGTTGCACGCAACAGCATTGATGCAGAGATTCGGACAAAAGGTTTATTTGAAGCAAGATCGCGGCTTACAATATACGGTTCAACTGAAACACACAGTTGTGTTCAAAAATCAATAGAAACATTAGGACTTGGGAGCGACTCGTTTATAAAAATCCCTGTCGATAAGGATTATAAAATTGATTTGAAGGAATTGCAGCAAGCAATTAGTAAGGATAAAAAAAGAGGGCGCTTACCTTTTTGCATTGTTGGAAATGCGGGAACTGTGAACACCGGTGCAATTGATCCTTTAAATGAACTTGCAGTGCTTGCCAAAAGAGAAAAATTATGGTTTCATGTTGATGGCGCATTTGGTGCATTTGCTGCTGTTGTGAATGAACTGAAAAAGGAAATACAAGGTTTGCATGAAGCAGATTCGCTTGCATTGGATCTGCACAAGTGGATGTGCATGCCTTACGAAACAGGATGCGTGCTGATAAAAAATAAAGAGTTGCATCGCAAGGCATTTCAACTTGATCCGCCGTATCTCACGTCGCATGAGAGAGGCTTGCCTGCAGGACCTGAAAGCTTTGGTAATTACGGGTTGCAACTGTCACGGGGTTTTCGTGCATTAAAAGTGTGGATGAGTCTGAAAGAACATGGCAGCGAAAAATATAAGAGGATCATCAAACAAAATATTGCCCAGGCAAAATATCTTGAATACCTCATCAGGCAATCGGATAAACTTGAATTGATGGCGCCGGTATCACTCAACATTGTTTGTTTTCGTTTCAGCAATCCGGAATTAACAACAAAAGAACTGAACGTATTGAATCGTGAAATTTTAATGACATTGCATGAACGCGGTATTGCCATTCCGACTTATACTTTTCTCGGTAACAAATATGTGCTGCGTGTTGCCAATGTAAATCACCGTAGCAGAAAAGAAGATTTTGAAATGCTTGTTAAGGCTGTTGCCGAAATTGGAAATATATTACTTGAAGAAGGATTTATTAAAAGACCAATGGTGGTAGATTGAGAGAACATTCACTTGAATATTTCATGAGAGAAACTAATTTATTTTCTAACTTTCATGAAATATTTTAATTGATTTTATAAAATCGTCATTATGGATATCCGTCATTTGAAAATGATACAGGAAGTTGCAAAACAAGGGAATCTTACCAAAGCGGCTGAACATCTGTTTCTTTCTCAATCTGCTTTAAGTCACCAGTTAAAAGATGTGGAAGATTATTTTAAAACTCAGATATTCATTCGCGAGAAAAAGCAAATGATTCTTACAGGTGCAGGAAAAATAATTTTGGAAGCGGGTGAAAAAATTCTCGCCGAACTTGAAGCAACAAAAAGCAAAATCCGGCAACTCACAGATAAAAATGCAGGTGAGATCCGCATCAGCACTGAATGTTACACGTCTTATCATTGGCTTTCGGGCTTTCTTTCTGAATTCAGAACCTTGTATCCAAAAGTGCATATTCATATCAACCCCGAAGCAACTTATAATTCTGTAAAGGCATTGCTTGAGGATAAAATTGATATTGCAATTGTGGATGATGACCTTAATCCCAAGTTAAATTATACACCGCTTTTCAGGGATGAATTTGTTGCCGTTGTTCATAATGATCATCCCATAGCAGAGCTGAGGTGGGTAGAACACGAAAGTTTTTATGGTGAAGACTATATCATGTACAATATTCCCAATGAGATAAGCACTGTTTTCAAAACTATTTTCAAAAAAGGTCAACCGAAGAGAGTTTATAAAATTGCTTTAACGGAAGCGATCATTCAAATGGTAAAGGCAGGAATCGGGGTAAGCATTCTTCCTCACTGGATTGTTGCACCGCATATTGAATCGGGTGAATTAACCGCAGTTCCTGTAACAAGAAAAGGAATGAAACGTACATGGTATGCTGCAACTTTGAAGAGCAAAGAACAACCACCTTATATTAATGTGTTTATAAAAAATCTCTCCAAGCATTTGAAACACTCAGAAGAACTTGCCATGCTGGAATATAATTAATGGTAATCTGCAAATGTAATTGCGTTGCTGATTAGAATTATTTTTTATTCTTCAAATACGTTCGAGCTTTTCTTTTGTGAAGTCATTTCTCACATTGCCGGTATTTAGCGTTGATGCGGGTTCAAAAAGAATAAGATGAACTTCATCGCGTGCAACGGGCCTATGCTCCATACCTTTTGGAATATTAATTGATCCGTCTCTAAGCTGCATCTCAAGCTCACCTTTGATAATAAAAAACATTTCGTCTTCACTATCATGTTTGTGCCAGACAAATTCTCCTTTAAGTTTTGTAACCTTCACCTGTTGACCGTTTAATTCACCGATTATGCGTGGATTCCAATAATCATTTATCCTGCTAAGTTTCTCTTCAATGTTTACTTTTTCAATTTTCATAAAGCGTATTTTTTGAGGACACTTCCACAAAATTAATTCATGTTAATTCTCCCCGTCATGCAATTAATTAATGAATATGATAAATAAATCTCAACTAAGAACGATGAATACTTATTTAAATTTATTTAGCAAAAATTATCACATGGAGTTTGATATAAATAAATCTCTTCAAATTCTCGAACGAACACCTCTTGTGCTTGACGTATTATTGAAAAACCTGGATAAGGAATGATAATGAACAACGAAGGTGGAGAAACATGGAGTCCTTATGTTGTAACGGGGCATTTTGTTTTTGCAGAGAAGACAAACTGGATACCAAGAATAAAAGCGATTGTTTATAATGAATTTGACAATAAATTTCCGCCATTTAACCGCTTTGGCCAATTTGAAGACAGTAAAGGAAAATCACTTGATGATCTCATTGAAGAGTTCAAAACCTGGCGGAAACAAAATATAATTCTGCTGAAAAATATTCTGAACGATGAAGAATTACTCAATAAAACCGGCATTCATCCTGAATTTGGCGAGGTAACGTTGCGTCAACTCCTCGCAACATGGGTAGTACACGATTTTACACATCTTTCACAAATCATCAGAGTAATGGCGAAACAATATAAAGAAGCCATTGGCCCGTGGGTTGCTTATCTTTCGGTAGTTAAATAAAATTCATTATCTCGCAAAGCTCACAAAGGAGAAGGTGCAAGTCAATATTTTTCCTTATGTGCTCCAAGGGAAGTTTTTTGATCAACCGCATTCAGAACGTTGAAGTGAGTGACACAACAGGCGATGCCATACGGACCGCCGTTCGTCTCCAAAAAATAGAAAAACATTCGTTCTTAGTTAATCAAAATGGTTGTTTTATTCTAATTTTTTTTGAGAAATCTTTCTGCACAGGAAATGTTAATAACATAAAATTGCGGACGCAAAACTTTTGAAAAATGTGAAGAAATAAAATTTTCTTATGTAAAAGCCATTGCAATATGTGCATAAGTATGTGCGTTAACTCTTAATGAAATTTAATGTTGTAAAATTTTTTACGGCATCAATTTCACGTATATATTCGTTGCCCTTTACTCATCGGGATGCATTTGAACGCTACCAAAATTTTCTAAGAAACTATGAACAACAAATGACCCCGGCGAGAATTTGTGAACAATAAGTTTACTGAATCTTATTACACTTTAACGATGGATCTTACCAATTTGAATAAAGACAGAAAGGGCAGAAGAAAGCCTTCGATCGATCTCAGTACAATGGTTTACGGCAAAGTGCCGCCACAGGCAAAAGACCTGGAGGAAGCTGTGCTTGGCGCGATTATGCTGGAGAAAGGTGCGTTCGATACCGTGATTGAAATTTTAAAACCCGAATGTTTTTACGTTGATGCGAATCAACGCATTTTTCGTGCGTTTCAAAATCTTGCACAAAACAGTTTACCGATTGATATCTTAACTGTAGTTGAAGAGTTGAAAAAAAGCGAGGAGCTTGATTCTGTCGGCGGTCCTTATTATGTGACCAAACTTACAAATGCAGTTGTTTCAACGGCGAACATTGAAGCGCATTCAAGGATCATTCTGCAAAAATTTGTGCAGCGTGAATTGATTCGTATCAGCGGGGAAATAATTGGTGAAGCATACGAAGAAAGCACTGATGTTTTTGATCTGATGGATGACGCGGAAGATAAAATTTTTCAGATCACCAACAACTTTTTGAAGACCGATTATAAAGAGATGGGCAGCGCGCTTGCACAAGCCATCAACCGCATTGATGAACTGCGCACAAAGAAAGATGAGATTTCAGGTGTGCCAAGTGGATTCAGCAGTCTCGACAGAATTACCTATGGCTGGCAACCTACCGATTTGATTATTCTCGCTGCGCGTCCATCGGTTGGTAAAACCGCATTTGCATTGAATCTTGCACGCAATGCCGCATTGCATCCTACAAAGCCAACAGCAGTTGGTTTCTTCTCGCTTGAAATGAGTGCAGCTCAATTGGTGCAGCGTATTCTTTCTGCGGAGAGCGAGATAATGATGGAGAAAATTGCAAGAGGAAAACTGGAAGAACACGAATACCAGCAACTGCATAAACGCGGTATCACAAAATTGGAAAAGGCTCCGATTTATATCGACGATACGGCAGCGCTTAACATATTTGAATTTCGTGCAAAAGCAAGAAGGCTTGTAAACAAACATCATGTTGGAATTATCATAATAGATTATTTGCAGTTAATGAGCGGTACCGGCGACAGAAACGGAAATCGTGAGCAGGAAATCAGCACCATCTCAAGAAACCTGAAGGCGCTTGCAAAAGAATTAAATGTTCCCATCATAGCGTTAAGCCAGTTGAGCCGTGCAGTTGAAACAAGAAAAGAAAGCAAGATGCCTCAGTTGAGTGACCTTCGTGAATCGGGTGCAATAGAGCAGGATGCTGATATGGTAATGTTTATTTATCGTCCTGAATATTACGAAAACTTCACCAACGAAATGGGCGAAAGCACCCGCGGTGAAACACATATAAAAATTGCAAAGCATCGTAACGGTGCGCTTGATATTGTAAAGCTTCGTGCGTTATTGCACATTCAAAAATTTGAAGAGTGGGATGATAATGATGGTTTCAAACCACAAGGCGGAAATTGGAAACCGCTTGGTCCTTCGCCAACACCGGGAAGCGGTTCAGGTGATGAAGCCGGCGGGAAATTCTTCATACAAAAAGGCAGTCGAATGAACAGCGGCTCATTTGATGAAGGTTTTGAAGAAGAAACCCCGTTTTGATTGCAGATTGCAGATTTTGGATTTTTTTGATACCGGCTTTGTTTTTCATGGTATCGTCCCTTGCGTCGCAATCACTTTGACTGTAACAATTCTATTAAACAATTTTTATTCTTATTACTCCGGACACTTTACATACTTTATTTACTTTACATACTTATTGCATAAAGTATGTCACTGCCTCTTTTTTTCATAGATCACATTGATAAAAGCAATACCATCATTTTACCCGAAGACACAAGCAAACATTGTGTGCAGGTCTTGCGCATGAAAGAAGGAGAACAACTACAACTTACCGATGGTAAAGGAAATTTACTTACTGCAAAAATTATAAATGCTGATAGAAAACATTGTACGGTAAATGTTGAAGAAGAAAAATTTCAACAATCTCCTGCGAGAAAAATTTCCATTGCAATTTCTCTTTTAAAAAATGCAAGCCGCTTTGAATGGTTCCTGGAAAAAGCAACAGAGATAGGTGCTTCAGAAATAATACCATTGTTATGTGAAAGAACAGAAAGGCAACATTTTCGTTTCGACCGGATGAACAATATTCTTATTTCCGCTATGCTGCAAAGTCAGCAAACATGGTTGCCTGTTTTGCACGAGCCACAACTTTTTGAAAAAATTGTTTCCTCATCAGTGTATCCGCAAAAATTTATAGCCCATTGTGAAACTGATAAAGAAAAGAATAATCTTGCTTCTGTTGTTAAGCAAAATCAGTTGCAAATATTAATTGGTCCGGAAGGAGATTTTACAAAAGAGGAAATTGAAAAAGCAATTCAGAAAAATTATCAACCGGTTTCATTAGGTGATACACGATTACGTGCCGAGACAGCAGGCATTATTGCAGCAACACTTTTGATGAACACCTGAATCCAAATTTTTTCTTCGCTTACAAAATGATTCTTAATCAACAGTACAAGAGTCCCCTCTATAAGCGGCGATGATGTTTCCGTTAATACAACTCTGTGTACTTTGCGTCTTTTTCTTAGCTATCTCTGCGTCCAAATTAAGCACGCAAAGAACGCTGAGCAAACGCAAAGTGCGGAGAGCAAGCTGAGTTGTATAAAAGCTACCGTGTGTACACATCTCTTGCAAGTTTCCATCCTTTAAAGATGTTATAAAACTTTTTAATGCCTATCCATAATGTGGTAATACCGGCATCTCCAAAACTGTTTTTAAATGTATGACCTAATAACGTTTTCCTTTTCTGACAAATCTATCATATTTGTGTACACACCATAGGTACAAGAAATCGACGCAACGGAAAACAAATCAGCGTAATGAAGCTTGGCTAATAATAATCCGATCAATTCAACTTTTAGTCACAAAAAAACTCCTCCATAGAAATGGTGGAGTTTTTAACCCTTAAAACAACCAACATGAAAATTCTTATCTACATATATTACAATCGAATTGTGATTTTGTTCATAAAAAATTTTACTGGAGAGCAATATCCAATACCTGCTGCATGGTTTTAACATAGTGGAAAGTGAGGCCTTTGATAAATGCACTTTCGATTTCATTTACATCTTTTTCGTTTTGTGCGCAAATGATAATTTCTTTTAAGCCGGCACGCTTTGCAGCAAGCACTTTTTCTTTGATGCCACCCACCGGCAACACCTGTCCGCGAAGTGTGATCTCACCTGTCATAGCAAGATATGGTTTCACTTTGCGGCCTGTGAATGCTGACGCAAGCGATGTAAGCATTGTAACTCCAGCGCTTGGCCCATCCTTAGGCACTGCACCTTCGGGCACATGCACATGAACATTTCTTTTTGAAAATAATACCGGATCAATGTTGTATTTTTTCGCGTTTGCCTGCAGGTAAGTTAATGCTGTTGTTGCACTCTCTTTCATTACATTCCCGAGATTCCCTGTAAGTTTCAAATCGCCTTTGCCTTCGCTTAATATTGTTTCAATAAAAAGAATATCACCGCCAACATAGGTCCATGCAAGGCCAACGGCAACACCCGGCATATTTGCTGTCTTGTATATTTCATTGCTGTAGCGCGGCGTGCCCAAAATTTTTTGAACGTCAGAAAGAGTAAGTGATGATTTAATTTGATTTTTCAATGCATATTCTTTTGCTTCAAAGCGCATAATGCTTGCAAGCTGGCGATCCAGTTCTCTTACGCCACTTTCTCTCGTGTACTGTTCGATAATTTTTTCAAGCACATTATCCGCAATCTTAAAATTTACTTTTCCCAATCCATGCGCTTCTTTTTGTTTAGGAACAAGATGCCGTTTTGCTATTTCAATTTTTTCTTCAACTGCGTAACCACCCAAATCAATTATCTCAAGCCTGTCGCGAAGTGCAGGTTGAATATTTTGAATGTTGTTTGCAGTGGCAATGAATAGCACTTTGCTTAGATCATATTCAAGCTCGAGGTAATTATCGTAAAAAGAATTGTTTTGCTCAGGATCTAAAACCTCCAGCAACGCAGAAGAAGGATCGCCACGAAAATCGTTACCGATCTTATCAATTTCATCGAGTATCATCACAGGGTTGGATGATTTTACTTTGCGTATATTTTGCAAAACTCTTCCCGGCATCGCACCGATATATGTTTTGCGATGCCCCCGTATTTCACTTTCATCATGTAAACCACCGAGACTTACTCTTACATATTTTCTCCCTACTGCATGAGCAATACTTTTGCCGAGTGAAGTTTTACCAATACCGGGAGGACCAACAAAACAAAGTATCGGGCTCTTCATGTCGCCCTTCAATTTCAACACAGCCAAATATTCGAGAATGCGTTCTTTAATTTTTTTTACACCATAATGATCATTATCAAGAATTTGTTTTGCATGTTTAAGATCATAATTATCGGTAGTGTAATCCTCCCAGGGAAGATCAAGCATCAGGTCGAGATGATTGTACACCACTGAATAATCAGGTGTGCTTGGATGCATGCGCTCCAGTTTTTCAATACCTGATTTGAACATGTTCTTTGCAGACTCAGGCCATTTTTTTAATTCGGCCTTTTTCTTCATCTGATTTATTTCACGTTCATTGGTATCGCCTCCCAGTTCTTCTTTAATGCTTTTTAATTGTTGCTGTAAAAAATATTCACGTTGCTGCTTGTCAATTTCGGTTCGCGTTTTTGTAGTTACTTTATTTTTTAATTCAGCGAATTGCAATTCCCGTTGCAACAATTCAATTAATTTTTCCGCACGAAGTTTAACATCATCAATCTCCAACAGGTTTTGTTTTTCTTTCAAATCACTGTTGAGATTACTGCTTACAAAATTTATGAGGAATGAAGGATTTTCGATATTCTTTAAAATAATAGAAGCTTCCGTAGGAAGATTGGGCGATACTTGTATTATCTGCGTCGCGAGTTCTTTTATTGATGCGGTGTATGCGTCAAAATCTTCATCCTGCAATTTATCATCGTCAGGTAAAACACTAATCTTTGCCTTAAAGTATGGTTCTTCTTCAACCAGTGCAAGCATTTGAAAACGCTTCTTACCTTGAATAATGAT
>Ga0207657_10002186_pt1 | contig 21186 bp, 18 predicted proteins | sample KBSC33metaG_FD_184316 | JGI IMG/M metagenome (GOLD analysis project Ga0207657, IMG submission 184316) | Corn rhizosphere microbial communities from Kellogg Biological Station, Michigan, USA - KBS C3-3 metaG (SPAdes) (version 2) | ecosystem: Host-associated > Plants > Roots > Rhizosphere > Soil ... | reverse complement strand
TCCGCCAGGACCGCACGGCATCATGCGGAAGCGAAACAGCAGGCTGAGGCAGTTTGCTGACGGATGAAATAGAAGGGCCGCCCGACGGCGGGCCGCAACGGCCCTTCTACCAATCCCGGAGTGTCGGAGGTTCTCCGCGACCGCGTTGATAATGACCCGATGCTTTTCAGGTTCCACTCCGCCGCCCTCCCTTACTTCCAGAGCGGGCCGGTCACGGACGGACCGGCGCTTAGTCCGCGACGACAGTCCGCCAGACTGCGAAGGCAAAAGCCAGAACGGAGACCAGGAGACCCGCGAATACGAATGGTGTGTGCATGGCCCCCTGAACAAGTCTCTTGGCCTGACGTTCCCTTGGTAGCCGTGAAATACCGGCTCTTCGGACTCCGAAGACTTAACCTACAGCGTTCAAAGTTAGCAGAAGCTGATCGACCCTGAACGATCGAAGAGACGTCTTGAATCACAACCTTGCGTTTCGTTGGACATCGCCCGGACAAAATAACGGCCCCGGATCGCTCCGGGGCCGTTCGTGTTTGGGCCTAGCCTACCGCCTTAGCCGCGCTCACCGCTCGATGCCGGCGGCGGGGGCGGCGGGGGCGGCGGAGGCGGCGGCGGTACGGCAGGACACATGTCGCTCACCGCGATGATCGACCCGTCCGCGCAAGTCTGGGTTGCCGGCAGCGGCGGCGGGGGCGCAGGAGGCGGCGGCGCCAGTCGGGTCGCTTGCCCACCTCCGAACTTGAAGCTCAGCCGAGCCATAACGGCGTCCACGCTGGCACGCGTACGATAGGTCTCCGGATTGCTGCCAAGGGTTCCATCGTCAAATACATTGTCACCGGTGCTTGTTTTGGAGCCGAGTTTGACGTGGGTATAGTCGGCGCCGAAGATCACGTGACTGGAGAGGGCATAATCGATGCCGGCGCCCAGCGCATATCCATTCTGCCGGTCGTTCTTCGTGTAGGTGACAAGCGATTCGTTATCGCGAGCACGGAAATTGACCTTACCGCTTGCGTAGCCGCCCTTGGCGTAGATCATGAACCGGTCGAACGCATATCCGGCACGACCGACGAAGGTGATGTAGTTTCGGATCTTTGCCGTTTCCGTATCGCTATCGGGGAAGTAGGGACTGACGATCGTTTCCCGAATGCGCGTCGCGGTCCAGTCTCCTTCCGCTCCGAGCACAAACTGGCCCCATTGATACTGGGCGCCAACGTGCGCGCCGCCGGCAAGGCCGGTCTTTCGGAACTTGAAGCCCTCGGTTCCAGCCGGGACAAGATCGGTGAAGAAGCCGCCGCTCGGCTGCGTTACGTCGGTAGCCGTGATGCGGCCGTGTGCGGCGCCGACCTGTGCACCGACATAGAATCCGCTCCAATCGTAGCGTGGGCCGGTATCGGCCGCTGAAGCCGCCGTCGTTCCGAGACCTGCAATGCAGGCAAATACAAATAGGTTTCTCACTGTCATCCCCGTTAAGTAGCTTGCCAAAACCCATTGGGGTCAAATTCGTTAAGGCATAATTACTCAACCATTCCGGTTGATATGGTCGGGCAAATGGATGGTTCTGAGTGAGATTGGCGGCACTGATATGGCCGGCGCGGTGGCATGACTCTGTATCGCGCACTAAAGTGCCTTAGGAACGCTCGCGCATCGTCCAACCAGCGACGGACCGTCTGTCTTTAAGGAAGTGCGCGACTTGCTTCAGACAATTTGAGCTGCGTTGAGCCGTGCATGGACCCTCGCTGGACGATGAAGATGCTCAGCGGGCGGAAAGCTGCCATTTAGCGATCATTCAACAACGTCGCATCGAACCAAACGTCTTCATGACCCGGCGCCACTTGGAACCGCCAGCCCGGTGGTAGCCCAAGGTACGGGATTATCTCTGGTAGAATGTCGCTTAGGTGGTCTGCGTGAACCGGCTGAAAGAAGCCGTCTGCGGACGAAAGCCTCTCGCCCGCCCATACATACCAGCCTGACGTGTCTCCCTTTGGCGGGTGGCGGAGGCCGTTGATGGGTCGCTGGTTCAAGGTCGCCAAAGCTAATCCGAGCTTCGCATCAGCAGGGCTTGGACGAAACTCGACGCCGAACCGCTCACATAAGCCGGCTTGCAGATCGTTCATGAGCAAGTCGCTAACACAGGCAGCCTAACGGCAGGAATGGGTCGAAAGCGGAGGCTAGCGTGATCTGTCGTCGGAAGTCATGGCTCCGGCGAGTTGTCTGTTCGCCAGACCGCAAGCGTGACGCCATTCCAGCCTCGACACGCCTTCTTCGATGCGAGACTGGCTAATGTCCCCGACGATCAGTCCAAACCGCCAGGCCTGGTCCCCGCCGGGCGCTTGGGACAGGTGCCAAGCGGGCCGCGACGATCCACGACCTGGATTCCCTTGCACTTGGCGGCGATGACCAGCCGCTCGAGCACGCCATTGCCGGGAAAAGCGATCAGGCATCGGGGCTTCAGCGACAGCATCTGCTCGTTGCGCCGGAAACCGGCACGCGCACCAAGCCGGCGATCGAGGCCGAAGGTGATTTGCGCAACCTTGCGGCGCTCGGCCCAGGCCGCCGCCACACGGTCGAGGCCCCTGCCGTCGCCGCCGTGGACGAGGACCATGTCGGCAACATGGTCTCGCACCCTGTCGAGCGTTCGCCAGACATTGTCGGCGACCGTCTTGGCCTCGTCTGTGCTGGCGAAGGAAAGGCGTCCGCCAGCGAACAGGACCGCGGTTCCCTCGGGCATCGACGCCCGCCGACGACTTTCGGCCCGCGCGCGCAGGAAGTCGCGCCCGTCGATCACCGCCGATGTCAGGGTTGCGCCGTGATTAACACGCGATCCGGTCCCCGGGCGCCACGATGAGCCGGTTTCGTTGAGGTAGAGCCGAGCCGCGGCTTCGCGCAGCATTTCCATGCCGAGCATCGCCGCCTCCGAGGCATGGGCTCGCGCGACCTGCTGCTCGAGCTTGGTCGAATGCACTTCCGAGCCGTCCGCCGAGGCGAGAAGGCAGCGGATCTCATCAGTCGCACGGTCGAGCTGGGCCGTGCGCTTGGCCGCCGCGCGGTGGAAGAGATTGACGAAGCCCCAGGCGATCTCTTCGGCGTCATCCTCGAGCGCCGTATCCGGAAACAGCGCCAGGAGGTCCGACCACACGCCCGCAAGGGTCTGTTCGACGGCCGCGCCGTCCGGAAGGTCGGTATTGTCGTTGGGCGCGGAGCGCTCGATTGCGAGATGGCCAAGTTCAAGCTGCCCAAGTTGGTGAGCGAGGGTTGTAGGCATTGTCTGTCTCCCGTCGGTTGCACCGCGCTCGGGCGGCGCCGGGACCCCGCAAACCCGGCTCCAACCGCGTCTGCCGCACCGCGGCGAAGCCAAGGGCAAACCCCCCGGCGGAGGCTGGCGCGGGCAGCGCCGCCAAGCGGCGCAACACGGGCCGAGAGACGGTGGGTTGCGGCGACGCGGCGCCGGGTCAGGGCCTCTCCCGCCGCGCCACGACGCGCGAGGAGAGCAGAGCCAGAGCGCTGGCAGCCACGCAGGCGTGAAGCCTGGAGCGTAGTGCACCCCCGCTTTGCTTCCGATCCATCGGACTCCCGAGCCGCAGGGACTGACGAGACCGGTTCGGCAGCTGCTGGCGTCGGCGGTGGGCAATTGCGCCGCGATCCCTTCCAGCGCGATGATCGAAGCCAACATGCGTGTTCTTCCCCGGCGCTTGTCCGGGTCGGCGGCACTCAGGAACTCTCGTTCGGCACGGGTCGGAAACGGCGGGGAATCCGGGCGACGATCCGTCCCGGCGCCAAGGGCCGGCTGCAATCGCGGCGGTAAGTCGGGCGCGCCTGCATATCCCCGTTGAACGCGCCCTCCGATCGGTTTTGACTAGATCCGGTTCGCCGTTCCCGGCCGGTGCCGAGGATGGGCGGCCCTCGCCCTCCCGAGAAGAGCCGCCCCGAGGAATTGCCTGGAGACGTCAGGCCGCTTCCCCGATCTCCTGAGCGACGCCCGGATCGTTCGCAGCGGCTCCGTCACCGTGCCCGGAATCGATCTCCTCGCGGTCGTCGTCGTCCATTGACTGCGGGGCTGCCTGCGGCGTGAAGCGCATGGCCTCCGGAACCCAGGCGAGCGCCGCCTGCTTGACGTCGGCCTCGGCGATGAATCCGCCGGCGAAGATGCGCTCGCAAGCCTCGGCAAGCTCGGCCTTCCTGGCCTTGGCATAGGGCGCCGCAAGCGGTGGTCCGCCGACTTCGACCAGTGCGGCCAATGCCAGGCTCTTTGGCAAACGGTCGAAATAATTGGCGCCGGTGGGCCGCCACCAATGCGGGACGTCGATCCCGAGCAAGGTACCGAGATGATCGTGGAACGCACAGGCGCGCTCGCCAGGAACACCGGCACTCGCCTCGAGGCTGCGGGCGACCGCATGGCCGAGCCACGCCATCCGAGCGGCGTCCGGCAAGGCGCGGAAGGCGTCGAAGCGATCGGCGCGCGACGCCCCATCGAGCCAGCTGCGGTCGAGCCCCTCGCTGGCCGCGGCGGCCGCGTGCGTGGCCTTGGCATCCGGGGTCTTGAACCCGACGACAGGATCGCCCGGCCTGCCGGCGGTAAGCGTCGAGCCGCTCTTCTCGCTCGAGAAGCCGGCAGCGCCGTCGACCATCACGAAGGTCGCGAGGTCGAGCGCGAAACCCGGATCCGCCGCAACATGGACCGCAAGAATGTCGCGGCGCTGGATGGCAAGCTCGTCCACCAGCGCGCGGGGAAGGCCACCGGCTCGCCCCGCCGCGGGTTCGCCTTTGTCCGATGCGAGGGTGTCGTCCGCCTGTTCCCCCGCTTCATCGTCGGTAACCTCGACGAAAAACGCCGGATCGAGCTTCGGCAGGCCCTCATGATCGAGCAACAGGAAGGTGCCGACGCGGTCCTTGAGTTCGGGATCGATCAGCGGCGGCTTGTCGCTGATGGCATCGATCTCCCGGTCGAGCGTGCGGATCTTCTCTTCCGCCTCGCGCCGGACGGTCTCGTCGGTCTCTTCGTCCTCGAGCAGGGCGACAAAACCACCGATCTGTTCCTCCAGCGCCTCGACCCGGGCCGTTTCCTCTTCGCTCAGTGGCGCGCGCTCCGCAGCCACCCGGCGAAGCCCCTGCGCGTCCGAATAGCCGACCCAGCTGTCGAGGCAGGGACGGACGAAGGCGAGGCCGCGCTCGGCCGCCATCTCGCCGGCAAGCGCGGCCATTTTTTCGGCAGCAAGCCGCTCGAGGAGGGCGACATCCAGCCAGCGCGCCTCTTCGGCATCGGCGAACAAGTCGCGTTCAATGCGGCCGCCGGCCGCGACATAAGCCTCCTCGCCGACGAACCGCGCCCGCCGGTCCGCCGCGCTCGCCGTCGCCTGCGTCATCATCCGGCGGATGCTGTCGGGATGGCTGGACATGTAGGAATTACGGACCTGCTCGAAGACATAGGCCTGGCGCTCGGCATCCGGCGTCGCCGCATAGGCCTTGGCGACGTCGAGGCCGATCTCGCCAGCGCCAAGCGCGTCGAACACTTGCGGAGCGAGCATTGCCAGCCTCAGCCGTCCCTCGACGAAGCGGACCGTCAGTCCGAACCGCCGGGCAATCGCCTGCGGTTCGGCGCCCTGTTCGACCAACGCCTGGAAGGCCAGGCATTCGTCGGCGGGGTTCATGGCGAGCCGCTGGAAATTCTCGGCAAGGCTCGATTCCCGCGCTTCTTCGGCGTTGACGACCAGGCAGCAGACGCCGTGATCGGCCGCGAGCTTGCCCTCTTCGGCAAGCGCAAGAAGCGCCTGACGGCGGCGCTCGCCGGCTTCGACGGCAAAGCACCCCCGGGGTTTTCTGACGCTGGTGACGACGAGATTCTGGAGAAGTCCGCGGGCCGCGATGTCGCACTTGAGCTCGAGATCGGCGGCGGGATCGCTCGACCTGCGGACATTGCGCGGGCTGGCGACGAGCTTGTTCAAGGGAATGGTCGTAATCATGGCGAAGCCTTTCGGATGAGAGCCGGTGCAGCCTCTCCGCACCCGTCGCTCACCCAGCCTCCCGCTCCCCTCCCCTCTGGAGAGGCGGAGCCCGGCACACGGCCCGAAGCACGTCGTTCCAATCGTCGCCGGGACGGTCGGGGCAGAGCGTAGCGATGGCGACGGTGGACCCGAATGCCGCCCGTGCCAGCCGCTCGGCGCGGGCGCCGCCGGCATCGTGATCGAGGAAGAGGACAAGTTCGCGCAGGTCGCCAGGGAGTGCGATTCGCCCGAACCGCTCGGTTCCGAGCGTCGCCCAGCAGGGCACTCCGAACATGGCACTTGCCGACAAGGCCGTCTCGATGCCCTCGGCGAGGCCGAGCCGGGAACCAGCGCCGCCGAGGCGGACCGCGCCCGCCCCGAAACGGCCGAGACCGCAGCGCCGCGGGCCGGAGCCGGAATCCTCGCGATCATTGGCTCCAAGAAAGGTTCGATGGATGGCGACCAGTCCCGAAGAATCGCGAACGGCGGCGATCAGCGCGGGCCTGAAGCTTGCAAGCGGGCCGCCGCCGCTCGGCGTTCGCGGGTGGAAGCGAAGCTGGGCAGACATGGTAGCGATGCCACGCGCTCCGAGATAGTCGGCCGCTGGAGTGCCCGCGATCGAGTGGGCTTGCTCCCACAGCCGGATCGCGGCGGCGTGCCGGCGGTCGTCACCGGTGCGGGCGTCTGTCCGCTCCCCTGCCCCTGGCGAAGGTTCAAGCAGGTGCTCGCGCTCCAGCGCTCGAAGGATGGCGGACGCATCGCAGCCAGCGAAGCAATGGAGGAGAAGCCGCGTGCGGCCCGGGCGAACGCTCAGGGACGGCGTCCGATCGTCATGGGCCGGACAACGGCACATGCCGCCGCAAGCACTCCAGCGCCCACCCAGCCGTTCGACGAGCGCCCGGCCCTCCTGTTCAACGCTCTCGGCCTGTCCATCGAATCCCATCTTCGCCGCTCCTGCCGTTCCGCGATAGGGCCGCTGCCTCTCCTCCCGGGCCGCTCATTGCGGCGCCTCGCCAAGGGCGACGAACAAGCCTGTCGCGGCGGGATCGCGAAGGGGTGGGAGCGCAGCACGCTGCAGGCCTGTCCGAAACGCGAACAGCGCCGCGGCCGAGCGCGGATGGCGGGGCGGCGGATGGCGGGGCGCAGGCGCTAGCGTCGCAAGATACAGGCGGGTCTCGGCGGGGAGCACGCGGGCGCCCGACAGCATCGCCGCGTACCGGCCCGGACCGGCGTTATAGGCAGCGAACAGGCCAGGATAGCCGAAGCGGTCGTACATCGCGCGGAGATAAGCCGCCCCCGCGAGGATATTGTCGCGGGGATCGAAGGGATCGGTGCCGAGGCCGAGCTGTGCGCGAAGGTCGCGCCAGGTGGCCGGCATCAGCTGCATCAGCCCCATCGCTCCGGCGCGGCTGACGACGGGCCGCCCGCCAAGATCAGTCCGGCCGCCGCTCTCGATGCGCATGACCCTGACGATCCAGTCCGCGGGGATCCCGAAGCGGCGCGACGCCTCGGCGACGGGCCCGGCCCAGCGATCGATCGGGCCGGCGGCAGCGACGGTTGGCCAGCCAAGCAGCGCCGCCGCCACCCAAGTCAAGCGCGCCAAAGCAGCCGCGCCGCGCCGATCACGTCGGCCCTTTTGCTAATCCCGAAATAGCGCCCGTCGAACGCCAGCTGGCCCGGACTTAACAGGAAGAGATCCCCAGGGCCAAGCCGCCTGCAGCCCGACCAGGCCGGCATCAAGCGCCCGGCGGGATCGCGAGCGCGGCGGACCGCAGTCGACCGGCCGTTGATTCTGACGATGCGGCCGCGCGCACAAACGAGGTCGCCTGCCGCAGCGGCTACGCGCTTCACCAGCGGCACGTCGAATGGAATGTAGCGGCGAGCGGCGGCGAGCCGGCGCGCCGGACCCGGCGCAAAGGCGATGACGAGGCCGCCGGCGCGGGGTGGGCCAAGGCGCTCGACGGCATAGAGACCGACCGGGCTGCTCGAGCTTGCATTCCACACGAGCAGCGGCCGCGGCGGCGACAGCAAGGTGGCGCCAAGCGCCAATGCGGTCAGCACCGCAAGCCCGGTCCAAAGAATCGATCGTCCCTTGCACTGCTGCGCGAAGCTGCGGCGAAGCCGACCCAATCGATTGCACCGAGCATCCCGCGAGCCGCGGTGAAGCGCGGTCATCGCGGACCGCCGGACGCCTCGGACCAGCCGTCGAGGTCGTCGATATGATAACGGACGTAGCGGCAGTGACGGCGGAACCGCGGGCCGCCGCCACTGCCCCGCATCGCCTGCAGCTTGCGCGGGCTGAGTCCGAGATAGAAAGCCGCCTGCTCCGTCGACAGGAACGGGCTCCCTTTCTTCGCGCGGACCGCCCGCGCAACATCGTCTTCCATTATTGAACCTCCCATGGGCCGCGCGCGTGCGTCCCGCCCGGTCGCCGCATTCGGCCGCATTGCGCCCGGCGGGGAGGCTCGATTTCGAAGCCAGGCAAAATCGATCCGCCGGCACAGGACAATGGATTCCGGCGCCCGCTGGCGGAGGGCACTGGTCCAGCCATCCGAAAAGGCGTGTGGCGATTGGTCTCGCGCATCCGATCAATGGCGCCGGGAATCAGCGCAGAAGCGCCCGGTAGCCACCAGCCGCGATCGCACGCGACGAGCGAACCAGCCGCTGCACCTGCAACCGGACGCTGGACTCCCGCACCCGCCACCCGGACTGTGCGACGGACTCGCTCAGGAGCACGGCTGCGATGCTGCGCTGGTCTGCCCCGGCCATGAAAGCGTCATATGAGCGGAGCAGCATGATCCAGCGACGGGCTCGGACCTCCGGCCGATGAAGCGCGCGGGAGAAGCGGCCGCTGCGGCAGAGAGCAAGGAGGCGCTGCAAGGTCAGTAGCGCGCGTTCGGCCGACCCGATCCCCTCAATGACATAACGAAGCCGAAGAGGCCCGCTGGTGAAGCATTGGGGCGGTCCGTCCAGCCGGATCTGGCGAAGCCCGTCCGAAAGCAGCAGATGCTCGCCGCGATCGCTCGCGGCGACCCCGGCCAGCGCGGCAAAGCGGGATGCATCGAAGAGCTCGCCGCAACCCGTACCGGGCTCGACGGCAAGAACCAGCCGGCAGTCCTGCTGCCGCCACAACGGCCGGGCCACAGGTACGCCGAGCCCGGCAGGCTCGAACGCGACCAGGCCGAACATTTGGGGTGTGGCCCGACGTTCGTCCGGGCCGGACAGACGCTGCGCCGCGGCACTTTGATAGTCGGGATCGCGGCGCAACCATTCCCATGCGAACAGCGCGCGGTCGGCGCCGAGCAGCGGCCGATAGGCCGCGCCATCGCGCCAGTCCGGCAATATTGCATCGCCCGTTCGCACGCCCCGAGACCAGCGCGCGCGCGCGCATCGCGCCATTCCCCCGCTTGAGGGAGTTGTGCAAATCGGAGCCCAAGGCCGAGGCAACCGGATTCACGCACGCGATGCGTTCCTCTGCAGGGTGCCGAGGTCGGGTGACGTAACCCTTGCCGGGACCCGAAAGGGGTCGCAAAGGCGATGCCCTGACCGGCATCTTCGCTTGGAAACGCCGCATCTCTACAAGCCGGTGCTTCCCCCTGACGACGGAAACGCATCGTCGAAGCTGATCCAGGAATCGCGAAGGCCATAGACGACGAGCTGCGTTCGGCTAACGGTGTCATAGGCCCTGCGCGCACGCTTCACATATTGGCGTGCCGTGTGCGGGCTGAGGCCGAGGATGCAGGCGATCTCCCAGTCGGTCTTGCCGAGCGCGACCAAGCGCAGGCACTGCAGCTCGCGCCTGCTGAGATGCGGGCGCGGTTGCTGCGCTGAGGGCCGCAAGCGCCTTGCGGCGCACAGCGCATGCGCTCCAATGAGTTCCGCGCAATGCAGTCGCGCAGCCGGCAGATCTTGTCCGGCACGCATCGCGAACGAGCAGGATGCGCTCGGCTCGCCAGGCACATTGGCGGGGACGGTCATTCCGGCGCCAAGGCCGAAGCGGCGGCTTCGCGCAAGGATCATATTGTGCCGGCGTTGCATTGGGATCAAGCGCTCAAGCTCGCGCCATCCGAACCCGACGTTCGTCCGCCGGCTCGCGAGATGGACGGGGTCGTGGTCGCCATAGCCGCGAGCGGTGAACTCCTTCACCCAGTCCGCGGGGTAATTGTCGATCCTCACCCGCACGGGGTTTTCGCCGGCCGGGCTGGAGTGATCAAGCAAAGCGAAATAGGCAAAGCCGAGCTCGCGCGTCGCATCGTCGAGGAGTGCGCGCAGCCGCGGCAGGTCGCCGCACGCCTGCGCGGCTTCAGCGAACGCGTCGCTCAGCCGCCGCACCCGCCCCGCTCCCCATGGATCGCTTCACGACCAGGCGCAAAGCGCACCTCCCACGTTCACCGAGCGTTGTTGAACTTTTGCGAAATATCTTACGAACAAATGAATATATTTGAATGGCCGCGCGAAGCCCGCCATTGTTCCGGCGCTCGGACCCAGCAAGGCCCCTTCGCTTGAGAACCGGAGGCGCCGAGCGAGGTTGAAAGGGCGTCCGGGAATGACGTGACTTGGAACACCCTCCCTGGATGTCGCGGTTGAGCCGCAGCGAGGGATGTTCGATCGAGTAGAAGCGTTTGTCAGAGCGGTGCGTGGGCTGGACACGGAGGACGCGCTTGGCGAAGCGCTCGCCGAGATCTGCAGCGACCTCGGGTTTCGTTATTTCGCGCTGACGCACCATGTCGACGTACGGCGCAGCAGCGCGGCGATCCGCATCCACAATTATCCGGACGGCTGGGCCGAGTGGTTCGACGAGCAGCCGCTCGGCGTAACGGATCCTGTGCACCGTGCAAGCCATCTCACCAGCGTCGGCTTCAGCTGGTCGCGGCTTCCGGAAATGATTGCTTTGACTGCCGGAGATCGCCGAGTGCTCGACCTCGCCCGCAAGGAAGGCATCGGCGACGGCTTCACGGTGCCGGCCCATGTGCCGGGCGAAGCGCACGGCTCCTGCTCCTTTGCCTGCGCCGCGGGGGAGCCGTTTGCAGAGCAGCATCTTCCGCTTCTGCAGCTGGTCGGCTCGTTTGCGTTCGAAGCCGCCCGGCGCATGCACCGCGGCCGCGTTTCGACTGGTCCAATCGAGCTTACCGAACGGCAGCGCGAATGCGTGATGTGGGCGGCGCGCGGCAAATCGGACTGGGAAATCGCCCGAGTCCTCGGCGTCAGCGAAGCGACGGTGGGCGAACATCTCCGCCACGCTTATGAGCGCTACGGCGTCGGCAAAAGGACTCTGGTCACGGTCCATGCCCTGTTCGATGGCACCATCGGTTTCCTGGACGTCCTGCGCCGATAAACGCCCCGCCGATCATTTCCCGTCGCGCAATTTTCGTCCGCAGAAGACCTCGTCTGGCATCGATTGCGAGTTGGCTGGCCGCGAACCCGGCGTCCGACGGCGGACCGAACGATCGCCTCAAGAACAGCCTTCTCGTGGCCGCACGCTTGCTTGCAATGAACAATGCACTAATCGAAGCCATCAACCATCCGCGCCTGAAAACATGATCCCAACAGTCAATTTCGCAGTGGTTGGTGCCGGCGGGTTCGCACGCTTCGCCGTGAGGCAATTCGTCAAACGCGAGGGGACTCGCCTCGCGGGCGTCTACGACAATAATCCCGAATCCAGCAGGCTGTTGCGGAGCCTGAACCCGAAACTTCAGATCTATGCGACCCTCGATGCGCTGTTGGCCGATCCGGCGGTCGATCTCGTCTACATCGGCTCGCCGCCATCCCTTCATCATGAGCAGAGCCTTGCTGCACTCAAGGCCGGCAAGCATGTGATTTGCGAAAAGCCTGCGGCAATCGACGTTCGTCAGGCGCGCGAACTGCGGCAATATGCCGATGAAAACGGCCTGCTGTTCGTGGTCAATCTCATGCAGCGCTACAACCCGCTCTATGCCGCAGTCGCAACGCTGATCAATGAGCGCCTCCTCGGCGAATTCGTCCATGGCTTCTTCGAGAATTACGCCAGCGACGAATTCCTTCCCGCAGAGCACTGGTTCTGGGAGGATGGCTTGAGCGGCGGCATCTTCATCGAACATGGCGTTCATTTTTTCGACATGTTCGCCGGCTGGCTCGGCACGGGTGAAGTCGTCGCCGCGCAACGGCTGCAGCGGCCGGGTCACCCACGGATCCGGGACATCGCGCAATGCGAAATTATCTATCCGGGCAACGCTCCCGTCCATTTCTATCACGCTTTCAACCAGCCGAAGATCCTCGATCGGCAGGAACTGCGCCTTCAGTTCGAGCGAGGCGACCTGACGCTCCATGAGTGGGTCCCGAACCGGCTGGTTCTACAGGCGGCGTGCACTGGCCGAGAGGAGGAGCGACTGAAGGCGCTATTCCCCGGGGCGACGGTCACCGTCCTTCAAGAATGGGACGGGCCGCAACATTCGCAAGGCCGGTTCAAGCGGATCGAATATGATCGGAAAATCCGGTTCGACACCGGTGAGATCCAGCCGAAGGCCGAGGTTTACGAAGCCCTGATCCGCGCAATGTTCGACGACCAGCTCAACTGGCTGGCCGACCGTTCGCGCCAGCGAACGATCGACGCCGGCAATGCGGTGGAGTCGCTGGCGACTGCCGTTGCCGCCGACAGGCTGGCCGAGCGAGAGCGCTTCGACCTCGCCTAGAATGGATGGGTTGCAAGCGCGTCATCGGCGCGCAGCGCCTCGCGATCGTCGATCGGACCTGAGGCGAGGTCCCGGCCGCGCGTGACGATGGTTCGCGCAACGAGGATCGAAAACATCTGGAGACCGGCGATCAGCAGGATTGCATAGCGCAGCGCGACGGTCGTCGAGAACAGGTTTGCCAGCAGCAGGAAGGCGACCGCTCCGCTGAAACGGCCGACATAGAGTCCGGCCTCGTGGTTCAGGATGTAGCTGAACTCGCTGCGATTCTCGATGCGCTTGACGATGTCGATCACACGAAACTGGATCGGGTAATAAGCAAGGTCGAGGAGCGGCTTGGCGATCAGCAGGAACATCATGAACAGAATGACGCCGATCGAATTGAACAGGATTGCGTTGCACGTCGCTGCAACGAGGAACAGAACCAGCCCCGCCGCAAAGATCCTGATCCGGTCGCCGGGGCCGGTGAGCCGGCCGACGACGTACATCGCAATCGACGCGACCAGCGCGCCGAGCGTCTGCGCAGTTCCGAGCGAGCCTTCGTCGCCCAACAATGTCATGATCAGCATCGAGGGCGCTGTCACCAGGAACCCCTGGCCGAGGCCCTTCAGCAGTGCGAGCAGCAGCAAGCGGTTCCACAGCGGGTGGAAACGGAAATAGACGAAGCGCTTGGCGGCGGGATTGGCGAACTGTCCGCGCATGCAGATCGCCGACGCCAGGATGGTGATCGCGAATGCGATGCCGATGATGACCAGATAGGCATGGTGGGCGTTGCCGCTATTGCCCTGGCCATGGATGAACCAGCCGATCGCGAACGGCATCACGACGGCGACGATCGTGTAGATGAAGGTCTCGAGCCCGTAATAATAATTGCGATTGTGGTCGTTCGTGACGTCGAGCACGAGGGTGTCGCGATTGGCCCAGTAAAAGCCGAACGACATGCCCATGATCAGTCCGGCGATCGCGATTCCGCGATTGTCGAGCTCTTTCAGGGACATCATTGCAAGCATCGAGACGCCGCTCAAAAGCATTCCGGCGCTGAACAGTTTGCGGATATTGAAGTGCCGCAAAAGGAAGCCGTTGAGGAGGAAGGTCAGCGGGATTCCGGTGTAGATCGTGAGCTGGTAGATGACGACCTTGGACGGATCGTTCGACGAACGCATGATGTAGGCCGAGACAAAGGTGTCGATCACCGGCCCGACCAGCGCATAGACCATGTTGGTCAGAATCAAGGTCCGGAAATTGGCCGACTGTCCCCGAAAGAATGCCAGTTCGGTCCTGAGCTTGCCAATCATTCGACGGGCCTAAGCAGCGAGAGGATTCGCCTCAGGGACAGCCGCGCGCCGCAAACGAATTCGTCGGCCGCGCCGTAATAGATGGTGATGGTGTCGCCGTCGGGGTCAAGCACGTGGCCGTTGGTGAAGACGACGTGGCCGAAGAAACCCTGCAACTCGTACGGCTCGAGCGGCCGCATCAGCGGCTCGTCGGTCATTGCCAGGATCTTCGACGGATTCTCGAGGTCGAGCAGGAATGCGCCCAGCCCATAATGGTTGTCGTCGTTGGCGCCGTGATAGATTGCCAGCCAGCCACGATCGGTCCTGATCGGCGCCGCGCCAGCACCGACGCGGGCACTGTCCCATTTTCCCGGCCGGGTCCGGACCAGGCAGCGATGGTCGCCCCAATGCCGGCCGTCGGGCGATGAGGCCAGCCAGATGTAATTGCCGCCGACGAACAGGCTCGACGGCCGGTGCAGCATGACGAAGCGGCCGCCGATCTTCTCCTCGAAGATGGCACAATCCTTATTGTGGGGCGGGAGGATCATCCCGTGCCTGTCGAACCGCCGCCAATCCCTGGTCGTGCGCATGGCAACGCCGACGCCATTGGACGACACAGCCGTGTAGGTCAGATGAAATGTGTCGCCGATCTGCGACACCCGGCAATCCTCGATTCCGTAACTTTCCTGCACCCCGAGACCGGTCAGCGGGGGATAACCTTCGGGTTCCTCGAAACGGACGCCGTCGTCGGAGCACAGCAAGCGCAGATGCGACAGGGTCGTGAGATAATCCTCGCCCTTGTAGCTGACCAACCGCGGATCGCCGGTCGCAAGATCCGGATCATTTTGATCGAGCTCGACGATCCTGGTCCTGCCATTCTCGTCGAGAATGGGGAAGGAAACCTTGCCCGGAACCTGCCGGGGCCGCTCGGCAACCCGCACCAGTAGCCAGGTCTTGCCCTGGAAGCGGAACGCGCCAGGGTTGAGCAAACAGGCGATTTCCAGCCCGGCCATGCTCGGCTGAAGATCATCCGGCGACAGGATCGGATTTTGCGGAAACCGGTCGGCAATATCCCTGTTCATTTCGCGGCGCGCGTGTTGCTTGGCGAGCCCGGCGATGCCGAAACAGGCGCGTCCGGACCGATCCCGGCGATGAGCGCGGACCCGGCGGCATCGCCCATGATCTCGGATCGCTCGTCGACCAGCCAGCATTCGCCCCGCTGGAACCCTTCGCCGTTGATCGAGCCGCTTCCGGCAACAGGGACGAACCAGCAGAGGCCGTCCGGCGCAAGCAGTGATGACTCACCCACTGTCCAGGATCGGATTTCGAGGCTGAAGGGCGCATCGCCTGGGGCGAGCAACGGCCGCGTGTCGCCGATGGTCAGGTGGATCGGAGCGCGCCCATAGGGCGCCAGGCTGCTGACGGACAAGCCATGCTCCAGGTGCAGCTCACGCGGACGCCCGTAATCGTACAGTCGGTAGGTGACGTCCGCATTCTGCTGAATCTCGACGAGCGTGATTCCAGCGCCGATGGCGTGCACCGTTCCGGCCGGAATGAAGACGAAGTCGCCGGGCTCGATCGGCTTCCAGTCGATCAGTTGCTCGATGCTGCCATCCGCAATGGCCGCGCGCATCCCGGTCTCGGCGATCCGCCGGGTGAGGCCGATGCCGAGAACGGCGCCGGGCTCGCAATCGACGATGTACCAGCATTCTTCCTTGCCGGACGCCAGTCCGTGCAGGCTTGCATCGACGTCGCCGGGATGAACCTGGATCGAAAGCCGCTCGCTGGTGAAGATGTATTTGACGAGCAACGGCAAGGCCGGATTGCGTCGCTCTTCGAACCAAATCTCGCCAATCTTCCGCCCGTCCGGGTTGAGGAACGGCTCGGGCAAGTCGGTCCTCCCCCAGGGTTTATCGACGGCCCGGGCGCGAAGGTTCAACGCCATGCGCGCTTCGGGCGGCGCGTCATTGGGGCCCGCGCGCAACGGCCAGTCCGACGAACGTGTCGGCAGTCCCGTAATAGAGATAGAGCTTGCCCTCGAAGTAGCTGAGCCCCTCGAGAAAGGTCGTTCCCGCCTTGTATTGCCCGCTCTTCTCCCATGGCCTTTCGGGACGAATGAATGGCGAGTCCGAGCGCGCGAGCAGCCGGGTCGGATCGTTGCGATCGAGCAGCGCCTGTCCGCCCGAATAAGCGCCAGCGCCGATGGTCGGGTCGCGATCGCGATCGGAGTCCGAGTTCTTGCCATTGTAGAGCATGACGATGCCCTTGTCGGTGACGAGCGGCGGCGGCCCGACCTCGGGGATCCCGCTATCGAACAGGAACCGGCGCGCGGACATCAGCACGAACAGCTCGCCGTCCGCCTGCTGGACCGGTGTCCAGTTGACGAGGTTGGTCGATGTCGCGAGGTGGATATGCTCCTCGCCGAACACCATCCAGTATCTGCCGCGAATCCGCGCGGCCTTCATCCGGCCACCTTCGATCTTCTGGATGATCGCCGCCGACTTGGTCGCGAGATTCTCGAATGGCGAGCCGGCGAACGCCGAGCCGTGCTTGTGCCAGTGGATGAGGTCGCGCGACGAGGCGAGGCCGAGGCGGACGCGCTGGCGGTTCCACTGGGTGTAAGTGACGTAATAAGTGCCGTCGGGCCCCTCGCACAGCCTTGGATCCTCGCAACCGCCCTCCCATTCCGCCTGCTTCTGGTCATCTTCGGCAGGATAGAGGACGGGTTGCGGGCGAACCGTAAAGTGCACGCCGTCGGGCGATGACGCATAGCCGAGGCGCGAGGTGTGATATCCGATGACTGTCTGTTCGGGCTGGTCCTCGGCACGGAACAGGACGACCATTTTGCCGTCGCGCACCACGGAGGCCGGGTTGAAGGTATGGGCCGCCATCCATTGGACCGGGCGCTTGCGCATCGGGCAGTCGAACACGGCCTTCGGATCGGGCCTGATCACCGGCGTGTCGCCGACGCGCGCGAACGGGCCCAGCTGCCAATGGGCTGGATGCCGGGCCAGGCGCGCAGACCGCGACCGGCTTGCGGCAGCCGTTGCGGCGCCGGACAACGCAACCGCGAAGCTCGCTCCAACGCCTTTCAGGAACTCGGCGCGGGTCCATCGAATTCGGCTCATGCGGGCTCCTGATGACTACGGAACGACCCCGCCAGGTCCTCAAGGGTTGCGCCCTTCGTCTCCGGGAAGAAGCGGGCGACGACGAACACTTGCGCCAGGGTCACCGCGGCGAAGACGACGAAAGGCAGACCCCGCGAATGCGCGGCGACGATCGGAAACAGCAATGTGATTGCGAAGTTGATGATCCAGTGCGTTGCACTGCCCATGCTCTGCCCGGTTGCGCGAACCGAATTGGGGAAGATTTCCGACAGATAGACCCAGATCACCGCGCCTTGCGAGAAGGCAAAGGCAAGGATGAAGAGCACCAGCAGGACCAGCAGATAGCCGGTCCCGTGACCGGTGCCCATGACGAATGCGACGCATCCGAGCGCGATCGACATGACGAAGGCGCCGCTGACCAGAAGCGTCTTGCGGCCCAGGCGGTCGATGAACGTCATTCCGACCATGGTCGCCAGCAGGTTGGCAAGGCCGACGGCGACGGCCTGAAGGTCGCCGGAGACCTTCCCGAAGCCAGCAGCGGCAAAGATGTCGTTGAGATAGTAAAGGATCGCATTGATTCCGGTGAACTGATTGAAGAAGGCAAGCAGCATCGCGAAGACGATCGGCTTGCGGTGCAACCGCCAGCTCAGCCGGCCATGCCCCTCTTCGGGAGCGGTAATGTCGGCGAGGGTTTCGGTTGCGCCGACCCTTTTCAGGCTTTCCTCGGCTTCCGCCGAGCGTCCCCTCGACGCGAGCCAGCGGGCGCTTTGCGGAATGAAGAACAGCATTACGAAGAAGAACAGCGAGGGAAATGCGGCGACGCCGACCTTCCAGCGCCACTCCGCGTCGCCGCCGACCAGCTGCCCGACGACATAATTGCTGAGATAAGCGAGCAGGATTCCGAACACGATGTTGAATTGGAAGAGGCCGACCATGAAGCCGCGCCGCCGCGCTGGGACGATCTCCGAGATGTAGACCGGGGCGAGCACCGAGGCGGCGCCGACGGCCAGCCCGAGCACAAGCCGCGAAAAGCCGAAGATATAGACCGTCGGGGCGAAGGCGCAGCCGATCGACGCGACGGAGAACAGCAGCCCGACGAGCTTCAGCGTGTCGCGACCGCCGAGGCGATTCCCGACCAGGCCTGCGGCGAGCGCGCCGACGCAGGTGCCGATGAGAGCGATCGAAACGGTCAGTCCAAGACCGGCGTCACTAAGGTGGAAAACGGTCCTGAGCGCCGTCGTCACGCCTGAGATGACGGCGGTGTCGAAGCCGAACAGAAGGCCCGCCAACGAGGCGACGACGACCGTAAACACGTTGATCCGGCTCATGCTCATCTCCCCATAAGTATGATGTTTTGTTTTTTTAAACTCGGGCTTGTCAATCGCATTTCGGCTTCTCAAAATAAAAAAACCGACTAATCGATCTGCGTGCGCCCAGCGCACCGCCTCCCTTCGGTCGGCAACAAGCAGATTGGTGATCGCCAAGACCATGGAAAGTCAGGCGCGAGTGACACGACCGCTCAAGGCGAGCCTGTCGGGCACCAATCTCGAGCTTACCGGCGATTACAACCAGCGGCTGGTCTACCAGGCGGTCCGCACCAAAGGGCCGGTCACGCGCAACGATCTTGCGGAGCTGACCGGTCTGGCCAAGCCGACCATCGCCGGGATCGTCAAAAGGCTGTTGCGCAGCGACCTGATCTCGGAGACCGGCCGCATCTACGGCGGGCGCGGGCAGCCCGCCGTCCACCTCGAGACCCGTCGCGACGGCTGTTACTCGATCGGCCTGCAGGTCGATGAGGACCAATTGGCGCTGGTCGTCATCGATGCGCTCGGCAAGCCCGTCAACCGCTCCATCACCAATCTGCCGTCCGCGTCCCGGGGACGGATGAACGAGTTCCTGCAGCATCAGTTCGCCGAGCTCGCCGGAGGCATTCGCCGCGAGCGGATCATTGGTCTTGGAGTCGCGATGTCGGGCGGAATCGCGGCCGGTCGGCCGCGCCATGCCGAACTCGGTGACAGCAGCGGCATCGACCTGCTCGCATTGTCCGAAATCGGGCAGGACATCCCGATCTATATCGATAGCGACCTCGCCGCGGCAACCGCCGGCGAATTGCTGTTCGGCTTCGGCGCAACGCTTCGGAACTATTATTACATCCTGATGGACGAGCGGCCGGTCGGCGGCCTCGTCATGCAGCAGGCGCTATTCAAAGGCGCTCATCCCGGCCAGAAGCGGTTCCTGTTTCCCGATGCGGACCTCGGCTGGTGCAACGAGGCGGTGGCAGCCGAGCGCGATGCCCGGTTCAACCACCAGGTGCCTTCCGAGCCTGACGACGCCTGGCTGGACGCCGCTTGCGAGGACCTCGTGCCGCTGCTGATCTCCATCAATTGCATGCTTGATCCCGGCAGCGTGCTGCTTGGCGGCCGCTTTCCCGATGCCTGGCTCGCGGCCCTTGCCGATCGATGCAACGCGCTGCTGCTCGACTGCGCCGAGCAGATTCCAAGCCATGCGCTGGTCCAGCCGGCGCAGCTCGGGCCTGACGTGACCCTGATCGGGGCTGCGAGCCTGCCGATGCGCGCCCGGCTGTTCCCGATCGAAGAGGCGCTGCTGAAGACCCATGACCATGTCGGCTGACGGCGGCTGTGAGCCGGGCGCAACGAAGGCGAGGTTGCGATGAAGCCGCCGCGCAGCATGTTTCCGTTCCAATCGTCCCGCGACGATGTCAGCCGGGAGGCTGGAAACGAATTGACAGCGGAGCCTGGCTATCTGCGGTTAAGCATCGACGCCAATCACAACCAGCGCGTCGTGTTCCAGGAAATTCGCACGCGCAGGCGCGTCACGCGAAGCGAGCTTGCGAGCATCACGGGACTAACGAAGCCGACGATCGTCAATGTGTCGCGGCAGCTTTTGCAGGCGGGCCTGATCCTCGAATCGGAGCGATCGACCGTCGGTCGCGGGCAACCTGCCTGGGTGCTCGAGCTCAATCCCGACGGCGCTTATTCAGCGGGGCTGAACATCGACCGCGATCACCTGACGCTCGTGGCTCTCGATCTTGCTGGACAGATCCGCGGCCGCGTGTCGGCCGAAATCAGCTTTGCGTCGCCCGACCAGTCCCGAAGCTTCCTCGCCGATGCGTGGAAGACCCTGGCGACGCGATCCAAAATCCCCGTCGATCGCGTGATTGGCCTCGGTGTCGCCTTGCCCGACGACCTCGGCACCCTCGCGTTCCCGGGAAAGCCGCCGGCTTATGCCGCCTGGGCGCACACCGACACCGCCGGCCTGGTCCGGTCGACCTACCCGGGTCCTGTGTTCGTCGAGAACGACGCCGTTGCGGCGGCAATCGGCGAAGCACAGTTCGGCCATGGCCTCGAGGCGCCGAGTTTCGTCTACATCCTCATCAGCGTGCTGCTCGGCGGCGGTATCGTGATCAACCGCAACTATTTCCCGGGCGAGCATGGTCGCAGCGGCGAGATCGGCTTCATGCGCGTGAAGCAACAGGACGGCGCCGACTGCTCGCTTCAGGATGTCGTCTCTTTGGCCGCCCTGTCCGAATGGCTCAAGCAGCGCGGGATCACCATCAGTGGTCCCGACGACCTGAAGCGCCTCGATCCCGCCAGCGCTGCCGCAGTGGATCGATGGCTGACGGAAGCGTGCGGGTACCTGACCGACATTTTCGCCCAGATCCGCCAGTTCATCGACCCTGATTCGATCATGCTTGGCGGACGCTTGCCGGAGCATCTGCTCGACCGGCTTGCAACCCTGTGCAGGGAGCGGCAGGAAAATGCGAGACCGGCCCAGCGCATCGACATCCGGCGAGCGAAACTGTCGTCGGACGCGCCTGCGATCGGCGCCGCGATCCTGCCGTTCCACACCCTGCTGTTCCCGTCGCTCGAGATGCTCGGCCGATCCTAAGCGGTGGCTGCTGCCTGGTTCAGTGCCATCTCGGCAATGGCGAGACCGCCGATCAAGCCTGAGACCGGGAACAGGTTCGCAAGCACGATGTCGGTGGCGCGAAAGCCCGAAAAATAATCGTTCGCCAGGCGGTCGAACTGGTCCTGGATCATGGCGAGGAGGCCCCGCGCCGCGATGACTCCGCCTCCAAGCACGATCCGCTCCGGCGCCAGCGTCGCGACAATGTTGACGCAGGCCTGCGCAAGATAGCCGGCGA
>Ga0207657_10002182_pt1 | contig 21202 bp, 20 predicted proteins | sample KBSC33metaG_FD_184316 | JGI IMG/M metagenome (GOLD analysis project Ga0207657, IMG submission 184316) | Corn rhizosphere microbial communities from Kellogg Biological Station, Michigan, USA - KBS C3-3 metaG (SPAdes) (version 2) | ecosystem: Host-associated > Plants > Roots > Rhizosphere > Soil ... | reverse complement strand
CATGAAGATCACCGCGTCGTGGAATCGATCATCGCCCATCTCGGGCATGGCAACCAAAAACTGGCCTTTGAGCGACTGCATCATGGTCTCCGCGGCCCCCCACATCATATTAATGCCAAACGGATATTCTGCAAAGTATCGCTGGGCCGGCAGGGAAACCGATCACGAAGCCATGAACCGATTTGCGTTCCCCCCGCCCTCTGGCTCGGCTAACGGAGATCTCATGCGTCCGTTCCTGCTGCTTGGCCTGTGGCTCGTTACCGCCTCCCCCGTGCTCGCCGGGGCGACGCCGTGGCAGGACGTCACGCCCGGCGTGCGGTTACGCTTGATCTCGAGCGATGTCCGCAATTCGGATGGCAAGACTCTGGTCGGGCTCCAGCTCGACATGCCGGAGACCTTCAAGACCTACTGGCGCGTGCCGGGCGAGAGCGGCATCCCTACCGTATTTGATACTGCCGGCTCGCGCGGCATCGGCCCGGCAACTGTCGCCTGGCCTTATCCAACCCCGGAAGTGACGCAGAACCTGCTCGACTACGTCTATCACGGCCCTACTGTCTTGCCCGTCACCGTCGAGGCGAACAGCGCGGCGCCTCTGCTAAAGGCCTCTGTGCTGATGGGCGTTTGCTCGGAAGTCTGCGTACCGGTACGGGCCAGCTTCCAGCTGCCGCTATCGTTCGCCGGGGCCGATGCGCCGCAGTCGATCCGCCTGCGCGAGGCGGCGGCACTCGCGCCGATCGCCTGGCCCGGCATGTCACCCTTCTCGAGCCTCGTCTATGACGCGGGCAGGCACGCGCTCGACCTCACTGTCACCGATCCGGCCATCGATCCGGCCTCTATCATTGCTTCCACCGCCGACCCGACGGTGATCTTCGACGCGCCGCAAAAAAGCCCGGATGGCCACTCAATTTTGCTGCCCTTGCGCAGGCAGGATGTGGGCGTCGGCTGGACGGACCAGCCGATAGACCTTACGTTCATGACGTCGATGGGTGCCTTTGTGGTGTCCGAGCGGGTAGCGCCCGAGCCTTAGGGCTCGTGGGGCGGACATACAAGGGAATGCCGATGGCAACCATGATCAAGGCGGGCGACCGCATTCCCTCCGTGCCGATCAAACTCGTCGATGCCAACGGCACCGCCGATGCCACCAGCGACACCGTACTAGGGCAGGGCCGGGTGGTGTTCTTCACCGTCCCCGGGGCCTTCACACCGACCTGCCACGTCAACCACTTGCCGGGCTTTCTTGCCAATGCGGCCAAGCTCAAGGCGGCCGGCGCCGATCGTATCGTCTGCGGCGCGACCAATGATCATCACGTGATGAAGGCCTGGGCGACTGCCTCGGACGCGCTCGGCCGGATTGATTTTCTTGCCGATGGCAATGCATTGCTTGCCAAGGCGCTCGGCCTTGACAATGATATGACCGGCTCAGGCATGGGTGTGCGCTACAAGCGCGCGGCGTTGCTGATCGAGAACGGCGTTGTCAAATCGGTATTCGCCGAGGACAGGCCAGGGGAGGTTACCGGCAGTGGCGCCGGGGCAGTGTTATTGGCGCTCGAAAGCGAACACGCCTAGAGCGTTTCGAGGAAAAGTGCTTGGCGGTTTCCGGTTCGGAAACGCGACCATGCAAGGATTGCGTTTCAAGGAATGCGCAGCGGTTCGCCGGTCGGAAGCATGACTATTCAAAGGGTTGGAGCCCCATCTTGATTCAAACAGAATCGGAAGCGCTTTAGCCGGATCGTTCGGAAGTGCGGGCAGCGTTTCCGGATCAGTTTTACGCGCGGCAGCGCTCGCGCCTCAGGGGGAACGCATCGATGACGACTGGACGGATCGCCGGCGCAGCATGGGGACTGCGCCTGACCGGCTTCGCCGCTCTCGCCGCAGGCCTGTCGGCGTGCTCGATGGGGCCGATGTTCGGCAACGGCCCCGATACCTCGCTGCAGAACGCCAACCAGAGCGCGTCACCGGCCCAGATCGCCCAGGGCGAGGCCAATGCGCTGCCTGCCATTGCCACCGAGTGTCCCCCGATCAAGGTCACCCCCGGCGCCGAGGCGCTCTATTACTACGGAGGCGGCCGGGCCGGCACGCCGCAGGACCTGCACTACCAGGCCGAGCTGGAGAAACAGACACGCAATTGCGTGGTGTCCAACGGGCTCATCACCGTCAAGATGGGAGCAGTCGGCCGGGTGTTGCTGGGCCCGGCAGGCAAGGAAACCTCGGTCAAGGTGCCGTTGCGCTTCACCGTGCAGCGCAACGACGTAAATGTCTTCAGCGAGAAATACGACATTCCGGTGCAGATCACCCCGCCTGCCCAGTCGGCGGAGTTCGTGAAGGTGGTCGATAACGTTGCCATCCCCTATCTCGGCGGCGAAAACATCGTGATCTATGTGGGCTTCGACGGCGGCAAGGCACCGCGGCAGGCCCCGACCCGCTCCAGCGACTTCTGAAGCCGGTGTAGCGGCGATGTGGAGGAGTTGACGGGCGAGCAAATCGCGCTCATCACTATCGCTCGACTGCGGGAGAGATCAGGTCGCACGACCTGACGCCGAAGGAGCAACCGCCCCGGAAACTCTCAGGCAAAAGGACCGCAGCCGTTCGTCACTCTGGAAAGCAGGCGCGCCGCAGATCCGGTGCCAGCCTCACCGAAGGAGCAACCTGTCGTAAGGCAGGGAAATCTCTCAGGTCAGCGGACAGAGGGGGCAGTGGCGTGGGACAGTCCGTCCCGTCGCGAAGCTGTCTCTTGCCCCGGGTGACCCTTGGCCGAAGCCGCAACCGACCTCAAGCACGTGATCCTGCACGATCGCCATCTGGCGCTCAGCGGCCGCATGGTGCCGTTCTCCGGCTATGAATTGCCGGTGCAGTACCCCACCGGCATCATCGCCGAGCACAAATGGACGCGCGAACACGCCGGGCTCTTCGACGTCTCGCATATGGGCCCGAGCTTTCTCGAGCTCACTCGCCCCGCCGGCGTGCCCGATGCCGACCACCGCGCCGTCGCGGCCCTCGTCGAGCCCCTGGTCTGTGGCGACATCGTCGGCCTGAGTCCTGGCCAGATCCGCTATACGCTGCTGCTCAACTCTGGCGGCGGCACCCTTGATGACCTGATGATAGCCCGCTCGCCGCGTTTTGGCGGCACCCTCTATATCGTCGTCAACGCCGGCACCAAGCTGGCCGACTTTGCCCTGATCGAGGGCGCCGCCGGCTCTGCCGGAAAATTCACCCGCGCGGACGATGGCGCACTGCTGGCTCTGCAGGGGCCGGAAGCCGCCGCCGCGCTGGCCGACTTCCTGCCCGAGGCTGCTTCGCTCGGCTTCATGACCTTTGGTTCCTATGACTGGCGCGGCGTGCGGGCTATGGTGTCGCGTTCCGGCTATACCGGCGAGGATGGCTTTGAACTCCTGATCCCGGCCCACCGGGCTGGTGAGGCGTGGGATACCCTGCTTGCCGATCCCCGCGTCAAGCCGATCGGCCTCGGTGCGCGCGACTCGCTGCGCCTTGAAGCCGGTCTCCCGCTTTACGGCCACGACCTCGACGAGACCGTCTCGCCTACCGAAGCGGGGCTTAACTTCGCCGTGTCGAAGCGGCGTCGTGAGGCCGCCGACTTCCCTGGCGCCACGCGCATCCTCAAGGAATTTGCCGGTGCTCTCACTCGCCGCCGTGTCGGCCTGCTGGTCGACGGCGCCCCGGCCCGCGACGGCGCCGAGATTCTGGGCCCTGACGGCGCCGTGGTTGGCAGGGTCACCAGCGGCGGATTTTCTCCCAGCCTTGGCCGCGCCATAGCCCTGGGCTTCGTGCCGCCAGCCCTCGCCACACCCGGTACCCGACTCGCCGTCTCCGTCCGCGGCCGCTCGCAGGCGGCCGAAGTCGCAACGCTGCCGTTTGTCCCTCATCGTTATCACCGCAAACCCGCCTGAGGATTTGATGACCATCCGCTTCACCAAGGATCACGAATATGTCCGTGTCGATGGCAGTTCTGCCATCGTCGGCATCACCGCCTTCGCCCAAGAGCAGTTGGGCGACATCGTTTTCGTCGAACTGCCGGCCATCGGCAAGGTCCTGCAGCAGGGCGACGAGGCGGCGGTCGTTGAATCGGTCAAGGCCGCTTCAGAAATCTACGCCCCGGTGTCCGGTACGGTCACCGAGGTCAATGCCGCCCTCGGCGGCGATCCATCCCTGGTCAATGCCGATAGCGAAGGCGCGGGCTGGATGTTCAAGCTTACGCTTTCCGCCCCCGCCGAACTCGATGCGCTGCTCGACGCCGCCGCCTATGCTGAAATTGCGAAATAGCCACGGCTTGGTCGCCACCCCCCTCCCAACCTCCCCCGCAAAGGGCGAGGTGCCCGCCGGTGATCTTGGCAAGCAATTGTCTTGGGCACGACGTGACACCCTTGCCCTCGCGGGGCGGGATGGGAAGGGGGCAGTCCCGCCACCCATTCCCAACGTTTGAGCACCTCCATGCGTTACCTTCCCCACACCGATGCCGAGCGGGCCGAGATGCTGGCGACCATCGGCGTCGACGACCTCGCGGCGCTATTCGCTCCCGTCCCGGAGAGTGCCCGTCTCAAGGGCCCACTGGCGTTGCCGGCGCACGCCCCGGAATTCCGCGTCGAGGCGCAGATGCGTGCGCTGGCGAGCCGGAATCGGGCCGGCTCCGACGGTCCGTTCTTTGTCGGCGCCGGCGCCTATCGCCACCACGTACCCGCCAGCGTCGACCACCTAATCCAGCGCTCGGAGTGGCTGACGGCCTATACGCCCTATCAGCCGGAAGTCTCGCAGGGCACCCTGCAGATGCTGTTCGAGTTCCAGACCCAGGTTGCCCATCTGACTGGCATGGAGGTCGCCAACGCCTCGATGTACGATGGTTCGACCGCGACCGCGGAAGCGGTGCTGATGGCCAAGCGGCTCACCCGGCGCAACCGTGTCGTGCTGTCGGGCGGTTTGCACCCCCACTATCGCGACGTCGTGCGGACCTATCTCGGCGACGGCCCGGACCTCGTGTGCCTCGCCGCTTCGCCTGAGGGGGCGGGCGACATGCTGTCGCGCATCGACGGCGAGACCGCCGCCATCGTGCTGCAGACGCCCGATTTCTACGGTCATCTGCGCGATATTCGCGCTGCGGCCGATGCAGCGCACGCCAACGGCGCCCTGCTCGTCGTGGTGGTGACGGAGATTGTCTCGCTCGGCTTGCTCGAAGCGCCGGGGGCGCTCGGGGCGGACATTGTGGTGGCCGAGGGTCAGTCGATCGGCAATGCCCTGAGCTTTGGTGGCCCCTATGTCGGGTTGATGGCGACGCGACAGGAATTCGTCCGCCAGATGCCGGGACGGCTCTGTGGCGAGACCGTGGATGCCGACGGCAATCGCGGCTTCGTGCTGACACTTTCGACCCGCGAGCAGCACATCCGCCGCGAGAAGGCGACGAGCAACATCTGCACCAATGCCGGCCTCTGCGCCTTGGCGTTCTCCATTCATCTGGGCCTGCTTGGCGAGGCCGGCCTCGTTCGGCTGGCGCGCCTCAACCACGAACGCGCCCTGACGCTGGCTGCGGCATTGCGCGATGTGCCTGGCGTCGAGCTGCTCAATAGGACATTCTTCAACGAGATGACCATCCGGCTCGACCGGCCCGCCGCGCCGGTGATCGAATTGCTAGCCCAGGCCGAAATCCTCGCCGGCGTGCCCGTGAGCCGCCTCGAGCCGCAGAATCCCTCCTGCGCCAACTTGATCGTGCTGGCCACCACCGAACTGACGACCGACGACGATATCGACACGCTGGCCAAGTGCCTGGCGGTCGCCTTGAGCGAGGACGCGCCATGAGCATGAACACCATCGGTCGCCCGACCGATATCGGCACCCGCTACGCCGCGGGGCTCCAGCCGACCGGTGCCGCGCTGCTGCCCGACGAGCCGCTGCTGTTCGAGATCGGCGATACCGGACATTCCGGCGTCGACCTGCCCGAGGTCGAGATCGGCAGCGATCGGCTCGGCGGCTTCATGCGTAAAACCCCGCTCGACCTCGCCGGGCTCACCGAGCCTGAGGCGATGCGCCATTACGTGCGGCTCAGCCGGCTCAACTATTCGATCGACTCGGGCATGTATCCGCTCGGCTCCTGCACCATGAAGCACAACCCGCGCCTCAACGAGAAGACGGCACGGCTGCCCGGCTTTGCCGACATCCACCCGCTGCAGCCGGTCTCGACCGTGGGCGGCGCGCTGGAGCTGATGCAGCAGCTCGGCCACTGGCTGCTGACCCTCACCCACATGACCGCGGTCGCCCTGACTCCCAAGGCCGGCGCCCATGGCGAAATGTGCGGCATGATGACCATCCGCGCGGCGCACGCGGCGAATGGGCAGGGGCACCGCAAGATCGTGCTGGTGCCCGACAGCGCCCACGGCACCAACCCGGCGACCGCCGCCTTCCTCGGCTATTCGGTGAAGACCATTCCGGCGCGCGACGATGGCACGGTCGACGTCGCGGCGGTTAAGGCGGCGCTGTCGCCGGACGTCGCGGCGATCATGCTGACCAACCCCAACACCTGCGGCCTCTTCGAGAAGCAGATCATCGAAATTGCGGTGGCGGTGCACGAGGCCGGCGCCTATTTCTACTGCGACGGCGCCAACTTCAACGCCATCATGGGCGTGGTGCGGCCAGGAGACCTCGGCATCGATGCGATGCACATCAACCTGCACAAGACGTTTTCTACCCCGCATGGCGGCGGCGGCCCCGGCGCGGGTCCCGTGGTGCTGTCGGCGGCGCTGGCCCCGTTCGCGCCCGTGCCATTCGTGCGGGCAGGGCAGGCGGGGCCGGAACTGGTCGAGCACGCCGAAGGCGGCCATCTCGGGCGGATCACCGCCTTCAACGGCCAGATGGGTATGTATGTGCGGGCGCTGACCTATATGCTGAGCCACGGTGGCGATGGGCTGGCGCAGGCCGCCCGGGATGCGGTGCTCAATGCCAACTACATAAGGGCGCGGCTGGGAGATGTCTTCAGCCTGCCATTCGGCAACCAGACCTGCATGCACGAGGCATTGTTCGACGACCACTTCCTCGACGGCACCGGCGTTTCGACGCTCGATTTCGCCAAGGCGCTGATCGATGCAGGCTATCACCCGATGACCATGTACTTCCCGCTGGTCGTCCACGGCGCCATGCTGATCGAACCGACCGAAAGCGAGTCGAAGCAGACCCTCGACGCCTTCTGCGACACCATGCTGGCGCTCGCCGCTGACGCCAAGGCGGGCAATCAGGCGCGTTTCACTGCCGCGCCGACGCGGGCCCCGCGCCGCCGGCTCGATGAGACGCGTGCCGCGCGCTCGCCCCGCCTCACCTGGTCGCCGCCGGAGAACCTTTCTCGGGCAGCCGAATAGAGCGTTTTCCAGGGCCCCGGCGCGTCCAACAAAAAAGGCGGACCATCAGGCCCGCCTTGCACTCACGCGCTGAAATTCGTGCTCAATTGAGCTTGGCGGCCACGTCCTTGATGGCCTGTGACACCAGCGCTTCGCCACGCTCTGCCATCTGCTTGTTGAGCAGCACCCGCGCCGCTTCGACCGCCACGTCCGCCGACCGGCCGCGCACTTCCGCGATTGCCTGCTGCTCCGCCTGCGCGATCTTGTCCTCGACGGCCTTGGTGCGCCGTACGATCAGCCCCTCGAGCGCCGTCGCGGCCTCCTTGGCCATGCGATCGGCTTCCTCGCGCGCCGCCGTAACGATGTTGGCGGCTTCCGCTTCGGCCTCGCTGCGCTTGTTCGCATAGCTGTCGAGCAGGGCCTTGGCCTCGGCCCGCAGCCGGCTCGCCTCATCGAGGTCCGTTGCGATCTTCTTGATGCGGTCGTCGAGCAAATTATTGATGAGCCTCGGCACGCGGATGTAGAGCATCACGCCGACGAAGATGACGAGCGCGACAATCGCCCAGAATTCTGCATCGAGTTCCATGACTAGCCTTTCACCACGCTGGCCACGGCAGCGCGCGCCTCGTCGGGCGAAACCGCACCGGTAAGCCGGGCAACCAGCGCTCCGGCCGTGTCGGCGGCAATTTCGTCGACCTTGCCGAGGGCCTCGGTCTTGGCGCGCTGGATGGCTGCCTCCGCCGCACCAACCTTCTTGGCGAGCTCGGCTTCGACACCGGCCCGCTTGCCATCGAGATCGGCCTTGTTGGCGTCGCGTGTCTGCTGGGCGATGCCGTTGGCCTTCGCCCGGGCGGCGGCGAGCGCCGCTTCGTAGTCGGCGATTGCCTTGTCGGTCGCGGCACGCAGCCGGTCCGCTTCGGCGAGGTCACCGTCGATCTTGTCGCGTCGTGCCGCGAGGATCGAGGTGAGGCGCGGCTGCACGGCGCGCGCCACTACGACGTAAAGTACGCCGAAGCAGATCGCCAGCCATAGAATCTGCGCGCCGAACGTCGCTACGTTGAACGGGGGAAACCCGATCGGCGCCTCATGCGCGCCCACCGCGGTGTGGGTTCCGGCGGCTGCCGCCGGGTTGGTTGCACCGGCAGCAGGAGCCGCCTCGGTTGTCGCTGCGGCAGCAGGAGCCGCCGTCGACGCATCGGCAGCCGGAGCCTGTGCGAGGAGCGTTATGTTGGTCGGTTGACCCGCCATGGAGCTGATCCCGTTCAATGCCTCTTGCCCCGGACCGCCCGGTCCGGAGCCATCTCAATGCAGCCGATCGATCAGACGGCGTAGAGCAGCAGGAAGCCGATAACCAGCGAGAAGATGCCCATCGCCTCGGTGATGGCGAAGCCGAAGATCAGGTTGCTGAACTGGCTCGCGGCCGCAGCGGGATTCCTGAGGGCGCCGGCAAGGTAGTTGCCGAAGATGATGCCCACGCCGACGCCGGCGCCGCCCATGCCGATACAGGCAATGCCCGCACCGATATACTTGCCCATCAGTTTTGCTGCTTCGGGATCCATACTTAATTCTCCTTGGGATCGAAAATAGAGAGTGACGAGAGTGGCTTAGTGCGCCGGATGGTAGGCGTCGTGCAGGTAGACGCAGGTCAGCACGGCGAACACGAAGGCCTGTAGCGCGCCGACCAGCAATTCGAGCGCGGTCAGGGCCACCGCCATGCTGAGCGGCAGGATGGCGATGATGCTGCCGAAGACGCCGATCGAGGCGAGCCCGACGACCATGCCGCCGAACACTTTCAGCACGATATGGCCCGCGAGCATGTTGCCCCACAGACGCAGCGAATGGCTGATCGGGCGCGACAGGAACGACACGACCTCGATCGGCACCACCAGCCAGATCACGAACCACGGAATGCCCGAGGGGACGAAGAGCTTGAAGAAGCCGAGGCCGTTGCGCATCAGCCCGTAGATGAGCACGATGAGGAACACCAGCACCGCCAGCGCCGCAGTGACGATCACGTGGCTTGCCACCGTGAACGAGAACGGCAGCAGGCCGAGCCAGTTGGAAAACAGGATGAAGGTGAACAGCGAGAACACCAGCGGGAAGAAGCGCATCGCCTCGTGCCCGGCACTCGCATCGATCATGTCGGCAACGAAAGTGTAGAGCTGTTCCGCGATCAATTGCATGCGGGTGGGCACCAGGCGACGGCCGGTCGTTGGCACCAGCATCAGGGCGGTCACCGCGGCAACGCTGATCACCATCAGCAGGGCGGAATTGGTAAAGCCGAAATGGATGCCCCCGACATCGCCCAGGGGGATAATGTCGTGGATCTGGAACTGATGGATCGGTTCAATCGGGTTTTCGGCCAAGATCGCGTCCCGCAAACTCTGGAGGTCTATTCGTCGTCATCATCGTCACTTACGGCCGGCGTTCCTGGCGGAACAGCGGTCGCGGCATTCATTTCGGCTGTCGCCCGCACCACATTGAGGACGCCCGCGGCAAACCCGACCAGCAATAGCACAATCATCGCCCAAGGCTTGGTGCCGGCCAGGAAATCGATCCCGAATCCCAGCCCCGCACCGACGATAATCGCCGCCACGAACTCGGCAGACAGCCGGTATGCCCGACTTGCCCCCGAAACCCCCGGACCCACATCGGCAGGCTGCTTGCGCACTACCCGCTCGCCTCGCGCACGAGCGATACGTGCCGCCAGATCGTTCGTTGCCGACCGACCGCTGCCATCGCCTTCGGGCGGCTTGGTGTCACGCGGATTTGTCATCGCGCCTGCCCCGTGTGCCCGCTACGCAAGATGTTGAGGATGCCCTCGAAGTCGCGCGCACCATATTGATCACGCAGAAGCGTGTCAAGACGACGCAGCACACCATAAGTTATTGAATAGATTATTCTTTTTGATGCGATGTAGATGTCGCTGACGAGCTGTGGCATGGATTCGCCGGCGAACGGTACTTCGCGTCGGGAATGCCGGTCGGTCCGATGCGGCGGCGATGAGGAGGCTGAATCATGAAGATCGCCATTACCGGCACGCATGGCAGTGGCAAGACCACTCTGATCGGGGATTTTCTCGAGCGCTTTCCCGATTACCTCCACGAACAGGAGCCGTACTGGGCCCTGGCCCAGCAGGGCGTCGCCTTCGCCGATGGCCCCACCATTCCCGACCTCGAGCAACAGCTCGAGCAAAGCGTCATGATGGTGCTGGCGCATGGCGACGACCCGAAGGTGATTTTCGATCGATCGCCCGTCGACTTCCTAGCCTATCTCGACGTGATCAGCGACAGCGAAGGTCTGCCATGGGCACCTGCTGAAAAGCTGTTCGATCGCCTCGAGGCGGCGATCCGTTCGCTCGACCTGCTGGTCTTCCTGCCCTTGTCGCGGCCTGACGAGATCACCGACCTGATCGAGTATCCGCGCCTGCGCCTCAAAGTCGATCGACGCCTCAAGGAAATTCTGCGTGACGATGCGCTGGAGCTGCTGTCCGACCGGGGGCCGCGGCTGCTCGAGCTCTCCGGAATACGCCCCCGGCGCCTGGCGCAGCTCGCCGGGGCTGTGAAGGACATGGGTTGAGCGCTGGCGCGTCACCCCGTCGGGTCAGCTCGCCTCGCGGAACGCTTCGGCCGTCACCAGGTCGACCGACACCAATTGGCTGACGCCGCGCTCCTGCATGGTGACCCCGAACAGCCGGTCCATGCGGCTCATGGTGATGGGATTGTGGGTAATCACCATGAAGCGCGTCTCGGTGCGCTGCCGCATGGTGTCGAGCAGGGTGCAGAAGCGCTCCACATTGGCGTCGTCGAGCGGCGCATCGACTTCGTCGAGCACGCAGATCGGGGCGGGGTTGGTGAGGAACACTGCAAAGATCAGGCTCATGGCCGTCAGCGCCTGCTCGCCCCCCGACAGCAGCGTCATAGTGGTGGGCTTCTTGCCGGGTGGGCGCGCGATGATCTCGAGCCCGGCCTCCAGCGGATCGTCGCTCTCGACGAATTGCAGCTCCGCCGTGCCGCCTCCGAACAGGGAGGAAAACAGCGCCTGAAAGTGCACGTTGACCTTGTCGAAAGCCTCGGAGAGCCGCCCGCGGCCCTCGCGGTTGAGGCTCTGGATGCCGGCCCGGAGCTTGGCAATTGCGGCGACGAGGTCATCGCGGTCCTTGGTCATGGTGTCGAGCTTTTCTTGCACCTCGACGGTCTCGCGTTCGGCGCCGAGATTGACCCCGCCCAGTCGCTCGCGCTCGGCTCGCAGCCGTTCGAGTTTCTGTTCGACCGGCCCCTCTGCAGGCAACGCGTCCTGCGCCCGGATGCCTGCTTCGGCCGCGGTGCGCTCGGCCTCGATGCCAAGGCTTTCGGTGACCTGCCGCTCGATCTGGAGCCGCTGCGCGATGAACCCTTTGATCCGCTCCTCGACCCGCGCCAGCGCCTCGCGCGCCTCCGCCAGTGCTTCGGTTGTGGCACGCGCTGCCCGGTCGGCTTCGCGGTAGCGGCCTTGCGCGAGACCAAGGGCGTCCGCTGCCCTGGCGTGCCCGGCCCTGGCGGTGGCAATCTCGTCGTCGAGCGCCAGACGTCGCGCTTCAAATTGCGCCGGTGCCGCAGCCTGGGCCGCAAGCTCGGCAGCCAGCTCGGCGTTTCGCGCCAGGAGGGTTCGAAGCTGGGCCTCGCCGGCAGCGCGGCGCCGCTCCCAATTGGCGAATTCGGCGCCGATCTGGGCCAGCCGGCCCGCGCGCATTCGCCCGGCGGTCTCGAAATTGTTGAGCCGCAGTCGCGCTTGGTCGAGCTGTTCCCGCGCCGCGCGAGAGGCCGCCTGTGCAGCGGCAGCCTGCGCGCCGGCGGCTGCCTCGTCGCCGGCCGCCCCAATGCCGGTTTCGGCTTCCGCCCGCGCGGCTTCCGCTTCGGCGAGGCTTGACGCCAGCCGCACCCGGGCTTCCTCCAGCGCACTGCGCCGCGAGATGAGCTCGCTTGCGGCCTTTTGTGCTCGGTCGACCTCGGCCTGCGCAGCCGTGATCGCGTGCTGCGCTCGCCGCCAGTCGTCGCGCCGGTCACGCGCCGTTTGCCGGGCCTGCTCGAGTCCGGCCGCGAGTTCCTTCACCGTGGCTTGGTGTGTGGCCTGCTCGCGCCGCCGCTCGGCGATTTCGAACCCGATTTCGTCCAGCCGGTTCTTGTGCGCCAGCCGTTCGGCCGCGGCGCTCGGCGCGTCCGCGGCAGCGGTGAACCCGTCCCAGCGCCAGACATCGCCGTCGCGTGATACCAGCACCTGTCCGGCGCGGAGCCGGGCCGTCAGCCGAGGGCCGTCGGCCCTGTCGACCAGCCCCACCTGATCGAGTCGCCGCCGCAGCAGGTCGCTGCCGGTAACGAACTGCGACAAGGGCAATATCCCCTCCGGCAGGGTCGGATCGTCGTCCCCCGGATTTTCGCGCCAGTGGATCGGCGCGCCGGGATCGGACGACGCATCGAGATCGTCGCCCAGCGCCGCGCCTAGCGCGCGTTCGTAGCCGGTCACCACTTTCAGCGCGTCGACCACGACGGGCCAGCGCCGCGTGCCGCCCTTGTCCAGCATGCGCTTGAGCGCCGCCGCCTCCGCGTCGAGCCGACCGATGGCGCCCTCCGCGCCCTGTAGCGCGGGTCGAGCCGCATCGAGCGCTGTCTCCGCCTGCCGTGCTGCCTCTTCGGCCGCGATGGTCATCCGCTCCGCTTCGCCGGCGGTCGCCTGTGCGGCTTCGAGGGCCGCCCGCTGGCGGTCGAGGCCATCGTCATCGACGCCGATGCTCAGCCGTTCGGCGTCCCGCTGCACATCGGCAATCTGCTGGTTCAGCCGGACGATGCGGGCCTTTGCATCCTCGGCGCTGCGCTGCGCCTGGGCGCGCCGGGCGCGAATCTGGGCCAGTGCCTCGCCGGCCGCTTGCGCGGCCATGTCGGCGTGACCCACCAAATTCTGCGCGTTCCCGGCGTCGCGGCGCGCTGCCTCCAGTGCCTCGGACTCGCCGGCAATTTCCGCCTCGAGGCGAGCCCGTTCGTCGGTCGCGGCCTGAAGCGCCACGGCGCTCTCGCCCGCCAGGGCCCGCTCGCGCGCACTGTCAGCCGCGAGCTGGGCCTGCCGCTCCGTCAGTTCGGCGTGCCGCGTCGCCGCCCGCCGTTCCTCTTCGCCGAGCTGTTCGGCGAGGATGATCAGGCGCTGCAGCGCCGCCCCGGCGCGGACCTCGCCGTCGCGCAGCGGCGGCAGCGCCGCCTCGGCCGCCTCAAGCTGCTTGCCGGCCTCGAGCGCGGCGTGCTGCGCCTCGGCTAGCGCGTTGATCATGCGGCCCTGCACCGCCTCGGTCTCCTTCTCGGCCACCCGCGCCGCCACCCAGCGCAGGTGGAACAGCGTCGCCTCGGCCTTGCGGATCTCCCCGGAGAGCGAGCGGTAGCGGATCGCCAGCCGCGCCTGCTTCTTCAGCGTCTCGAGCTGCTGGGTGATCTGGGCGATGACGTCGTCGACCCGCTCGAGGTTCTGCTCGGCACCCTGCAGCCTGAGTTCCGCCTCGTGCCGGCGCGAATGGAGGCCCGAAATGCCCGCCGCTTCCTCGAGCAGGGCCCGCCGGGCGGTGGGCTTGGCGGCGATCAGTTCCCCGATCTGTCCTTGCCGGACCAGCGCCGGCGAGTGCGCGCCGGTCGAGGCGTCCGCGAACAGCAATTGCACGTCGCGCGCACGGACTTCGCGGCCGTTGACGCGATAGACCGAGCCTGCTTCCCGCTCGATGCGGCGGGTAACTTCGAGGATGTCGGCCGTATTGAGGGCGGCGGGGGCGGTGCGGTCGGTGTTGTCGAGCACCAGCGTCACTTCGGCGCTGTTGCGGCCCGGCCGGTTGGCGGAGCCCGAGAAGATCACCTCGTCCATGCCGGCGGCACGCATCGCCTTGTAGGAGCTTTCGCCCATCACCCAGCGCAGTGCCTCGACAAGATTGGACTTGCCACAGCCATTTGGTCCCACCACGCCCGACAGACCGGGCTCCAGATGGAGCTCGGTCGGATCGGAGAAGGATTTGAAACCGTGGAGCTTGAGGCGCTGGAACTTCACCGGGCGCCTCCCCGGTTGGAGCGGCTAGCCGAGCAGGGGATCGATCGCTGCCGACAATTGCTCAATCGTCTGTTCTCCAACCATCTGCTTGCCGTTGACGAAAAACGTCGGTGTGCCGGTGACCTGAAAGTCGTTGCTGGCCTGGTCGCGCGCCTGCTGTATCCGGTTCGGCCACTCCTGATTCGTCAAGGCCTGCTTGTAACTGTCCGTGGTAAATCCGAGCTGCAGCGCAATGGCCTGGATGGCATCGCCCTCTTTTTCCACCCCGTCCCACTTGTCCTGGTTGTCGTAGAAGGTGTCGATCACATTGTAGAAGTGATCCTCGCCGGCGATCTCCGCCAGAGTAAAGATCGCCAGGTCAAAGACGTTGAGCGCAAACGGCCGGTAGATGAACTTCACCTTGCCGCTGTCGACATATTTGGTCTTGAATCCTGGATAGACATCCTTGTGGAAACGGCCGCAATGCGGGCATTCGGCCGAGCCGTACTCGATCACCGTCACCTTGGCATCCTTGCTGCCGAGCACATGGTCGGGCAGGGGAAGCTTGGCCATCAGCTTGGCCTCGTCGATCGTCACATCGGCAGCGTACGCCGCGCCGCCAAGGCCGGCGACGCTCGCGGCAGCGGCAGCGGCGGCGAGAACCAGTGTTTCACGGCGGGAAATAATCACGGTATTCTGCTCCATGTTGTTGGCGCGCACACTACACGCGCCCGTTACGGCGGCAAGGGGGCGGACCGCCGTCCGGCATCAACAGGCGGTGAACAATTCAGCGCCGCTGGGTGCTGATCGCTAAACCAAGCTCGAGCAGTGCGGCCCGCAGCCGGTCATCCTCGACCGTTTCGACCGCCTGCCCGATTTCGGCCCGGCGCGCGGCATCGATCGGTGCAACGGCTTCGGCTTTCCTGCCTGAACCCGGGGTGAACGGGGTGATCGACAGTCGCACCTTGTTGACCAGCACGTAGCCGAAATAGCGGTTGATCGCCGCCGCGATGCGCGGTGCGTCATGCGCCAGCGCCAATTGGTGCCCGGCGACGCAGCGCAGGAACAGCGTTGCCCCTTCGGCGCTGCGTTCGCCGCGCGGCCAGCTCAGCTTGTCCGGCAGGGCGACCGTATCGTAGGGGGCGGGGGCCACCGCCCGCCAATGGGTGATGATGTCGCGGCTGGCAAAGCCGCGCCGCTTCAGCGCCGTATCCAGTACCCCCGACAAGGCTTCGCCGACGTCCACGGTGCGATTGCGCCGGCGGTACTCCTTGGGTGACTTATCTTTCGGCGCGGCCATCGCCATCCCTTGCGTCGTGCCCGAGCATAGGGTCATTTGCCCCGCCAATGGAAGCCGCACCTCCGATCGATGCTCTGGCCGTGCTCGGCTGGTACGATGCGCACGCGCGTCGCCTGCCGTGGCGGGTCGATCCCGCCGAACGGCGGCGCGGCGTGCGCCCGGATCCCTATCGCGTCTGGCTCAGCGAGATCATGCTGCAGCAGACGACGGTCGCGACGGTCGGGCCATATTTCGAGAAATTCCTCTCGCGCTGGCCGACGGTCGCGGCGCTCGCCGCGGCGCCGCTCGAGGCGGTGCTGGTCGAGTGGGCGGGCCTTGGCTACTACGCCCGCGCCCGCAACCTCCATGCCTGCGCCGAGGCGGTAGTGGCCCGCCATGCTGGCCGCTTTCCTTCGACCGCGCTCGAATTGCTGGCCCTGCCGGGCATTGGCCCCTACACCGCCGCCGCCATTGCTGCGATCGCCGACGATGAGCGGATCGCCGTGGTGGACGGCAATGTGGACCGCGTGGTGGCCCGTTATCTGGCCCTAACCGTGCCGGTCCGCGACGCGAAGGATACCATCCGCGCCACGGTGCAGGCCGCGGTACCGGCCCGGGCCGGGGATTTCGCGCAGGCGCTGATGGATCTCGGCGCGACCATCTGCACGCCAAAGGCGGCCCTTTGCATGCTCTGCCCGCTGCAAGCGGGGTGCCGGGCCACGAAAACCGGCACGCCGCTCGCCTTTCCCGTCAAGGCGGAAAAGGCCAAGCGTCCAAACCGTTACGGCCATGCCTTCGTCATCTTCGACGCCAGCGGCGACGTCTTCCTGCGCCAGCGCGCCGCCACCGGCCTATTGGCGAAAATGACCGAGGTGCCCACCTCCGCCTGGACCCCCGCGCCGGCCGCACCGGTCTTTCCTTTTGCCGCCGCCTGGCGCCGCCGCGACAGGATCATCCACGTCTTCACTCACTTCCGGCTGGAGCTGGAGGTGTGGTCGGCGGCCACTCCCGACCCCGAGACCCTCGTCGACGGCTGGTGGGCGTCCGATGGCGAACTCCGCGCCGAGGCCCTGCCGGCGCTGTTCCGCAAGGTGCTCGCCGCAGCCGGTATCGACTGAGGCACGCGCGGGCGGCGGTCGCCTCATTCTGGGCCGCCGCAAAGCAAACCGCCGGCCCCTTCTGGGGACCGGCGGTGTACGTGCCTGGCAGGATTGGAGGTCGACTCAGGCAGAAAGGTGGTTCAGTTCGGCGCGAATCTTGCCGCGCCATTCATCGATGGGAACGAGCCGGCCGTCCCGTTCCTCGTGCCAGAAGGTCCAGCCATTGCAGGCCTCTGCCCCCTGCACCAGCGCGCCAACCCGATGGATCGACCCGAAATGGCCACCCGAACGCAGCGACCCGTCGGCGCCCACCAGGGCGGTCCAGCGCCGGCGCGCGTCGTAAAGCTGCGCTCCGGGCAGGATGAGGCCCTGCTCGACCAGCGAGCCGAATGCGACCCGCGGCGCCGAGCGCTTCGAGGGCGGCGCCTGCAAAGCTTCCGCCGGGGCGGGCGTCGCCGTGCCGATGCGCCGCAGCGCCGCCGCCGCATAGACGGGGTCGCGCTCGATGCCGATGAAATTGCGCCCCAGCCGCCGCGCCACGGCGCCGGTCGTGCCGGTGCCGAAGAATGGGTCGAGCACCACATCGCCGGGTTTGCTCGTTGCCATCAGGATGCGGTGCAGCAGCGCCTCGGGCTTTTGCGTCGGATGCACCTTGTCGTCATCGGCATCCTTCAGCCGCTCGGCACCGGTGCATAGCGGAAACAGCCAGTCCGACCGCATCTGCGTGTCGTCATTGCCCGACTTCAGCGTTTCGTAATTGAAGGTAACGCGGGATTTGCGCCCTTTGGCAGCCCAGATCAGCGTTTCGTGCGCATTGGTGAATCGGGTGCCGCGAAAGTTCGGCATCGGGTTGGCCTTGCGCCATACCACGTCGTTGAGCAGCCAGAAGTCGAGGTCCTGCAGCGCTGCCCCGACGCGGAAGATGTTGTGATAGGAGCCGATTACCCACAGCGCTCCGTCGGGCTTCAGCAGCCGGCGCGCCGCCTGGAGCCAGGCGCGGGTGAAGGCATCGTAGTGCGCAAAGCTCTCGAATTTATCCCAGTCGTCGTCGACGGCGTCGACTTTGCTCTGGTCAGGTCTGGTGAGGCCTTGCTCCAACTGCAGATTGTAGGGTGGGTCCGCGAATACGAGGTCAACCGAGCCGGCCGGCAAGGCATGCATGTGCTCGATGCAATCCCCGATGAGGATGGTGTCGAGCGGCAGTACGGCTTCTTCCGCGGCGGCCGACTGGGCCGCCTGACGCGCGGTACGCAACATGAAAACGCCTTACGCAGTACTCACGAGCACTCTTGTAAGGCGTTAGGGTTAAAGGGAATTTAAGCCGTCAGGTTGATGAGAAGTTAATGCTGGCAGGCCGCCGGCCTACTCGGCGGCGATCCGCGCCGCGGCGGCCTCCGCGCACGGCGCAAAATCCATGCGGTGGTGGCGGCAGGTGCCGTGCCGCTGCAGCGCCGCCAAATGCTCCGGCGTTGCATAGCCCTTGTGGGACTCGAAGCCGAAATCCGGCGCCTCGCCGTGCATGATCCGGCACATCCGGTCGCGCGTCACCTTGGCGATGATCGACGCGGCGGCGATCGAGACGCTGAGGCCATCGCCGCCGATGATCGCGGTGGCCGGCACCGGCAGCCGCGGCGGCAGGCGATTGCCGTCGACCAGCACGTGGTCCGGCCGCGCCGACAGGCCCAGTACCGCCCGTCGCATCGCCCACATCGTGGCCCCGAGGATGTTCAGCGAAGCGATCACCGAAGGGGGAGCGGCGACCACCGACACGGTGGCGGTGGCCATGATCTCGGCAAACAGCAGCTCCCGGACATCGGGCGCCAGCAGCTTGGAATCGTTGAGGCCGTCGGGCACCCGGCCGCGGTCGAAAATAACGGCCGACACGACCACCGGGCCGGCGAGGGGCCCCCGGCCGGCCTCATCAACGCCGGCGACCCGCGTCGCACCGTGCTGCATCGCCAGCGTCTCGTGCAACAGGGTTGGCCCGGGAGGCTTTTCGGCGGCTTTCGAATCATGGCGCGGCATGTCGCCAGCATGCGCGTTTTCAACCCGCCGTCGAGGGGGGTGCTACTCGCCACGGTCAGCGATCGGGACGGCCCTTGCAGCCTTCCGCCGCCCTCAGAACAGGCTCATCTGCCGTTCCTCTTCGCGCGGTGCTTCGAACAGGTCGGTGCGCAGCGGCGCCAGCTTGGTGTTCAGCCCGTAGCGCTCCCGCGCCTTCTGGAAGCGCTGCTGCAGTAGCACCGCATAGGCGCCTTCGCCCCGGAATCGGGAGTGGAAGTTCGGATCGTTGTCCTTGCCGCCGCGGGCGTCGCGGATCAGGTTGAGGACGTGCCGCAGCCGGTCCGGATAATAGCGCAGCAGCCACTCGCGGAACACGTCGCGCACCTCTCCTGGCAGGCGCAGCAGGATCATCGACGCCGATTTGGCACCCTGCGCCGCCGCCGCATCGAGAATCCGCTCCAACTCGCTGTCGTTGATCGCCGGAATCATCGGGGCGGCCATGACGATGGTCGGAATTCCCGCCTGCGACAGCAGCCGCAGCGCTTCGAGACGCTTTTCCGGCGTCGAGGCGCGCGGCTCTAGCTTGCGGGAAAGCCGGTGGTCGAGGCTGGTCACGGACACCCCGACCGACACCAGCCCGAGTTCGGCCAGCGGCACCAGGATATCGAGGTCGCGCACCACCAGCGCCGACTTGGTGGTGATGGTCACCGGATGCTTCGTCTCCAGCATCACCCGGAGGATGCCGCGCGTCAGCTGGTGCTCGCGCTCGGCCGGCTGGTAAGGATCGGTGTTGGTGCCCATGGCGATGGGCCGCGCGCGATAGCGCGGATTGGCGAGTTCCAGCCGCAGCGCCTCGACCGCATTGGTCTTGACATAGATGTCGCGCTCGAACTCGATGCCCGCCGAATGCCCGATATAGGAATGGGTTGGCCGCGCGAAGCAGTAGGAACACCCGTGCTCGCAGCCGCGATAGGCGTTGATCGAACGGTCGAAGCCGATATCGGGGCTGTCGTTGCGCGTGATGATGGTCTTGGCGCGCTCGGTGTGTTCGATGGTCTCGAACGGCTTGAGCTCCTCCTCGATGTCCCAGCCGTCGTCGACCGCTTCGCGGCTTTCCTTCTCGAACCGCCCGGCACGGTTGGTCTGTGCGCCGCGACCGCGGTTGCGCCGCGTGTCGACCAGCCGCCGCTCGACCAGGTCGCCGTCACGGGTGCCGACCAGCTTCTCCAGCGCCTCGAACGAGGGGGCGACAATCTGCATGGCCATGTCCGTCTCCTATAGCTGGCGGCGACGAATCGCCTCCGTGAGACAAAGTTCCTAGCATGCGAATGAGAACATAACAAGAACATTACGTCGGGGATAAGTTTCCTGTCTTACGGGCGACCGGCTTATCTTCCTTCCCATGTCCTCTCGCTGCACCAAGCGAATTGGCGGACATGCCATGGCCTCCGGCGCGACCCGGATCATGCAGCGGGGGTTCGGACCAAGCGGCCCGGCGAGGCTTCCGCTCCAGTGAGCGGGTAGTCCGCAATGGGTGGGGCAGAAGCCTCGCCCGGCGACCGGGATTTTGGGCCTGAAGGCCAACGGGCTACGCTACCCTGACTGCGCCGCCGCTTCCGGTTCGATGCCGGCACGCCGCGGTTTCGCCTCCCGGAGGAAGCCTGCCGCGGCGCGAGCCTCCCGAGTGAGGGACGGCCGGCCCGATGCCCGAACCTCACCCGGTCCGGACGGAAGCGGCCATGCCTGAAGGACCACAGGCTGGCACGCTGACCTCGGCCTGCCGGCAAACGACTCCGCCGGCACCCGACCTCCCCGCCCCAACCACTCGTCATGATCTCGCTTCGGGACGCGGATGCGGGGAAGGATAGCGCGCGGGGAGGGGGCGGGGATTAGTTACGTCTTGGAGTTTGTGCCGTTTACCAATCAAACCGGAATCGTGGTAATGGCTTGCCCATCTGCAGGGCTGTTGCGCGGCGAATGATGGTCAATCTCGGATTTCGCGACCTAATTGAAAAGTTGGAGGAATATTTCGGCCGCACGGCATCTAAAGCACTCGTTGGAATTGCTGCCGTCTCGGTGATGATCTTCGTTGTCGGCTATGCGGTCCAGAATTCAATCTACCCGCTGGTGTTGTGGGTCGGAGGAGTGCTCAGCGGCAACCCCGCTCTTTCATCGGCCACGCAAAGCATAAATTGGTTGGTAACCGCGATCTGGATAGTTCTTGTGGTCGCCATGATCGTGACCATAGTGCAGTTTCGATTGCAGTTCTGGAACACGATAGAAACGCATGATAGAGCGCAGCGGGTCGTAAGTAGCGTGGAGCATTTTAGAGACGAGCTCCAACGGCTGTTGCGAGAATACCCCGACGAGGCCGGGCCTCACGTGATCGAAATGCTGAATCGGCTAACGGCCGAAGACGCAAAAAAAGCCGAGAACGCTAGGAAAAAGTTTCA
>Ga0207657_10002181_pt1 | contig 21210 bp, 23 predicted proteins | sample KBSC33metaG_FD_184316 | JGI IMG/M metagenome (GOLD analysis project Ga0207657, IMG submission 184316) | Corn rhizosphere microbial communities from Kellogg Biological Station, Michigan, USA - KBS C3-3 metaG (SPAdes) (version 2) | ecosystem: Host-associated > Plants > Roots > Rhizosphere > Soil ... | reverse complement strand
CGCGGGCGCCCGGCTGTATACGCGCCACAATGCCGTCAGCCGTTGGATTCTCGGCATCGTCGACCGGCACCGCTGCGACACCAACCGCGATCACGAATTCACTGACTGGGATGCCGTCGACCGTCTGGCAATGACATTCCTTGACAGCATCGGCTCGGTTCCCGCCGCCTCCTCCTCTCCCCGGGAGCCCGCGACTGCCACTCCTTCAGTCCCTGACTCGAAACGATCACTCTTGACGTGAATCAACAAGGCCGACTGCTCGATGTGGTGGTGTTGCGACGGGCAAAGTCGCCAACGGAGACGGAAGATGAATGACATTTCGCTAAGGCAGAGCATCCTCGATGAACTGGAATGGGAACCCAGCATCGATGCGGCGAGTATCGGTGTCGCTGTCAAGGACGGTGTGGCCACACTGACCGGCCATGTCTCCAGTTTCCCGCAGAAGTTGACGGTCGAGCGGCTGGTTGGCCGCATAAAGGGAGTCAAGGGTTACGCCGAGGAGATCGAGGTGCGGCTCCCCGGTACGGTGTCGACCAACGATGACGAGATTGCGCAGCGCGCGGTCAATTCGCTCCATTGGAGCGCCGTCGTTCCCGATGGCAAGGTCCAGGTCAAGGTGCAACGGGGATGGGTGACGCTGACCGGGACACTCGACTGGAACTACCAGAAGAGCGGGGCAACCGAGGCGGTGCGCAATCTCGAAGGCGTTACCGGTGTCAGCAATCAGATCGACCTGAGATCCCACGTCTCCTCGATCGACGTGAAGAAGCACATTGAGGCAGCTCTCAACCGAAACGCGCAACTGGAGGCCCGCTCTATCCATGTCGGCGTCACCGGCAACAAGGTGACGCTAGCGGGCAATGTGAAGGCCTGGCACGAACGCCGTGTGGCCGAGCAGGCCGCCTGGGCAACGCCGGGAGTCACCGCCGTGGAGGACAATCTCACGATCTTCTGACCGAGCCATGGGCGCCGACGATTGCGCCGGCGCCCACAAGGCTTCGGTATCGCGCCGATCTCCGAAGCAGCATTCGAAGCCGCGGGGACGGGGTAACGATGAGAGCTGCTCTTTGGCGCTGAGAAGCCTGCGGCCGCGGCGACTGGTCGCTGCTATTCCGGCTGACCCGCCACTCACCGCTGAGCCGGATACACAGGCTCAATTTGGCGCCACTCGGCAACTTGCCTTGGTCGGGTCTCAGCACTTGGTCTCACCCTGCGGCGCACAATCCTCGCAGTCGCTTGATCGACATCAAGGCAGCCCGGGCGCGCTGCGGTCAGGCTTGACGAACGGGACGGAGAACGCAAATGGAAATTCGCAGGATTCTGGTTGTGCTGGAGCCGGACAATTTCTCGCCGGAACTGTTGCAGTGTGCCGTCGGCCTTGCCGAACGGTTCCGGGCTGAACTCATCGGGTTCTCCGCTGCCATGCCGCGGCCTGTGTCCGCCGGCGTCGACTACTCGGGCGTCGCTGCGGAAATTTACGCCGAACAGCTGACCGACCTTGAAAACCGCCTCGAACGGCTGGAGCAGCAATTCCGTGCTGCCGTGCCGTCGGAGATGAAGACGTTCTGGCGGCAAATGATCGAAATACCGGATCGTGGTATCATCAACATTAGCAGGTGTGCCGACCTGGTTCTGATGGGCTCCAGTCCGGCAGAGCGCGACGGCATGATACGCGAACCAGACCCGGCAACCGTCGTGCTATCACTTGGCCGACCGTTGCTGCTTGTCGGCTCGGGCGTCAGCCGCATTGCTGCCGACCGTATCGTCGTCGGTTGGAAGGATACGCGAGAGGCGCGGCGCGCCGTCGCCGATGCCCTTCCCTTCCTGAAGGCAGCCAGCGCTGTCATGGTCTGCGCTGTAGAAGAAGGCGATTTCGCCGTGGCCAAGCCCAGCTTGCGGGATGCCCTCGACTGGATGCAAAGCCACGGCGTCAAAGTCACAGGCGATGTGGTGCCCTGCGACGCCGCCGGACTGGCCGCCACCCTCGAGAAGGCGCGGGTGGAATTCGGTGCCGATCTCATAGTCACCGGAGCCTATGGCCACAGCCGCATGCGGGAGTGGTTGCTCGGCGGGATGACGCGAGAGCTCATCGAGGCGCAGAATTCCAGCCGGTTCATGTCGAACTAGGACGGGCGATCGTTCTGGAGAGGGCAAGCTACGCTTGGCGACAGACGGACATTTCGTGTGACAGGGCCGGCGCAACGCCATCACCGACGTTCATCGATCACGACCCTCCCGCAAAGGCGAAGGAACGCGGCGTTGCGCGGTCCGGCACATAATGGAGGGACACGATGAGGGCAAGGTTGGCCTGGTGAAGGGGAAGATTGATCTGCGTCAACGCCTGCAGCCACGAGTCGGCACTCTGATTGGAACCGAGGGTCTGCACCCATTTGGGTGCTTGGACCATGATCCAGAGGTTGACAAATGACGTCCTTCAGAAAATTCGCACTTGCCATGATCGCCGGGGCCAGTCTGGCAGTGGCTAGCTCAGCGGTCTCCGCCGCCACGGTCGTAAAAGTTGATCTGTGGGACCGCGGTGCCGATGTAACGATGAATACCACCCTGGCCTATACCGGGGCGAAGCTCGACAAGTCGAAGGCCACGATGGGGATTACGGCGACCCCCACATCCGTGCCCGCCGGCGAGATCAGCTTCGAGGTAACCAACACCTCCAAGGACACTGTCCACGAGATGATCGTCATGTATCTGGCCGATCCTGCCAAGGCGCTGCCGTATATCGAAGGAGATGCCAAGGTCGACGAGGACAAGGCGGGTGACAAGGGCGAAGTCTCCGAACTTGATCCCGGCAAATCCGGCGTACTGACGGTGGAACTGAAGCCGGGCAAGTACCTGCTGATCTGCAACGTCGTCGGCCATTTTGCGGCCGGCATGTGGACCGAATTCGAAGTTACCAAGTAGGCGCAGGGCGAGAGCTGGAAAGCTGCGGCGATTTAGTGGGTGGGCCGATCTCAAAGACGTGGGATCGACCCGTCCGATCTGCGTACTGATCGTATCCTGCCTAGTTCCCCGGACGGTCGCCCTTTCGCGTTTGGGAACTGAAACACCGCACCTGGAGCGGGGCAACGGATTGCCGGTCGGAAGGAAGGGACTCGCGGACAGATAAAAAAAGCACTATGGAAAATCAGAACTGGAATCATGGCATTCGCGCGGAATAAGAGGACTCGATGACGGCACGCATTTACCGGCCAGCGCCCAATGCCATGCAGTCCGGTGAGGGCAATTCCAAACGCTGGCTGCTGGTCAGCGCGCCGGCGAGCGCGCAAGAGATCGAGCCGCTGATGGGATATACCAGCAGCGCTGACACGGAACGGCAGGTCAAGCTGTTCTTCGACACGCTCGAGGAAGCGGAGGCCTACGCGCAGCGCGCCGGCATTCCTTACCGGGTGCAACAGCCACACGAGATTCCGGTGCAGCGTACCGTCTACTCGGACAATTTCCGCTTCGATCGCAAGACGCCCTGGACGCACTAGTCTAGGGGCCTCCGACTCTCACTCCGCCGATGCGCTCGCGAAGCCCACTCGTATGCCGCGCTTGTGGAATACGAGGGGCGTGCGTCAACTCCGCCATTCCAAGAGGCCACTATACCTCTGACAACTTCACCCAGCGGCTGTCAGCCTGGCTCGACTTCACGGCGGCGGCAATGAAGGTCATGCCCTCGACGCCGTCTTCGAGGGTAGGCAGCAGGCCGGCATAGGGCTTGGCATTGCCGCGGATCACTTCGGCAAATTGGCTATAGAGGGTGGCGAAGGCCTCAAGATAACCCTCCGGGTGGCCGCCGGGGATGCGGATATTCATCGATGGCGCCACGTCGCCGGAGATCGAGCCACCACGCGTCAGGAGCTGCTTGGGCTTGCCGAATTCGGTGAACCACATGTAGTTCGGGTTGTCCTGCCGCCATTCGAGGCCGCCCTTGTCGCCGTAGACGCGAAGCTGCAGGCCGTTTTCGTTGCCGACTGCCACCTGGCTCGCCCACAGCATTCCTCGCGCGCCGCCGACGAAACGCAGCATGATGTTGACGTTGTCATCGAGTTTGCGCCCCTTCACGAAGGTAGTGAGGTCGGCGCAGATCGCGTCGGTCTTCAGCCCGGTGACGAAGCGCGCGAGATTGTAGGCATGCGTGCCGATGTCGCCGATGGCGCCGCCAGCGCCCGAGCGTTTCGGATCGGTGCGCCAGTCGGCCTGCTTGTTGGAGACGGCCTCAGTCAACCAATCCTGCGGGTATTCCACCTGCACCAGTCGCAGCTTGCCGAGGGCACCGGATTTCACCAGTTCGCGCGCCTGCCGCACCAGCGGATAGCCGGTATAATTGTGAGTCAGCAGGAATTTGGCGCCCTTTTTTGGTTTGATGGCGGCGAGGGCCCGCGCGTCCTCGAGCGTCGACGTCAGGGGCTTGTCGCAGATGACGTGAATGCCGGCTTCGAGGAAGGCTTTCGCCGGGCCGAAATGCATGTGGTTGGGGGTGACGATGGCCACCGCCTCGATGCCGTCCTTGCGGGCAGATTCAGCGTGCGCCATTTCCTCGTAGCTGGTGTAGATGCGATCCTCGGCGAGGCCGAGATTGTGACCCGACTCGCGGGCCACCTCGGGCCGCGACGACAGCGCGCCCGCCACCAATTCGTAGTCACCGTCGAGTCGTGACGCGATCCGGTGCACGTAGCCGATAAAGGCCCCCGTGCCGCCGCCAACCATGCCCAGACGAATGCGCCGCGCGCCGTTCTCCGCCATTTTCGTTTTCCCTCGAATTGAGTTAGCTGAGGCCCAGGATCTTGCGGTTGGCGGCCTTATCGGTGCCCGAGCCGGCGAAATCGTCGAACGCCTTCTCGGTGACGTGGATGATGTGCGCCGCGATGAATTCGGCGCCTTCTCGCGCCCCGTCCTCGGGGTGCTTCAGGCAGCATTCCCACTCCAGCACGGCCCAGCCCTTGAAGTCGTACTGGGCGAGTTTGGAAAAGATGCCGGAGAAATCGACCTGTCCGTCGCCGAGCGAGCGGAAGCGCGCCGCCCGGTCGATCCAGTTCTGATAGCCACCGTAGACGCCCTGCCGGCCGGTCGGATTAAACTCGGCGTCCTTCACATGGAACATGCGAATCCGCTCGTGATAAATGTCGATGTAGTCGAGATAATCGAGCTGCTGCAGCAGCAAATGGCTCGGATCGTAGAGCAGATTGGCGCGCGGATGGTTCTTCACCCGCTCGAGGAACATTTCGTAGGTGACGCCGTCGTGCAGGTCCTCGCTGGGATGGATCTCGTAGCAAACGTCGACGCCATTCCGATCGAACTCATCGAGGATCGGGGTCCAGCGCCGCGCGAGTTCGTCAAACGCCTCCTCGACGAGGCCCGCCGGGCGCTGCGGGAACGGATAGAGGTACGGCCAGACGAGCGCGCCCGAAAAAGTCGCGTGCTCGGTGAGGCCGAGGTTCTTCGAGGCTTTCGCCGCCTGCTTCAGCGTCTTGACCGCCCATTCCTGCCGGGCCTTCGGATTGCCGTGCACGGCAGCCGGGGCGAAGCCGTCAAACATGGTGTCGTAGGCGGGATGTACCGCCACGAGCTGCCCCTGCAGATGGGTCGACAGCTCGGTGATCTTCAGTCCGTGGCTAGCCGCGACGCCCGTCAGCTCGTCGCAATAAGTCTTCGACGTCGCCGCCTTTTCGAGGTCGATGAAGCTCGACACCCATGTCGGGATCTGCACCCCCTTGTAGCCGAGGCCAGCCGCCCACTTGCAGATGTTGTCGAAGCTGTCGAACGGGGCCGCGTCGCCCGCAAATTGCGCCAGAAATATTGCCGGCCCCTTGAGTGTGCGCATGATCCGCCTGCTCCTGTGGCACGTACATCAAGCTTTGGTACGTGCATCCCTGGTGATGTCGAAAACGGCGTTGCCCCGCCGGTCGGGTTGGTGGCGCCGAGATTTTCACCGACCACCGAGAACGTCAAGGCGAGTCGGGGTGCTGGCGGTACAGTGTCGGCAGTCGGAGAGCGAATAGCGAGGGCCCCACCCCAGCCCCTCCCCCGCAAGGGGGAGGGAGACGATGGAAGCCGAGGCGACAGATTGGACCGCCGTAGCGGCCCTGCCCTATTTCAACAGCGCTTGGGCGTCAGCGGGACTGAGGGCCGCGGGGCGTTCGCAGGTGGTAGTGAGGGTCAGCACTTCACCACGCTCGCCGGCTTTCAGCAGCGAGGTCATCACGTCGATGGCGTGCAGGGCGACGTCAAGTCCGCAGCGCGCGGGGCGGCCGGCGTCGACAGCGGCCATCATGTCGGCGAGGCCCGCGGTGCGGTAGTTGGCGCGTTGATTGCCGGAGTTGTCCGTCTGGTTGATCTTGCCGAACGGGTGTTCCCATGCTTCGAGCTTGGTCTTCTTGCCATCCTGACCGGCGATGAAGATGTCGCCGCCGAAGAAATTGGGGTCCGGCACGTAGACCGACCCCTCGGTGCCATAGAGCTCGATATTGTGGTGGCCGTGGCTAAAGACGTCCCAACTCGCACCGATGGTGACAATGGCGCCGTTATGGAACTCCAGCACGCCGTGGATCGTGGTGGGCGTGCCGACCTTGATGGTGCTGCCCTTGTGCGGGCCTTCCGCCGTGACCTGGCGCTCGGGGCGGGCCATGCCGGTGAAGGCGGTGACCCGTTTCACCGGCCCGATAAGCTGGATCAGGTCGGTGACGTAGTAGGGGCCGACATCGAGCACCGGCCCTGCCCCAACCTGGAAGAAGAAATCCGGGTTGGGGTGCCAATGCTCCATGCCGCGGCTCATCACGTGGGTGGTGCCCGAGGTGATTCTTCCCAGCTTGCCGGTGTCGATGAGGTTGCGGACCTGCTGGTGCGCGCTGCCGAGAAAGGTGTCGGGTGCCGAGCCGACGCTGAGCTTGCGCTCGCCGGCGGCCTGCTTCAGCCTCTTGCCCTCCTCGAGTGTCAGCACGAAGGGCTTTTCCGAATAGGCGTGCTTGCCGGCCGAGATTGCGTCCATCGATACCCTGAAATGGGTCGAGGGGATGGTGAGGTTCACCACCACGTCGATCTCGGAATTCTTCAGCAGCTCGTCCGGCGTCTGGGCGCGGACGTCGAACTCGTCGGCGCGTTTCTTCGCGGCTTCCGGCAGGATGTCGGCGATCGCCCTGACCTCGAGCCCCTTGAACAGCGGCGCGAGCCGCAGATAAGCGGCGGAGATGTTGCCGGCACCCATGATGCCGACGCCATAGGTCTTGGCCATCTTCACTTCCACTTCTTGACGGTGGCGATCGAGCGGCTGGCGAAGCGCTCGAAATCGGACGGATTGTCGTGCTCCATGACGAAATACTTCGCCTTGGTCTTCGCCTTGATGGACGAATAAAGCTGCTGCCAGTCGAGTGTACCGTAGCCGACATCCGCCCAGCCGTCCTCGTTGGCATTCTGCCCCGGCGCCGCCAGGTCCTTCACGTGGATGGCGCTGATGCGGCTGCCATATTTGCCGAACCAGGCGTCGGGTGTCTGCTTGCCCTTGACCAGCCAGGCGACGTCGACCTCCCATTCGAGCGTGGGCGCATTGTCGAGGATGATGTTCATCGGCAACTTGCCGCTCGAAGTTGGCACGAACTCGAAATCATGGTTGTGCCAGCCGAAGCCTAGGCCAGCCTTGTTGTAGGTGTTGGCCAGACCAGCGAGCGTTTCGGCCAGCACTTCCCAATGCTTTTCGTCCTGACTGCGCGCCTCCTTCGGAATGGCCGGACAGTAGATGGTCTTGATGCCGACAGTGCCGGCAATGTCGATGGTCTTGGCGGTGTCTTTCAGCATGTCGAGACCGATGTGGGCGGTCGGAGCGGTGAGGCCGCTCGCCTTGATCATCGCGGCAAGGCCGGCCGGGTCGCCGAACTGACCGCCAAACGGCTCGACCTGCGTATAGCCAAGGGCTGCCAACTTTTGCAGCGCCGGCTCCAGGAGTGGAAAATTGCGGGCGCTATAAAGCTGGAGCGAAAAGTCGGTCATCATAGCCTCTTCACAATGAACGCGCGCCGGCCGCAGGACGAGTGCCCGGGGCGCGGCGCCGCTGGTATGGGCCAAAGGGCCCGGAAGGTCGAAGGGGGCGGCCACCGTCCGGTTGCCGCGCGGGTCGGCCGGGTTAAAGTCGGTTGCCAGTCTCCGCATTGAACAACGAGCCGCGCGCCGGATCGAAACCGAGCCGAAGCTTCTGTCCTGCTTCCAGTGCGATCTCCGAATCGCAACGGATGGTGAAGGACTGGTCGGCAAGCTTGGCCCAGGCAACGGTGTCGGAGCCCATCGGCTCGACAATGTCGATCTCGCTGTCTGTCGAGAACGGGAGCGCCGCGGCCGCGTCGCGGATGGAGACGTGCTCGGGGCGGATACCGAGCACCGCCGCGACTTTGCCGGACGGCGGGGAGCCATCGAACTGGTAGCCGGCAAGCGGGACGGACAGGCCGGGGGCGGTAAACACGGGGTGGGCGCCCCCCGCAATCTCGCCGCTGATGAAGTTCATGCCCGGCGAGCCGATGAAGCCGGCGACGAACAGGTTGACCGGCCTGTGGTAAATGTTGTGCGGCGTGTCGAGCTGCTGGATGACACCGTCGCGCATGATGGCGATACGGTTGGCGAGCGTCATCGCCTCGACTTGGTCGTGCGTGACATAGATCATGGTATTCCTGAGCCGATGGTGCAGCCGCTTGATCTCGACGCGCAACTCGCCGCGAAGCTTGGCATCAAGGTTCGAGAGCGGCTCGTCGAACAGGAATACATCGACGTCGCGCACCAGCGCCCGCCCGATGGCGACGCGCTGCCGCTGGCCACCGGAAAGGTTGGCGGGCTTGCGCTGCAGCAACGGGCCGATCTGCAGGATTTCGGCGGCGCGGGCGACGCGAGTGGCGATCTCGTCGCGCTTGAAGCCGGCGACCCGGAGGGCGAACGACAGGTTCTTCTCCACCGTCATCTGCGGGTAGAGGGCATAGGACTGGAACACCATGCCGATGCCGCGATCCTTGGGCTCCTCCCAGGTTACATTCTTGCCGCCGATGAAGATCTGGCCGCCGTTGATATCGAGCAGCCCTGCGATCGCGTTGAGCAGGGTCGACTTGCCGCAGCCCGATGGCCCGAGCAGGACGAGGAACTCGCCGTCTTCCGCCGTGACGTTGAGCTTTTGCAGCACCTTTACGGCGCCGAAGCTGATGTCGAGGTCACGGACCGATACTTGTGCCATGAATTTTAGCCCTTCACTGCGCCGGCGGCGATTCCGCGCACGAACCAGCGTCCCGAGACGAAATAGATGATGAGCGGGACCGCGGCGGCCTCGATGGTTGCCGCCATGTTGACGTCATATTGCGGAATGCCCTGCGTCGTATGCACGATGTTCAGTAGTTGCACGGTCATCGGCCAGTTGGCGCGACCGGCGTAGATGACGCCGAACAGGAAGTCGTTCCAGATACCGGTGACCTGCAGGATCAGCGCCACCACGGTGATCGGCACCGACATCGGCAGCATGATCCGGAAGAACGTCTGCCAGAATCCGGCGCCGTCGACCCGCGCCGCCTTGAACAGCTCGATGGGCAAACCGGCGTAGAAATTGCGGAAAAGCAGCACCAAGACCGGCATGCCGAAGATGGTGTGCACCGCGATGATGCCGGGGAGCGTCGAGAACAGGTGCACGGTCCGGAGCCCGAGGATGATCGGATAGATCACCACCTGGTAAGGCACGAAGGCGCCAAATACCAAAAGGCCGAAGAAGAAGCCGGCGCCCCGGTAATGCCAGAACGACAGCGCGTAGCCGGTCAGCGAGGAAATGAAGATGGAGACGATCACCGCCGGCACGGTGATCTTGACCGAATTGAAGAAGCCGGGGTGAAGCCCGGTGCAGTCGCGGCCGGTGCACGCATGCAGCCAGGCATCGATCCAGGGCTGCACCGTCGGCTTCTCGGGTAACGCCAGGACATTGCTCGACAGGATTTCGGGCATCGCCTTGAGCGAGGTGATGACCATCACGTAGAGCGGGATCAGGAAGAAGATCGCCGAGATGATCAGAAAGGCATAAAGGCCGACCCGTCCGGCGGTGAGGCGCTTGGGCCGCCCGCCCCAGGGTTCGTCGGCCGCCCGGATGCCGATATCCATTGCTAGCGTGCTCATGCCGCCGCCGCCTTTCGTCCGGCAAACAGCCGGTAAATGCCAATCCCGAGCAACACCACGACCACTGGCAACAACATGGTCGTTGCGGCGGCCATGCCTTGAGCGGCGTTCTGCCGGTCCGTCAGCATCTGCAAGACATAGACTGCCGGCATCATGGTGGAATTGCCCGGCCCGGCGCCGGTCATGGAAATGATGAGGTCGTAAATGCGCAACACGCCGATGCATTGCAGCACCAGCACCGTGGCGACCGCGCCGCGCATCATCGGCAGCGCAATGAAGAGGTAGGTCCGCCACGCCGGGATGCCATCGACCCGCGCCGCCTTCCAGATTTCGGCGTCGACGCCGCGGAGCCCCGCGAGCAGGATCGCCATGGTCACCCCGGCCCCCTGCCAGATGCCTGCCACGACCAGGCCGTAGAGCGCTGTGTTGGCATCATTGAGCGGCGAAAAATAGAAGTTCGACCAGCCAAGCCCATGCATGGTGGCAGTGAGCCCGTAGTTCGGATCGAGCACCCATTGCCAGACCAGGCCGGTGACGATCAGTGACATGGCAAAAGGGTAAAGGAAGATCGTGCGCAGCAGGTCTTCCTGCTTGATGCGCTGATCCATGAAGACCGCGAGGAGGTAACCGAAGACCAGATTGGCGGCGATCGACAGGAAACCGAACAACCAGATATTCTTGACGGCAGTGAGCCAGATATCCGTGGACCAAAGCCGCTCGTACTGGTGAAAGCCGATAAACTTGTAATCCGGGAAAACGACCGTATTCGTGAAGGAGAAATAAACCGAGAGCCCGATGCCGAAGATATAGACCCCGACCGACTCGATCATGAGAGGAATGGTCGCGATTATCGCCGCGATCGGAAGCTTCTTTCTTGTCCGTTCTGCCATCATCTACGCCTCTATTGGCGCGGGCACGGCACTTTCGTCTGAAGCTTGGCAGCCGAACCGCTCGCTCGGTTCACAGCCCACCACGAATGCCTTCACGACCATCGTCGCGACGGCACCCCTCCGAACGAACGCACAACACGCCGCCTGAAATGGAAGAGAGGCGCTGCCCTGATGAACAGCGCCTCCCGGCTATGACGCTCAGTTGGCGTTCTTGAGGATATTCACGTAGTCGGCTTGCGCCTGATCGACCGTGTAGTTCGCGTCGTTGAAGAACTTCGTGAACAGGTCATTCATCTGGTTGGTCGTGTCGTTGGACAGCCAGCGCTGCGCATCGGTCACGATTGATTCTGGATGGTTGTTAAAGATATCCAGCGCCTTCTGGAGGCACGGATCGGCCGCCCCCATGTCGACGTCGGAACGGACCGGCGAAGAGCCCTTGGCGTTGTTGAAAGCCAGTTGCACCGCCGGGGAAATGATGAGGTTGGCGAGGCGCTTCTGGGCCGCTTCCTTGTCCGGGTCAGTCTGCTTGGGGAAGACGAAGACGTCGCCGCTGGTCGTCGCCGTCGGGTGTGCATCGTCGAATCCGGCAATACAGCCGTAATCCTTGTCGCCGACTTCACCCTTGGCGGCAAACTCGCCGCGCTCCCAGTCGCCCATGATCTGCACCGCCGCCTTGCCGGAATCGACCAGCTTCCAGGTGTCGTTCCAGTTGCGGTTGGCGTAGCCGTCGTCGGAATAGTCGCGCAGCTTCTTGAAGTCGGTGAACACGGCCTTCATCTCCGGGCCACCGGCGAGAGCCAGATCCTTGTCGTGCAGGATCTTGTCGCGCTTGTCCTTGCCGAGCATTTCGGTCTGGATCACGCCGAAAGCGCCGGCAATCTGCCAGCCGCCGCCGTCTCCACCGATCGCGAACGGAATGATGCCCGCCGCTTTCAGCTTTGGCGCATCCGCCAGGAAATCCTGGAAATTGTGGGGGTCCGGCAGGCCGGCCTTCTTGAAGGCGGCCTTGCTATACCAGGCCCAGTTCCACGAATGGATGTTGACCGGGACGCACCACCAGTGGCCATCGACCAGGCAGCCTTCGGAGACCTCATGCGGCCGGATGACCTTTTCCCAGTTGCCGGCGGTCGCCAGGTCGGTGAGATCGAGAAGCAGGTTGTTCTTGATCAGTTCTTCGTACTCGCGGCCCGGGTTGAACTGCGAAGCGCCCGGTGGGTCGCCACCCTGGATGCGCTGCATGTCGGTCGACCGCGCGGTGTTGCCGTCGGCGATGGCATCGTCCACCCATTTGTCGCCGGCGCCGTCATTGTCGAACGCCTTGGCGAACTGCGCCACCGCCTTCGACTCGCCCGGCGACGTCCACCAGTGGATGACCTCGAGGTCGGTCGCCCGGGCGGCGGTACCGCCCAGCAGCGTGGCGACCGCAAGGGTCGCCAACGTCAGTTTCTTCATAATATCAATCCTCCCAACAAGCCTCACGGAGCGCTCGCTCCCAAAACGCCAGCCGCGCCCTGAAGCAGCCGGATAGCCACCCGGACCGGTCGCGTGTAATCGATTACAACGTCTCATCCCCTTGGGATATGCAATCGATTTCATTACATTCAGACACTTCTTGCGCCACTGTCAAGATCGAATTAGAGAGGGTCCATGGTCATTGCAAAAGGAGTGCCAATGGACGTTCTTGCGTCCAAAAAATCGACGACAATACAAGATGTTGCACGGAATGCCGGAGTCTCCACGGCAACCGTCAGCCGAGCTTTGTCAAGCCCTGAGCGGGTTTCCGAAGCCACCCGGATGCGGGTTTTCGCGGCGGTCACCTCGACCGGCTTCACCATCAACCAGGCGGCGCGCTCCCTACGGCTTCGGGCGGCGCGCACCATCGTCATTGCCTTCCCCAATATCGGCAATCCGTTCTACTCGACGGTGCTCGACGCGGTGGTGCACGAGGCGTCGTCGCGCGGCTATGGGGCGCTGGTCGCCAACCGGCTGAGCGAAAATCCGACCCGCTGGCTGCGGGACTATTTTCTCTCCAACCGTGCCGACGGGATGGTGCTGTTCGACGGTTCGCTCGACACCAACGAACTTTACGGGCTGAAGACGCAGCAGGGCAAATTGCCGCTGGTGGTGGCCTGTGACGAGCTGCCCGACGCGCGGCTCCATTCTGTGATGACCGACAACCGTGCCGCTGCCCGGACGGCGACCCGCTATTTGATCGAACTTGGGCACCGGCGCATCGGCCATATCCACAGCCCCTCCAAGAATCCGGCGCAAGCGAGCGATCGCCTGCTGGGGTTCTGCGATGCCATGCGCGAGGCGAGCCTCGAGGTGCGTGGCGAATGGATCATCGATGGCGATTTTTCGATGGCCAGCGGGGAACGGGCGGGCGAGGCCTTCCTGCGCCTCGAATCACGCCCGACAGCGATATTTTCCGGCAATGACGAAATGGCGATCGGGTTTCTCGCCGTCCTCCGGGGGAGAGGAATCGAGTGCCCGCGCGACCTGTCGGTGATCGGTTTCGACGACATCACGGTAGCGCGATGCATGATCCCGGCACTTACCACCATGCGCCAGCCGCGCGAGGACATCGGCAGACTGGCGACCAAGGCGCTGCTCGATATTCTCGAAAGCGACGTGCAACCTGCCCTGCCCCTGCACCTGCTGCTGCCGACCGAACTGGTGGTGCGGGAAAGCGCCATTCCCTATCCAAGCGCAGCCTAGTAAACGCCCTCGCCTGCGACAGTGGCCGACTGACTTTCGCCGGCGTTTGCGTTATTGAGTGCTGCCTGCATGGCGCGACGGTCCCGTAGCTCAGCGGATAGAGCAGTAGCCTTCTAAGCTATTGGTCGGAGGTTCGATTCCTCCCGGGATCGCCAAAGCCTTCCATCGGTGCGACCGGTCTTTATCGGTCAGCCGGTTGCCGGCTCATTCTGACTGGGCGACTCTGAAATGCGGCCCTGGCGCCCAATCAGGAGGGACCTGGGTCTGAAGCATCGGGGCGGGCTGGTTCTGCATGGCTCGTTCCGCCATCTCATCGGCGAACCGTTCCAGCAGGGCATCAAACGCGGCCGGCGCCTGCAGGAACGGGGCATGCGCTGCATCGGGAATAATGTGGCAGAGGCCGTCCCAAAGTTTGCGGTAGCGCAGGCGGGCCACATAACTCAGCCGCGATACGGTTTCTTCCGAGCCGTTGACCATGGCGATCGGCACATCAGCATGTTCCACCAGATAACGCTCGTCGGCGCACTGGCCGCGCACCATGGAGCCGAACATGATCTTGCGGAGGCGCCCGTCGGCCCGGCGAATATTGCTGAGGTCATCGGGAGTCTGATGGTCCCCGAAGCACATGCGGGCGAACCTTTCAACGTCGCTTTCGCTGAATTGCGCCTTCGAGGCGAGCGCCGAAGCACGCGAAAGTTGAAATGCTGGGAATACCCCCAGCGGCCCGTGCCCAATTGGAGGCGCCCCGGTCAGCATGATCCCGACGATATCCGGTCGGAAACTCAGCATTTCGAGCGCGATATGCCCACCCAGCGACCAACCGAAAATCATGCACCGGCCGACACCCAGCCGGTCCAGCGCCTCACTCACCGAGCGGGCGAGGCCCGGCAGGGTGTAGGTTTCGGCAGGCCGTTCCGCGTCATCCGACGCGCCGTGCCCGGGCAGGTCGGGGACGATCATGCGGTAGCGATCGGCAAGCGGGCCGCCCATCAGGCGATCGAAGACGGTGCCCGCGCTGCCCGAACCATGCAGCAGGACGAGCGGCAAACCGGCGCCCGACGATACGGTCGCGCTGATCGCACCGTCGCTCGTCTGGCAGCTTGTCTCAATGAGCGTCATCTTCCCGAAACCTATTTTGGCTCTCTGGAAAGCATTCTGCCATGAAGACGTAACCGGGCCGTCTAGACCCGTGGTGAATAAATGCATAGCAATTTGTGTGGCACTGATGTGCGCGGCCAAGTCGATACAGGGATATTCATCGATGATCGAAGAAGCGATCGGCGGGACAGGTTACGTACTTGGCCACTCGCTGCGTGAACTGGCGAGGATCGAAAAGCAGGCCGGTTTCTTTGCCGAGGCGACCCGCGACGGCCTCCTGCGGGCGGGGCTGGAGCCCGGAATGCGGGTTCTGGACCTTGGTTGCGGGGTCGGCGACGTGAGCCTGGCGGCGGCCGAAATCGTCGGCGCCTCTGGTCAGGTCACCGGTATCGATATTTCGCCCAATGCCCTCGTCGTCGCGCGGGCGCGGGCGCAACAGCGGGGCGTCGCTGCGCACTTCGAGCAGGGGTCGATCGAGCGGTTTCCACACTTCGGTGCATTCGATGCGGTGATCGGCCGATTTATCCTCGTACATTTTCCCGACCCGGTGGCGACCCTGCGTCAGGTGGCGCAGCAATTGCGGCCCGGTACGACGCTGATCTTCATGGAAATGGACATGGATCGTGCCGAGGCCTCGGCGCCCTTCCCGCTGTTCGTCGAGCACGTAGGCAATATCATCAAGATGTACCGCGCCATGGGTCTCAGCCCGGACATGGGCGTCAAGCTTTATGCGACGTATCGCGCGGCAGGACTGTTTCCCGAACTCGCCGGGTTTACCCGGGTGGGGCACTCCGGCGAGATGGCCGGGTTCGAGTTTCTCGCGGAATCGGTGCGCAGCCTGATGCCGGCGCTCGAGAAGTTGGGCATTGCCAGTGCCGACGAGATCGATATCGACACGCTCAGCGAGCGGCTGGCGACAGAAGCGGCTGCAACCGATCCGGCAGTGTTTTATCCGCGCTTCGTCGTCGCCTGGGCCCGCGCCTGAACTTAGCGCCGCGCGCTCACGTGCATGAGGAGCGGGATGTCCGGTTGCACGGTGATTTTCTGCACCGGCAATGGCGGGCGGACGCCGGCATAATCGAAGCGCAGGCGACGCATGAGCAGCGCAAGGGCGATGATGCCCTCCTGCATGGCAAAACTTTGCCCGATGCAAGTGCGCGGCCCAACGCCGAACGGCAGATATTGGTAGCGGTCGATGTTGTCACGTTGGCCGGGGCGGAAACGCGCCGGGCGGAACAGGTTGGGATCGGCCCACAACTTTTCGTGCCGGTGCACGATCCATGGCAGCACCAGCACCGACGCGCCGGCGGGAATATCGACTTCGCCAAAGCGGTCGGCGGCGACGGCGCTACGGTTGAGCGAAGGAGCCGGCGGATAGAGGCGCATCGCTTCCTCGAAGGCAGCCCGGGTATGCACTAGCCGCTGCAACCACAGGGCAGGCTCGTCGAGACTATCGAGTTCGCTGTCGATCTCGGCTTCGACCAGTGCCCGTTCCCCGGGGGCCTGGCTGAGCAGATAAAGCGTCCAGCCGAGGGCGCGCGAGGTAGTTTCGTGGCCGGCGCCAATAAAAGTGACGATGTTGTCCTCGATCTCCGAGCGCGCCAGATCTTTGGCTCCAAGCAGAAGAGTGAGCAAGTCATTGGGCGCTGCCCCACCACGCGCCAGCGCCTGCTGACGACGTTCGATGGTGGCCGCGATCAGGGCGCGGAAATAGCGTTCGGAGCGTCGCCCCAGCGCGCGCGTCGGCCGCGGCAGGAAGGCCGGCGCGTCGAGGATATCGAGCGGATCGACATGGCCCATGGTGCGCAGCAGCTTTGCCACCGCAGCCGCGAATTCGGCCGGTTCACCCGCAATATCGCCACTGAACAGCGTGGCTTGCAGGATCTCGTAGGTCAGCCGCGTCATCTCGACCGAGAGATCGCACACCTCCCCCGCGCGCCCCAGCGCCGTGGCAAAATGCTCGGCGGTATCGCGCATCACGGGGGCGAGCCCGGCGATGTTGCGCGGTGCAAAGATCGGCGCGATGGCCCGGCGGGTACGTCGCCATAACGCACCCTCGGCGGTCAGCAGGCCATCGCGGAGAATAGGCCGGAGCACACGTTGGCGCAGCGGCTGCATGACATAGTTGTCGGCGTTTTCGACCAGCAGATAGCGGATGGCGGCAGGGTCGCTGACGATGATGGTCGGCGTGCCCAGCCAGTTTGCCCGCACCACCGGCTCGGAATAGGCCCTCGCTCCCCACAGTTCGAGCGGGTTGCGAAACGCCGTCAAGACAAATTCCGCCACGTTGAGCGGGCGCCGGTGTGGTACCGGCGCGGGAGGACGGAATTCCACATCCGGCGCGTCATCGGCGCGCTGCACGATGGGCGTCGTGGACCGCAAATCGGGCTGCATCAGACTTTCTGTCTCAGCATACCTATCTATGTGAGTAAGAGATCGGTGAGAAGCAAGGACGACAATGTGATGGGAAGGTGGTGGTTCGGCCACAAAACCATGCAATGGTCCCTGTCTTGAATGGAGCGCGACGTTGCAAAGTGTGAATAAGATGGCCGGCGAGAGATCTTGGTGGGCGCCACGGCGGCGATTTACCCTGGCGGAAGTGATCGCCGACGGGATCGTGCATGGCGTCGGCATCGTCGCCGGGCTTGCCGTCGGCGCGGTGATACTGGCCCTTGCACTGGTGAAGACGGCCCCGGCCGAAGCGCCCGCGATCATCATCTATGTGGTGTCGTTGGTTGGCCTGTTGTCGGTTTCGATGGCGTACAACCTTTGGCCGGTTACCCCGATAAAGAGCGTGCTGGCGCGGCTCGACCAGGCGGCGATCTTCCTCTTCATGGCGGGCACCTATACGCCGTTCCTCGCTATCATGGGGGGCGGCGCGGCAAACCTGCTGATGGTACTGGTGTGGGGCGCCTGCCTCATCGGCATCGCGCTGAAGCTGATCGTGCCGGAGCGCTTCGGGCGCCTCGCGATCCTGCTCTATCTTGCGATCGGGTGGAGCGGTGTGCTGATTTTCCAGCAATTGGCGGCCTCTCTGCCGCCGGTCACGCTGTGGCTGCTGGTCGCGGGCGGCATCGTCTACTCGCTCGGCATCATCTTCCATTTGTGGGAGAAGCTGCGCTTCCAGAATGTGCTTTGGCACGTCTTCGTCGTGGTCGCGGCCATGCTGCACCTCGCCGCAATCCTCGACTGCATGGTGCTCAGCCGCTTATAGGGCTGGCGAATGCGACGACGGCGCAGAGTACCGCCGCTATGCCGTAAAGCGGGGCCATGCGGCGACGCTCCTTCAGCGATTGCGACCGCATGGCACCAAAAAACTGCGTGAGCACGAAGAGAAATACCGCCCAGACCGGCCACTGCATGGTGGGTGCTAGGGAGGCATAGAGCCAGCCGCCGCGGATCAGCAGAAGCACCGCCATAGCCGCGATGAACGGCGACAGGATGGTACTTCCCAGTTGCAGGCGCGGCGGCAGCGGGCCTGGGTCAGCCTGCCCGCCCCAGGCATAGGCAGCCCATGGAGCCCCCAACGCCAGTGCCGCGTGAAATCCAGCAAAGCCGAGCAGGGCGATGGCCGCCAGCAGCGCTTCTGTCTCCAGGGTCACGGCTTGGCTGGCGTGACGCGCGCCTGCTCCAGTCGATCGCCGGGCATCAGGCCGATTTGGGCGGCGCGGCCGCCGGCGATCTCGAACACGAACCGCACGGGCACGCCCGAGGGAATAGGCGTCGCGTCCTCTGGCACCGCATCGGCGTGGACGGACTTCACCGTCCCATCGGCGTCAATGAAAATCATGTCGAGCGGGATAAGCGTGTTGACCATCCAGAACTCGACTGGCTGCTCGCGGTGAAAATCGAACAGCATACCGGCATCGGGCGCCAGCGATTTCCGGTACATCAGGCCCTGCTCGCGACTGGCTTCGGTATCGGCGATCTCAATGGTGAAGGGGAAGTCGCCTTTGCTGGTGTGCAGAACGGCGTGTGCATCATCGGCCGCTGCCGCGGCGAGCGGCACACCAGCTATCACGGCGGCGAGCACGACGCCGGCGAGGCTTCGCCGGAATGGCGCAGTCCACTGGCGAAAAACCCTGTCGTCAAATGGGGTTCGGTCTTGGCGAAAGGCAGGGCGGAGCGGAATCGCGTGCATCGAAGGTTCCAAAGACGGGGCGCGGCACCGGTTAGCATAGTCCATGCCGACCGGCGCGGAAATGCGGCCGAAAAGCTGGGAGTGAGGCCGGAAGTCAGTGCGAGGACGGCGCGTCGCCCCAGCCGTCAGGCCGGATCTCGGCGACCATCAGTCCCTTGGGGCCGTTGCCGTAGCGCACCAGCACATGTTGGCCAGGCCGCAGTTCAGTGATGCCAAAGCGCCGCAGCGTCTCCATATGGACGAACACATCGGGGGCCCCCTCGCCTGCCGACAGGAAGCCGAAGCCGCGAATGCGGTTGAACCACTTCACTTCCAGCCGCTCGAGCTTCGAGGTCGGCTCGACCACAACGTGGGTGCGGGGCGGCGGCAATTGCGCCGGATGACGCGCCGTCGATTCGTCCATCGATACGATGTGAAAGGCCTGCAGACCCCCCGGCCGATTCAACGCCTCGACGACGATACGAGCGCCTTCGTAAGCGGTTTGATAGCCATCGCGACGGAGACAAGTGACGTGCAGCAGCACGTCTGGACGGCCATCATCGGGAACGATGAAGCCGAACCCCTTGGCGACATCGAACCACTTGATCGCGCCGGCGATCTCGATGACGTCCATATTGTGATCGAAGCTGATATCTGCCCGGGTATCGCGTCCATCACCTTCGGCGGACCGGGCTCCCGGCGCGTCGCTTTCGGAAGAAAACTTGGCCCCCATGCCAAACGCCCTTTGTACTGCCCCACCGCAAGCGAGGTACTCCACACGATCGCCACACTTTGGCCGATTCACCACCAAAAGTTAAGGAGTGGTTGCAAATTAGTTTTTGCTTTTACCCCGCTTTCGGCCTGGGTATCGGGCTGCTAAGCAAAGGCGGCAGGAAAGGTGAGGAAATGAAGTATCTACACACGATGGTCAGGGTTACGGACGTCGACAAAAGCCTCAAATTCTATTGCGAGGGGCTCGGCTTCAAGGAGGTACGGCGGTCCAACAACGACAAGGGGCGGTATACGCTGATCTTCCTCTCGGCGTCGGGCAAGGACGACGGTGCGATGATCGAGCTCACCTACAACTGGGACCCCGAGCCATATGGCGGCGGCCGCAATTTCGGGCACCTGGCGATTGCCGTCCCCAACATCTACGACACCTGCAAGCATCTCAGCGAGATGGGGGTCACGATCAATCGCCCGCCGCGAGACGGCAATATGGCATTCGTTCGATCGCCTGATGCCATTTCGGTGGAAATCCTGCAGGACGGCCCTGCCCTGCCGCAGGCGGAACCCTGGGCGTCGATGCCCAATACCGGCGTGTGGTGAACCGGCCCGTCCCTTTCTAGGGGCTCCAGAGGCAAGGTTTCGCTAACCACCCTGATTAGCGCGGGGTTAGCGAAACCGATGCAAATTTAGCCATCGATTTCAAGCGTCGCCGATCCTACCGGGCGGCGCGCTGTATCGGATGGCCCCAATGCGATTCCTCCCCCTCATTGCCGCCCTCGCGGCGACCCTTTCCCTTGGCGGATGCCTGCCGATGGCCATGTTCGCGCAGGGCGATGCAGGCTATCGCACCAATTTCGGCACCTATGTCGCCTCGAGCGAGGTCAATGCCTTCTGCCTGACGCCAAAACTTCGCTTCGCCATTTGGAATTTCGAGGGTGAATTCGGCCGCAAGATCGTGCTGAGCTCCGGCTATCGCGACGGCGAGCACAATGCCGCGGCGGGGGGCAAGGAACGCTCCTATCACATGCGCTGCATGGCGGCGGACTTCTTCATCCCCGGCGTGCCGAAGGACCGTCTGATCGCCTATGCACAACGGCTCGATCTGGTCGGCGGCCTCGGCTGCTACCCCGGGCGAGACTTTATCCACATCGACGTGCGCGACAGGCCACGAGGTGCGTGGGGCCCGGTGGAGTTCTCCGGCTGCTGAGAGAAAGCTGCGCCGGGGATAAAGCGCTTGCCTTGCGGGAGCGGCCTGACTATTAGGGTCGCCGACGCGACGCGCCCTTCGTCTATCGGTTAGGACGGCACCCTTTCACGGTGCAGAGAGGGGTTCGACTCCCCTAGGGCGTACCACCGTCCCAGCTTTTCTCTCGGGCTGGGCGTTGACGCGTCGGCAAATTGGCTTGATAGAGAGAACGCCGCGCCCATCGTCTAGCGGTCAGGACACCGCCCTCTCACGGCGGGAACAGGGGTTCGATTCCCCTTGGGCGCGCCAACCGCATTTCTCCTCCCAGCCTTCCGCATGCCGCA
>Ga0207657_10002179_pt1 | contig 21219 bp, 15 predicted proteins | sample KBSC33metaG_FD_184316 | JGI IMG/M metagenome (GOLD analysis project Ga0207657, IMG submission 184316) | Corn rhizosphere microbial communities from Kellogg Biological Station, Michigan, USA - KBS C3-3 metaG (SPAdes) (version 2) | ecosystem: Host-associated > Plants > Roots > Rhizosphere > Soil ... | reverse complement strand
AGTCGTAGGCGCAGCCCGGGTTATCTGCGATCGCGCGCACCGGCACCGCGACGCCGGGCGAATAGGCCAGCGCCAGGTCGCGCTGCGTCGCCATCGGCTTGGTGGCGATGATCTCGATCTTGCCGGGCCGTCCGCGGGAGTGGAAGTCCAGCGCCTCGTGCTCGGTATATTTGACGTTGCTTTCGCTCATTCCCGCTCCTCGGGCGCGGCCTTAGCGGAGAGGCGGCGGAAGAGTCACGCGCATGCGATTCCGGGTCGATTGCGAAGGGTCCAGCGGCTACGGTCGAGCCATGGCCCGCGCCGATGCCCCGACCCCGATGATGGCCCAGTACCGGCGGCTCAAGGAAGAGGCCGGCGACGCCTTGCTTTTCTACCGCATGGGCGACTTCTTCGAGCTGTTCTTCGACGATGCCAAGGCCGCAGCTGCCTGCCTCGACATCGCGCTGACCAAGCGCGGCGAGGACAATGGCGAGCCGATCCCGATGTGCGGCGTGCCGGTTCACTCGGCCGAGTCGTATCTCGCGCGGTTGATCAAGGGTGGCCATCGAGTCGCCATCGCCGAGCAGACCGAGAGCCCGGCCGAAGCGCGCAAGGCGCGCGGGTCAAAGGCGCTCGTCGAGCGCGCGATCATCCGCCTCGTCACGCCGGGAACGCTGACCGAGGAGACATTGCTCGAATCCGCCTCGGCCAACTGGCTGGCGGCAATCGGCCGCGCGGGCGACGAGATGGCTATCGCGGCGGCCGATATTTCGACCGGCCGGTTCGAGCTCGTGAGCTGCGGTCCGGGCGAGCTTGCCGCCGAGCTGGCGCGCCTGTCGCCTGCCGAGACCATCGCCGAGTCATCTGTGCCCGGCGTTCGTACAACTGCCGGCAAGGGCGGCTTCGACAGCATCGCTGGCGAACGCGCGCTAAAGAGCCGGTTTGGCCTCGCCACGCTCGATGGCCTTGGATCGCCGTCGCGTGCCGAGCTCGCCGCCGCCGGCGGCCTGCTCGCCTATCTCGACGCAACCCAGAAGGGTGCAGGGATTCTGCTGGATGCGCCGCGGCGGATCGCGCGCGCGAGCCACATGGCGATCGACGCCGCGAGCCGCGACAGCCTCGAGCTCACCCGGTCGGTGACCGGTTCTGTCCCCGGCAGCCTGCTCGGCGAGATCGACCGGTGCCAGACTGCCGCCGGCCGGCGCACCTTGTGCGACGATATTGCCGCCCCGCTAACCGACCGCCGATCGATCGAGCAAAGGCTAGCGCTGGTGGCCTGGCTGCACGAGGACGCGATCCGGCGCGACCGCGTGCGCGCGGCGTTAAAGGCGATGCCCGATGTGTCCCGTGCTCTAGCGCGACTTGCAGCCGACCGCGGAAGCCCACGAGACCTTGCCTCGCTACGCGACGGGCTGATCGCCGCGAGTGCGTTGAAGAGAGAACTTGAAAGCGAAGCCGACCGACCGCCGTTGCTCGACGCACTGTTGCCGAAGCTTGGCGGACACGACGCGCTGATCGACCGATTGTCTCGGGCCCTGGTCCCGTCGCCGCCGCTCGACGCCTCAAAGGGCGGCTATATCGCCGAGGGCTATGACGCCGATCTCGATGCGTTGAGGAGCACCGCTGCGAAGGGCCGTCGAGCGATTGCCGAACTCGAGGCGCGCTACCGCGACTTCACCGAAATCGGCAGCCTGAAGATCAGGCACAATGCCGTGCTCGGCTATCATGTCGAGGTGTCGGCGCGACACGCCGATAAGTTGATGTCGCCCGACAGCGGCTTCACCCATCGCCAGACCCTCGCCGGGGTGGTCCGCTTCAATTCGCCCGAGCTGCACGCAGAAGCGAGCCGGGTGATCGAAGCCGGTGCCCATGCCCTTTCCGCCGAGGCTGCGCACGCCGAGGAGCTGACAGCGCTCGCGGTGGCAGCCGCGCCGCAGATCACTGGGACAGCCGAAGCCATTGCCCGCATCGATGTCGCTGCCAGCCACGCACACCGCGCGGCCGAGGGCGGCTGGTGCCTGCCGCAGCTCGTCGACCAGCCGTGCCTGGAGATCTATGCCGGGCGGCACCCGGTGGTCGAGGCCGCCCTGCGCGAGACCGGCGAACGCTTCATCGTCAACGATCTTGCCCTCGGATCCGGGGACCGGCTGTGGCTGATCACGGGTCCGAACATGGGCGGCAAGTCGACCTTCCTGCGCCAGACCGCCCTCATCGCAGTCCTTGCCCAGGCCGGCGGCTTTGTTCCCGCGGCGAGAGCGAAGATCGGCATCGTCGACCGCCTGTTCAGCCGCGTCGGAGCATCTGACGATCTCGCGCGTGGCCGTTCGACCTTCATGGTCGAAATGGTCGAGACCGCGGCCATTCTCGCGCAAGCCAGTCCCAACAGCCTCGTCATCCTCGACGAGATCGGCCGCGGCACTTCGACCTACGACGGGCTCGCGATCGCCTGGGCCGTGGTCGAAGCGATGCACGACGACGTGAAGTGCCGGACCTTGTTCGCGACGCATTACCATGAGCTAACGCGACTCGCCGGGCGGCTCGATTGCTTGTCGCTGCATCACGTCCGCGCACGTGAGTGGAAGGGCGACCTGGTGCTGCTCCACGAGGTTGCGGATGGCGCCGCGGATCGCAGTTACGGCATCGCGGTCGCCAAGCTCGCCGGGCTGCCGCCAGCGGTGGTTGCCCGCGCGCGCTCGGTGCTCGCCAAGCTCGAAGCGGGCCGCGACGCGACCGGCGGGATCGCCGCGGGTCTCGACGACCTGCCTTTGTTCGCCGCGGCGGTGGAGCCCGAGCAGGGTCGCGACCCGCTCGCAGCCGCGCTCGATGAGATCGACCCGGACGCCCTCAGCCCGCGCGAAGCCCTCGAGCAGCTCTACCGCCTGAAGCGCATCGCGGCCGAGCGCGACTGATGAACGTCGAGGTCGACCATCGCCGCTCGATCATCGATCGGCGTGCGCTGGCCGATCGGCTCGCGGAACTGCGGCGCGGGAAGTCGCTGACAGCTGACGCGACCGCCATCCTCCGCACCGCGCTCGACCAGGGCCGCGCAGAGATCGCGAGGCGGCTCAGCGAGGAGCCCGGCAACGGTCGCGCCGCTGCGCAGGCAACGGCTTTCCTTCACGACCAGCTCGTCCGCATCAGCTATGATTTCGTCGGCGGCCGGGTGCTGCCGGGAGCGCCGACGGAACTCGCGATCGTGGGGCTGGGCGGCACCGGCCGCGGCGAAATGGCGCCGTTCAGCGATCTCGACCTCATGTTCCTGACCGCCAAAGTGCCGACGCCGGACCAGGAACGCGCAGCCGAAGCGATGCTTCACCTGCTGTGGGACCTGAAGCTCAAGATTGGGCATTCGGTCCGTTCGGTCCCGCAGCTGATCGCGCTCGCGAAGAAGGACATGACCATCCGCACCGCCTTCCTCGAGGCGCGCTGGCTGTGGGGCGACGAGAGGCTGTTTGATGCGGCCATGGGGCGCTTCCGCAAGGAAGTGCTCGCTAGCACCGCGGCGGAGTTCGTCGCCGCCAAGCTCGCCGAGCGCGATGAGCGCCACGTCCGTATGGGCGACAGCCGCTACGTCGTCGAGCCGAACGTCAAGGACGGCAAGGGCGGCCTGCGCGACCTCCACACGCTCTACTGGATCGGCAAATATGTGCACGGCGTCGACCGCCCCGCCGACCTCGTCAGCGCCGGGCTGCTCAGCGCCGCCGAGTTCAAGCGCTTCGACCGCGCCGAGCGCTTCTTCTGGGCGGTGCGCTGCCACCTGCACCTGCTGGCCGGTCGTCCGGAGGAGCGGCTAAGCTTCGAATATCAGCCGCGGATCGCCGAGATCATGCACTACGCCGACCGGCCCGGGAAATCGGCGGTCGAGCGGTTCATGCAATTCTACTTCCTCAATGCGAAGACGGTGGGCGACCTGACCGGCGTGTTCCTCGCCCAGCTCGACGAGCAGCTCGGCAAGAAGGGTTTTCGGTTCGCGCTACCGACCATTCGGCGGCGACCCAAACGGCTGGGCGGATTCGTGCTGGACCGCGGCAGGATCTCGATCCCCGAAGACGGCTATTTTCGAAAGGACCCGGTGCGGCTGCTTGAGCTGTTTGCGACCGCCGCGCGCGAACAGCTCGAGATTCATCCGGCCGCGATGCGCGCCGCCAGCCGCGACTGCGCCCTGATTGGCCGCTTTGTCCGCGCCGACCCGCGCGCCAATGCCCTGTTCATGGAAGTGCTGACGTCGATCCAGCACCCCGAGACCGTGCTGCGCTGGATGAACGAGGCCGGAGTCTTCGGTCGCTTCGTGCCCGACTTCGGCCGTGTCGTCGCGCAGATGCAGTTCGACATGTACCATCACTATACCGTCGACGAGCATTCGATCCGCGCCATCGGCCTGCTCGCGGCGATCGAGCGCGGGGAACTCAAGGCCGAGCATCCGGTCTCGACGGCAATCATCAAGCAGATCGCATCGCGCCGCCTCCTCTATGTCGCGGTCCTGCTGCACGACATCGCCAAGGGACGCGGTGGCGATCATAGCGAGATCGGCGCCGAGATTGCGCTGAAGCTGGGACCGCCCTTCGGCCTTGATCCCGCCGAGACCGAGACCGTCTCGTGGCTGGTGCGCCATCACCTGCTGCTCTCGTCGACCGCGTTCAAGCGCGACCTTGCGGACCCCAAGACCATCGAGGATTTCGTTCACCAGGTGCAGAGCCCCGAGCGGCTGCGGCTGCTGCTGATCCTGACCGTCGTCGACATTCGCGCGGTCGGTCCGGGCGTGTGGAATGAATGGAAACGGACTTTGCTCCGGACCTTGTTCGAGGCCGCGGAAGAGCGGCTTCGCCTTGGTTACAAGCAGCATGGCCGCGCCGCTATCGTCGAGGAACGCCAGGATGCTCTTGCGGCGCGGCTCGGCTGGAAGGCAAGCGTGGTCAAGGCGCACGTGCGGCGTCTTCCGGACAGCTATTGGCTTGCCGAGCCGCCCGCCTGGCAGCTCGCCAATGCGCGTCAGGTCGCCGCCGCCGAGGCCCATATCGGTGACGCCAAGCCAGACGTGGTCGTCGAGGATGATCCCAAATCCGGCGCCACGCGGGTGAGCGTCTTCACGCCCGACCGCGAAGCCCTGTTCTACCGCATCTGCGCAGGGCTGGCTGCGGCAGGAGCGAACATCATCGACGCTCGGGTCCACACCACGCGCGACGGAATGGCGCTCGACAACCTCCTCGTCCTCGACGGACGAGGCCAGCCCTACGCCGACCGCAGGCTGCGCAGCCGTCTGGTGAAGTCCGTCGAGGCCGCGCTGACCAGTGCCGCCCCGCCGCCGCTCCCTCCAGGCGACACCCAACGGCGAAGCGCCGCGTTCGACGTTGCGCCATCGGTGGCGATCGCCGACCGCGCGTCGACGCGAACCACGGTGGTCGAGATCAATGCGCGCGACCGTCCGGCGCTGCTCGCCGCCCTCGCGAATGCGATCCACGGGCGCGGGCACATCATCCATTCGGCGCACATCGCGACCTATGGCGAGCGGGCGGTCGACGTTTTCTATCTTACCCGGGCGGACGGGAAGAAGCTCACTCCCGACGACGGCGAGCAGCTGCGCCGCGCGCTGCTCGAGGCGGCGCGCGAACCTTCGAGCGCCAGGGCAGCCTAAGAAAAAGGCCCCACCCGGACGGGTGAGGCCTTCCTCTTTCAACCGATGGCGTCGCCTTAGATGCCGCGTTCCGGCGCGGGCGGAGGCGGCGGCGGCGGCGGAGGCGGCGCGGGGCAGGTCGCCGTCGCGTCGATCACGCTGCCGTCAGGGCAGGTCTGCGTCGCCGGTGGCGGCGGCGGCGGTGGAGGCGGCGGCGGCACATAGGCCGGCGTCGCTTTACGAGCGAAGCCGGTGCGGCCGCGAATGGTGATGCCGAAGGTCCGCGGCTCCGCCAGGAACATCGAGAAGAGCTGGCGGCTGCCCGGGTATTGCGGGTCAATGAACGGCGCGAAGGTGAAGCCCGGCGCCCAGGGCGGAGTCGTCGATCCGCCTGCCTGGAACGGCGAGTTGAACGCGACCTGCGCATAATTCTGCTTGGTCAGGTTCTGGGCCCAGATCTCGATCGACCAGTGGCCATCGTCGTCCTGCAGGCCGATCCTGCCGTTGATGACCTCATAGGACCGCTGGTACTTCTGCGGGAACAGGTCGGAGCCGGTATTGTAACCGCTCGTAACGCGGCCATCGAGATAGAGCAGCGCCCGCATGCCCGAGGTCCCGATCAACGGGTTGTAGGCGAATGCCGCGGTACCGACGAGGGCCGGAGCGTTCGAGATATGCTTGCCCGGCAGCACGCGAAGCGCGGGGTTCAGCGGATCGCCATTCTCGGTGCCGACCAGATTGTCGCGATACTTGGTGTTCGCATAGGTCAGGCCGAGGTTGATCGTCATGTCGCGCATCGGCTTGATCGTGCTTTCGAGCTCGATGCCGCGCGAACGCACACCCCATCCAACATTGTTCGACGCGCAGGCGCCGGTGCCCGCGGCCGGATTGAGGTTGAACGCCGAGCCGGCGGCGATCACCGGTGGAATGAAGTTCGGCGAGCCGGGGTTCACGCTCTGGTCGCGGTCGAGCCCGTTGAGGCTCGAGCTGCAGCCATTGACGTTTTGCACGATGAACACAGTGCCGTCGAACGTGTTCAGCTGGAAGTTCTTGAAGTCCTCCTGGAACACGGCGAAGTTGAACAGGAAGCCGTGGCGGGAGAATTTGCCGCCGATTTCATAATTGTTGACGGTCTCCGGGGCGAACTGGAGATTGTGCACCAAGGCCTGCGCCCCACCGAAATTCGTGAACGGTGCCGTGTTGCTAAATGGCAGCGCCGGAGCCTTGAGCGCCGAACGGTCGAGGTTGAAGCCGCCCGCCTTATAGCCGCGCGAATAGCTCGCGTAGAGCAGCATGTTATCGGCGGGTTTGTAGGACAGCACGCCAGTGCCGGTGAGCTTGCCCTCGGAGCGCTTGTCGCGGATCGTCTGGCCGTTGAGTTCGGCCGTCGAATTCCCCTGGCACGAGAGGTTGAGCAGCGCCTGCGAGACCGTCCACAGGGCCGTGTTAAAGGCCGGACTTTTTGGATCGACGAATGGCACAAGCAGCGCCTGGTTGGCGGTGCACTTGGTGTTGTTGTTGCCGAAGGTGGCGTCGAAGTCCTTGCTCTCGTGCGTGTAGCGAGCGCCGACCGTGAAATCGACTTGCGGCGTCACGTGGATGATGTTGTGCGTGAACACCGCCCAGTTCTTGCTCTTCTGATGATACTTGTCATCGGTCGAGCCGAGGTTGTTCAGCGCATCCAAATTGTCGAAAGCCGCATAGATGATCGGCGACGCAGCGCCGAACGCCGCCGGGCGTGCGGCAAGGCAGGCAGGTGCCGCCGCGTTGTACAGCGCCGACAGGCCGCCCGGTGAAACAATGCGGCAGGTGGCGAAGCGCCCGTACTGGCTACCGAACTTCAGATTGTCGTGAACGACCAGGTCCTCGTTCGCGTAGTAAGCGCCGACCAACCAGTCGAGGCGATTGTTGAACGCCTTGCCGTTGAGCCGCAGCTCCTGCGTGTAGGTATCGAACCGCCGGCTGGCGCCGCCCGGATCGCGGTAGAGGATGTCGACCGTGCTGTAGTCGATGTCGCCGCCCTGGTCGGCCTTGTAATGCCGGTAGGCGGAGATCGAGGTAAGCGTCGCCGCGCCGAAGTCGTAGTTGATCTCGCCGGACACGCCATAATCCTTGGTCGTGCCGGTATAATCGCGTCCCGGAGTCACCGACACGGTGCGGCTGTATCCGGAATGCAGCCCGTTCATGCTCTGGCCCAGGTCGCGAAGCACGTTGACGATATTGTTGCCAAGATCGTTGGTCCGCGCCGGGCTTGCGCCCGGCTGCAACAGCGGGTTGGCGACCTCGTTGAGGTTGCCGATGTCCGGGCTGACGGTGTTGTCGACATAGACGGCGGCGCAGCAGCGCTCCTTCCGCCAGGTATAATCGCCGATCAGCCGAACGCTGAGCTTGTCGTCAGGCTGGAACAACAGCTGGCCGCGGGTGAAGATGCGGTTGCGGTTGTTGATCGTCGTGTGATTGGCGGGGTCGTTGTAGAAGCCGTCGCGCTTCACCCAGACCGCGTCGAGCCTTGCCGCGACGATGTCGCTCAGCGGGCCGGTGATCCCCCCCGCGAGCCGCTTCAGGTTATAGTTGCCGACGGTCGCCTCGCCATAGATTTCGGGCGTGAAGCGCGGCTTCTTGGTGATGATGTTGATCAGGCCCGCCGAGGAGTTCCGGCCGAACAAAGTGCCCTGCGGTCCGCGCAGAACCTCAACGCGGTCGATCTCGCCAAGCTCGTTGAGACCGATGCCTGAACGCGAGCGATAGACGCCGTCGACAAACACCGAGACCGAGCTTTCGAGACCCGGATTGTCGCCAACCGTGCCGATGCCCCGAATACGGGCCGAGCCATTCGCTTCGCTGCCTGTCGAGGACACGAGCAGCGACGGGGCGAGCTGGTTAAGCTGGCGGATATCGTGCGCGCCGCTGTTCTTCATCTCGTCGCCGCCCACGGCAGTAACCGCGATCGGAACGTCCTGAAGGACCTGGCGCCGTCCCTGCGCCGTGATGATGATCTGGTCTTCCTGGCCGGTCTGGGCAGCCGCCTGCGCCTGTGCGGTGACGCCTGCCTGCTCGGTCGGCGACGGCTGCGTCGCCTTGGTGCCGGTATCGTTATTTTGTGCGAACGCAGCATTCGGAACTGCAACGAGCGCTGCCGACAGCAGCCAAGCCGACTTGCGGATCATGGTTTTCCTCTCCCCGTTCGGGCTCAGACGCCCGCTACGGAGAGGCTAGACCCGAATCCCGCCGAAAGGGAAGCGCCTCAACAACAGCACGGCAACAATGCCGTACCGCTGCAGCAATTTGGCAACACGGATGTAAGTAAGCGGGGCCGGGCTATTTCGGCGCAAGCACCATCAGCATCTGGCGGCCTTCCATGCGCGGATGCGCCTCGACCTTCGCCATCTCGGCGGTCTGCTCCTGCACCCGGCGGAGAACTGCCATGCCAAGCTCACCGTGCGCCATCTCACGGCCGCGGAAGCGCATCGTGACCTTCACCTTGTCGCCGTCCTCAAGGAACTCGAACACCTTCTTCATCTTGGTGTCGTAGTCGTGGTCGTCGATGTTGGGACGCATCTTGATCTCTTTGATCTCCTGCGTCTTTTGCCGCTTGCGCTGCTCGGCGGCCTTCTTCTGCGCCTCATATTTGTAGCGACCGATGTCGAGGAACTTGGCGACCGGCGGGTCGGCATTGGGAGAAATCTCGACCAGGTCGAGGCCCACGGATTGCGCCTGTTCGAACGCTTCGCGCGTATACATCACGCCCAGGTTTTCGCCGTTCTCGTCGATCACCCTGACCTTCTGGCTCTGGATGAACTCGTTGTAGCGGGGGCCGCTCATCGGCGGCGGGGGCGCCATTCCTCGGCGCGGGTAGGGCGGTGGTATAGCGAAAACTCCGTTGTGGTTGGTGCTGAGCGCAGCAGTTAGGCACTCGCGGCGGTTAAGAAAAGTCCGCGCGAGCAAATGTGAGTCATTTTTGCCGCGACCTGTGGCGGAGTCGCGTCAGCGCAGGTCGGGCGGGAGCGCCTCGGTCTGGATCATGCCGAGCACCTCATCGACGCTCATCATCTTCTGATGCTCCTCGCTGCCGAGCCGTCGCAACGCGACTGTCCCCTCCTCGGCCTCGCGCTTGCCCACAACTAGTAGGAGCGGGACCTTGGCGAGGCTGTGCTCGCGCACCTTGTAGTTGATCTTCTCGTTGCGAAGATCGGTGTCGGCGCGGATGCCCGCCGACGCCAGCCTGGCCGCCACTTCCCGCGCATAAGCGTCGGCGTCCGACACGATCGTCGCCACGACGGCCTGCACCGGCGCGAGCCACAGCGGGAACTTGCCCGCATAATGCTCAATGAGGATGCCGATGAAGCGCTCATACGATCCAAAGATCGCGCGGTGGAACATGATCGGCCGGTGCTTCTGCCCGTCCTCGCCGACGTAGGTCGCGTCGAGACGCTCGGGCAGCACGCGGTCCGACTGCAAGGTGCCGACCTGCCAGGTACGGCCGATCGCATCCTTGAGATGCCATTCGAGCTTGGGCGCGTAGAAGGCGCCCTCGCCGGGAAGCTCCTCCCACCCGAACTCTTCAGTCGCCATGCCCGCAGCGACGACGGCGTCGCGCAGCTCGGCCTCGGCCTTGTCCCAGTCCTCGTCGCTGCCGAACCGGTTGTCGGGCCGCAGCGCGAGCTTGATCGCGTAGGTGAAGCCGAAGTCCTTGTAGACGCGATCGGCAAGCTCGCAGAAGGCTCGCGCCTCGTCGACGATCTGGTCTTCGCGGCAGAAGATGTGGGCGTCGTCCTGGGTGAATTGCCGTACCCGCATCAGCCCGTGGAGCGCGCCGTGCGGCTCGTTCCGGTGGCAGCTCCCGTTCTCGTAGAAGCGGACCGGCAGGTCGCGGTAGCTGGTGATGCCCTGCTTGAAGACGAGGATGTGGCCCGGGCAGTTCATGGGCTTAAGCGCCATCAGGTCGGCATCGCCCGACAGTACCGGCCTATCGTCGTCGATCGACGGAATCTCGTCGGGCACGACGAACATGTTCTCGCGATACTTGCCCCAATGGCCGCTCTTCTCCCACTGCCTGGCGTCCATCAGCTGCGGGGTCTTGATCTCCTGGTAGCCGGCCTCGTCGATGCGCCGGCGCATGTAGGCTTCCAGCTGCCGGTAAATGGTGAAGCCATGCGGGTGCCAGAAGACGCTGCCATGCGCTTCGGCCTGCAGGTGGAACAGGTCCATCTCCTGGCCGATCTTGCGGTGGTCGCGCCTGGCCGCTTCCTCGAGCCGCACGAGATAGGCATCGAGCTGCTTCTTGTTGAGCCACGCCGTCCCGTAGATGCGGCTGAGCATCGGGTTCTTGGGGTCGCCGCGCCAATAAGCGCCCGACACCCGGGTCAGCTTGAACGCCTGGGGGTCGAGCTTCCCGGTCGAGGCGAGATGCGGCCCGCGGCAAAGGTCGATCCAGTCGGCCTCCCCGTGACCGGTCTTGTACATCGTGATCGGCTCGCCCTCGGGCAGCTCCATCACCCACTCGGCCTTGAACGCCTCGCCGTGGTCGACGAAGAACTGACGCACTCGCGCGCGGTCCCAGACTTCGCGCACCAGCGGCTTGTCGGCGGCGATGATGCGCCGCATCTCTTCCTCGATCGCGGGCAGCTCGGTCTCGTGAAACGGCCCGTGCTCGGCGGTCGGTGCGAAGTCGTAGTAGAACCCATCCTCGGTAGCGGGACCAAAGGTGATCTGCGTTCCCGGAAACAGGTTCTGCACCGCTTCCGCCAGAATGTGCGCAAAGTCGTGGCGCACCAGCTCCAGCGCCTCCGCCTCGTCGCGCGAGGTGATCAGCGCGAGGCTGGCGTCGCCTTCGAACGGGCGCATGATATCGCGCACCTCGCCGTCGACCTTGGCGGCAAGCGCGGCCCTGGCGAGGCCCGGCCCAATCGCGGCGGCGACGTCCGCCGGCGTCGAGCCCTCGGGCATCTCCTTCACCGAGCCGTCGGGAAGCGCGATCTTGAACATCTTGGTCATTTCACGGCGCATGTAGCGAGGCGGGACCGCCCCCTCAACCGCAGAGACAGGCAACCACACGTAAAGGAACATTGACAAGTCCATGCTGGTGTGTCATGTTGCCTTGTCATGGAGAGCCGACTTCGCGTCCTGCGCGCCCAGCGCGGCTGGAGTCAGCAGGACCTGGCGCAACGGCTCGAAGTCTCGCGCCAAAGCGTCAATGCGATCGAAACCGGCAAGTACGATCCGTCGCTGCCGCTCGCCTTCCGGATTGCCGAGCTGTTCGATCGGCCGATCGAGGAGATCTTCGTCTCCCCGTCCAGCCGCAGCTCGAAGGCGATCTAGGCCGTCGCCATTTGTCCGAGCGCCTCGTCGAGGATCGCCTCGGCACGCTGGAACAACTGAGTATCGACAATGACCCCGGAGGCGGCGGCATTCTCCCGCACTTGCTCGGGCCGCGACGCGCCGATGATGGCCGAAGCGACGTTGGGCTCGCGCAGCACCCAGGCGAGCGCGAACTGGACCATCGTCAGCCCCGCCTCGTCGGCGATCGGCTTGAGCCGCCGCACGGCGCGCAGCACCTGCGGCTGCATCAGCCGGCCGATGAAGCCGCCCATTTCCTCGCTCGCCGCGCGCGAGTCGCTCGGCGGCGGGCGGTCAGGATCATATTTGCCGCTGAGCACGCCCTGGCCGATCGGCGACCATACAATCTGCGAGATGCCGTTGGCGGCGCACAACGGGATCACCTCGTCCTCGGGCTCGCGCCACAGCAGCGAATATTGCGGCTGGCTCGAGACGAACTTGGTCAGGCCGCGCTCGCCGACGAGATCGATCGCCGCCCGGATCTTGTCGGCGGGCCATTCCGAAAATCCGATGTAGCGGGTTTTGCCGCTCTCGACCGCGCGCGTCAGCGCTTCCATCGTCTCCTCGAGCGGAGTCGCGCTGTCGTAGCGGTGGCACTGGTACAGATCGACATAGTCCGTCTGCAGCCGCCGCAGCGAGGCGTCGAGCTGCTTTTCGACCTGTTCGCGCGACAGCCCGTAGTCGGTATCGGTCATCGGGAAGTAAAGCTTGGTCGCGAGCACGTAGGAGTCGCGCGGCCGGCCCTGCAGCGCGCCGCCGAGGAACGTCTCCGCCGCGCCGCGGCCGTAGACGTTCGCCGTGTCGATGAAATTGATCCCGACCGCGAAGGCTTTCTCCAGGCATGCCCGCGCCTTGTCCGCTTCGACGCCGACGCCGTAGGTGAGCCACGACCCGAGAGAGATTTCGGAGACTTCGAGGTCGCTGTCGCCGAGCCTGCGATATTTCATGGCGGAGTCCTTCGTTGGGGCGGTCGCGGCGCATTTGCGCTTTCGAACGCAAGCTGGAAAGACGTAATCAATGCTCGACCAGCTGAAGCGGGTGCAGGAAATTCCTGCAGCAGGCCTCCGGGCACTGCCCGACGAGCTGCCCGGTCCCTTGCTGCTGCGGCAAGCGGTTGCCGGCTGGCCCTTCGTGGCCGAGGCCCGGCAATCAGACGAGGCCGCGGTCGCCTACCTCAATCGCTTCTACAACGGGCGGCCGGTCAACGCCCTGGTCGGCGCGCCGTCGGAGCACGGGCGATTCTTCTATCGCAGCGATTCGAAGAAGATGAATTTCGAGGTCGCTCCCGGAACGCTTTCGGACGTGCTGGAAGCGCTGCTTGAGCAGCGCAGCTCGGACGAACCGGCAGGGATTGCGATGCAGGCCGTCTCAACCCCCGACTGCCTGCCCGGCCTCGACGCCGAAAACCCAAACCCATTCGTACCCGACGGGAGCCAGGCGCGTGTTTGGATCGGCAATGCCGTGACAGTCGCGCCTCATTTCGACGTCGCCGAAAACATCGCCTGCGTGATCGCCGGCCGCCGGCGCTTCGTGCTGTTCCCGCCGGAGCAGACCGCCAACCTCTATCCCGGGCCAATGGACGTCACCCCGGCGAACGTCCCGATCAGCATGGTCACGATGGACGAGAGCGAACTCGACCGCTTCCCCCGTTACCGCGAAGCGCTTGACGCCGCGCTGGTTGCCGATCTCGAACCGGGTGACGCCCTCTACATCCCTTATTTATGGTGGCACGGCGTCCAGTCGCTGACATCCTTCAATGTGCTCGCGAACTACTGGTTCAACCGCGACGAGGCGGCGGCGCGATATCCGTTTGTCCCGCTGCTGCACCTCACCTATCGCGCGTTCCGCGAGATGACTCACGAGCATCGCGACGCGTGGCGCGGGCTCTACGACCATTATGTCTTCCAGGCGGCCGGCGATCCGATGGAACCGTTGGCCCCTCCGCATCGCGAAACCGACCGGCGCGCGGACCCTGCCGCAATCGCCCGGCTGAGGCAGCTGCTGCGCGAGCTTCTCGGCCAATGATCTCGCCCGAGGTTCGATTCCTCGAGGTCGACGCAAGGCGCATTGCCTGTCGCTGGCGCGTCGGGAGCGCACCGACGCTCGTGTTCCTTCCCGGCTACGCCTCGGACATGGAAGGCGCCAAGGCAGTCGCGCTCGACGCCTTCGCCCGGGAACGGGGTCTCGCAATGTTGCGCTTCGACTATTCGGGAACCGGGTCGAGCGGCGGCCGCTTCGAGGATGGCACGCTTGCTAGTTGGCTCGAGGAATCTCTGGCCGTCGTCGACCAGCTGACGACCGGGCCGCTGGTGCTGGTCGGATCGTCGATGGGCGGATGGTTGGCACTTCATGTCGGCCTGCGGCGGCCGGAGCGAGTGCGAGCCCTCGTCGGCATCGCCGCCGCGCCGGACTTCACCGACTGGGGCTTCGCCGATGGCGACACTGCCGAGCGGCAGGGCATTTCCCGCGGCGTTTGGGAATCGGGGCAGCAGCTACTCGTTCTCGGCAATGAGATCGTGATCGACTGCCCGGTCCGCCTGCTGCACGGCGAGAACGACGGCGACGTGCCGCTCGACATTGCATTCCGGACCATGCGGGCCCTGCGTTCAGCCGATGTCCAGCTGACCATCCTCAAGGGCGGCGCTCACCGATTGTCGGAGCCGCACGAGATCGACGCGATCCTGGGCACCGTCGCCAGCGTGTTGGAGCCTGCTTGTTGATAATTGTCATCGCCGCGGCCGTCGCAGCCGCCTCGCCTTGCCCGAACGTCGTGACGCCGGAGGCGCTCGTCTGCCGGGCACTCGAAGCACAAAAGAGCGGCGACAATGAAGCGGCCGCACGGGCGTTCGAAGAGGCCGCCAAGGCGTCGAGCGACAAGGACCCGAAGACCGCCCGAATGTACGCCGCAGCCGGCAATTTGTGGATCGCCGCCGACCAGCCCGGCAAGGCGGCCTTCGATCTCGATCGCGCCCTCGCTCTTCCCGGTCTCGAAGCCGAGCAGCGCGGCGAGGCGCTGCTGGACCGTGCCCGCGCCGCCGAAGCGCAGGGCGACTACAAGACCGCCCGGGCGAAGGCCGACGAGGCTGCGGCGACCATCTCGGACGATCCGTTCTACTGGTATTTTTCGGCGGCTCTCGCGATCCGCGAGGGCGACCACTCGCGAGCTACAGCGTCGATCGGCAAAGCGCTGACGCTCGCCCCATCGGACCCGGCCATCCTGCTCGAAGCGGGCCACGTCGCCGACTTCAACGGCGACGAGGATGCAGCACGCGGCTACTGGGTCCGGGCTGCCGCAGCCGATCCCAACGGCCCGGCGGGCAAGGCTGCCGCCAAGGCTGTCGAGATGCTCGGCGTCACGGCGACAGTGAAAAGCGAGCCTGCCCCGCCTAAATAGGCGGAATGCGATTCCTTCACACGATGCTTCGGGTGAGCGATCCCGACGCCGCCATCCGCTTCTTCAACCTGCTCGGGCTCGAGGAGCGCCGGCGGATGGAGAATGAGCAGGGACGGTTCACCCTCATCTTTCTCGGTGTGCCCGGTGACGCGGGCGGCGAGGTCGAGCTCACCCACAATTGGGATGAGCAGGGTTACAGCGGGGGTCGCAACTTCGGCCACCTCGCCTACCAGGTCGATGACATTTACGAGACCTGCCGGCGGCTGATGGACAATGGAGTGAAGATCAATCGCCCTCCGCGCGACGGCCGCATGGCGTTCGTCAGGACGCCCGACGCGATCTCGGTCGAGCTGCTGCAGAAGGGGGCCGCGCTTCCCCCGGCCGAACCGTGGGCATCGATGCCGAACACGGGCGAATGGTGATGCTCGAGATCGTCGCGATCCCGGCCTTCTCGGACAACTACCTGTGGCTCGTGCACGACTCGGCGAGCAATGAGACGGCCGTCGTTGATCCCGGCGATGGGGATCCGGTTCTGGCCGAGGCGGGCAAGCGCGGCTGGACGATCACGGAGGTCTGGAACACGCACTGGCACCCCGATCACACCGGCGGGAATCTCGCGATCAAGGAGGCGACTGGCGCCCGGATTTCGGGGCCTGCTGGGGAAAACATCCCAGGCCGGGAAGTCAGCCTGAAGGAAGGCGATCAGCTCTGCCTCGGCAATCACAAAGGGCGCGTGATCGAAGTTCCCGGCCACACCCTTGGCCACATCGCCCTGATCTTCGACGATGACGGCATCGCGTTCGTCGGCGACACCCTGTTTGCGATGGGCTGCGGACGGCTGTTCGAAGGCACGCCCGAGCAGATGTACCGTTCACTGAACCGGCTGACGGCGCTTCCCCCGGAGACGCAGCTTTACTGTGCCCACGAATATACGCTTTCGAACGCGCGCTTCGCGGCCCATGCCATGCCTAACGACGAGGCCATCGCCGCGCGCCTCGCAGAGGTCGAGGAGTCGCGCGCGGCGGGAGAGAGGACCGTGCCGACCACCGTCGCGCAGGAGCTTGCGACCAACCCATTCGTTTTAGCCCCGAACGTCGAAGAGTTCGCGCGCCTCAGGCGTGACAAAGACAGCTTCCGTTCATGAACTCGGGCGTTCTAATCAGTGTGCGGGGGCGCGCAAAAGGAAACCTCGAGGAGGTCGAAATGCGTGTGATTTCATTATTGATTGCAGGGGGCTTGCTCGCGTCCTGCACCACCACTCCCCAGCAGACCATGCGTTCAGCGGACAAGGACCAAGAGCTGGCGATGCTGCTCAACGGCAAGGTTGCGCAGCGACCGCAAAGCTGCCTGCCGCATTACCAGTCTGGCGACATGCGCGTGATCGACGAGAATACGATCGCGTTCCGTGACGGCGCTCGCCGTACCTTCGTCGCGCATATGAACGGTGGCTGCAGCAACCTCGGCAGCGGCGGCTCCGCGCTGGTTACGCACCAGTTCGGGTCGGGCGACCTGTGCCGCGGCGACATTGCCCGCGTGGTCGACACGCTGAACGGCATCACCGTCGGTAGTTGCTCGTTCGGCGACTTCACGCCTTACGTGCGACCGGGAGCTTAGCGGCCCCTAGCGCTTGTAAAGCGCGTCGAGACGATCGCCGTACGCCTTTGAAATGACGTGACGCCGGATCTTCAGCGACGGCGTCAGCTGCTCGTTCTCAATCGTGAAAGCGTCGTCGGCGAGGATGAATCGCCGGATCCTTTCGATCACTGACAGGTCGGCGTTCACCCGATCGACCGCCGCCTGCAGGCGCTGGCGAACGTCTGGCGCTTTGGCGATTTCGGGGTCCGGGACCAGCAGCGCGACAAGGTGCGGACGACGGTCGCCATAGACCATCGCCTGAGCGATCTCGCTGTGTAGCGTCAGCATGCCTTCGATCCGCTGCGGCGAGACGTTGTCGCCCTTGTCGTTGACCAGGATGTCCTTCTTGCGGTCGGTGATGACGATGCGGCCCTTGCGGTCGAAATGGCCGACGTCTCCGGTCGCGAGCCAGCCGTCCTTCAGCACGCGAGCGGTCTCGTCCGGGTTGCGCCAATAGCCGTGCATCACGTTTTCGCCGCGAACCATGATCTCGCCATCCTCGGCGATGCGCACTTCGCAATTCCTGACCGGAGGACCGACGGTTTCGAGCCGGATGCCGACCTTGGGCCGGTTGCAACTGATCAGCGGCGCGGCTTCGGTCTGGCCGTATCCCTGCAGGAACGTGATCCCCAGCGACTGGAAGAAAACTCCGACCTCGGGATTGAGCGGCGCTCCGCCTGACACCCACGCCTTCTGCCGGCCGCCGAACCGCTGCCGGATCTTGCGCCTGAGCGTCAGCGACAGAACGCCGTCCATCGGCAAGTCCCACGGCTTCACGCGGCCACGATATTTGTCGCCCCCGATCTTCAGTGCACGATGAAGGAGATATTTGGAGAGGCCGCCTTGCGCCTCCACCGACTTCAGGATGCGGGCCCGCAGCATCTCGAACAGCCGCGGCACGACGACCATGATCGTCGGCTGCACTTCCTCGATATTGGCGGCGAGCTTCTCGAGGCTCTCGGCATAGTAGATCTGTGCTGCAAGCGCGATCGGGAACATCTGCCCGCCCATATGCTCATAGGCATGGCTCGCAGGCAGGAACGACAGGAACACCTCGTCGTCCCAGCCGAAGTCGGTCGAGATGATGTCGGTCGCGCCTTCGAGGTTATGGAGGATCGCCCCGTGGTGCTGCCTCACGCCGCGCGGCGCCCCGCCGGTGCCGCTCGTATAGATGATGCACGCGAGGTCGCTTCGCTGGATGCCCGCTATCTCTTCCTTCAGCGCTTCGATGCCGGCATCCGCGGACGCCATCTCATGCCAGTCGTGGCAATTTACCCAGTCCGGCAGCTGGCCGGAGCGGATCGCCTCCATGCCGATCACGTGATGGCATTCGCTTGAGGTAATCACCGCCGGGATCAGGTTCTTGGCGAGCTTCTGGTTGGAGACGATGACCGCCCGCGCTCCGGAATTGCCCAGGATGTGCGCGTGATCGCGCTCGGTGTTCGTGGTGTAGGTGGGGACCGTGACGCAGCCCGCCGCCATGATCGCAAGGTCCGAGATCAGCCATTCCGGCCGGTTCTCGCTGACCAGCGCGACGCGGTCGCCGGGCACTAGCCCGATGCGCTTGAAGGACGCCGCTAGCGAAGCGACCTGGCGCGCTGCGTCACCCCAGCTGATCGGGCGCCATTCGCCGTCGCGCTTGGCCCAGAGGAAAGGCGCGTCGCCCTTTTCAGCCGCTCGCCTCAGGAAGAGCGAGACGAGATTGTCGAACCGTTCGAGCTGTCGAGCCAAACTCCCTCCCCCCGCAAGCCTTATTGGGAGACCGGCCGGCCTTCGCTCCGCGGATCGGCGGCGCCGACCCACCGGCCGCCGACCAGTTCAATCGCATTCGCCTTGAACGTCCCCGGAGGGATCGGCTTGACGTTCGTGTGGCCGAGCGACTGGAGCTGCGGCGTCATCGCCTCGAGAAAGGTCCCGCGCTCGACATAGACCGTGTCCGCCGGCGAATAGATCATCGGCAGCGCAAGCGCGTCCGGGGCCGATAGCCTGAAGTCGAGTACGCCGATGATCCCCTTGATCACCTGCGCCGGGATCGTCGATCCGCCCGCCGCGCCGATCGCCAGCCGGACCTTGCCGTCGGGGCCGTAAACGATCGTCGGGCTCATCGAGCTCCGCGGGCGCTTGCCGCCCTCGACCCGGTTGGCGACCGCGCAGCCGTCCTTCTCGGGCAGGAAGCTGAAGTCGGTCAGCTCATTGTTGAGATAATAGCCGTTGACCATCAGCCCCGATCCGAACGCGCTTTCGATGGTCGAGGTCTCGGACGCCACGTTGCCGTCCTTGTCGACGGCCACGAAATGCGACGTCCCGCGCTCGGGCTGGCGCACCGGAGGGCACTCGACGGTCGCTCCGGCAGGAACCCCGGCGGCGACGTTCGCCATCGTCGCCGTCGGCGAAATGAGCGCCGAGCGGCTCGCGAGATAGGCCGGGTCGGTAAGGCCGGCGAGCGGCACGCGAACGTAATCCGGATCGGCGAGATATTTCTCGCGGTCGGCATAGGCCAGCCGCTCGGCCTCGGCGATCAGGTGCCAGGCGGTCGGCGAGCGCGGCCCCAGCGCTGCGAGGTCGAACCGCTCGAGCAGCTTCAGCGTCGCCAGCACGATGAACCCGCCTGACGAAGACGGGCCCATCCCGCAGATCCGGTAAGTGCGGTAGGTGCCGCACACCGGCTCGCGCGGCTTGGCATCGTACGCCGCAATGTCGCCGGTTGTCATCGTGGTGGGATTGTGCGGCGCGCTCGTCACCGCGGCCGCAATCGCCTGCGCATTCGGCCCGACGTAGAAGCTGTCCGGGCCCAGGCGCGCCAGTTGCTCCAGGAACGCCGCCATGGCCGGATTGCGGATGATCGTGCCGACCGGCAGCGGCTTGCCGTCCGCGCCGAAATAAAGTGCGCGGCCCGCCGGCGTCAGCGCGGCGACGCTCCGCCCCTCGTCGTCCCCGCTGGAGAGCGCGTGATTGAGCCGGGCGGTCATCGCGAAGCCGTCGCGGGCGAGGCGGATCGCGGGCTGGAACAGCGCCGCCCACTTGAGCTTGCCGAAGCGCTGGTGTGCCAGCGCCATCATCCGGATGTTGCCCGGGACGCCGACGCTTTTACCGCCCGGCTGGGCGTCACTGAACTGCATCGGCTGGCCGTCGCGGAAGAACAAGGTGCCGGTCGCACTCATCGGCGCCTTCTCGCGCCCGTCGAAGGTGACCGGCGCACCGCCCCGCTCCGAATAGACGATATAACCGCCCCCGCCGATGCCGGAGCTCTGCGGCTCGACGACGTTGAGCGCGAGCAGGGTCGCGAAGGCCGCGTCGGCGGCGCTGCCGCCCTGGCGCAGCATTTCCACTCCCGCAGCCGCGGCACGCGGGTCGGCGGCGCTGACCATGCCGCTGCCGAGCGGCGCGGACACGGCTGGCGCGGAATGGGAGGCACTGGTGCAGCCGGCGAAGGCGAGGGCAGCGGCGGTGAAGGCGAGGAATGGCAGGCGCATGGGCAGCGGAGCTACTCGGTCCCGACCGCCTCGGCAATGTTGCTGAAGCCGGCCTGCTTCACTCGTTCGGCAAGCCCGCGCGCGATCCGCGCCCCAACGTGCGGGCCTTCGTAGACCATCGCGCTGTAGAGCTGGACGAGGCTCGCGCCGGCCCGGATGCGGTCCCAGGCGTCGTCCGCGGTGGCGACTCCGCCTACCCCGATCAGGGGAATCTGCCCGCCCGAAGCCGAGCGGAAATCGCGCAGCGCCTTCAGCGCCAGCGGCTTCAGCGGCGCGCCGGAAAGGCCGCCCTGCTCGCCAGCAAAGCGCGACTTCAGCGCGGGCCGCGACACGGTCGTGTTGGCGACGATGAGTCCATCGATCTTGTGCTGAATCGCGGCGCGGACGATCTGGTCGGGCTCGCCCTCGCCAAGGTCCGGCGCGACCTTCAGGAAGATCGGGGGACCGGCAGGCCGGGGGCCTGCCGAGGAACCCGATCTCGGCGGGCCGTCCTTCGGCCGCGCCTCGTCGATCGCGGACAATAGAGCATTGAGCGCGCCCTCGTCCTGCAGCTGCCTCAAGCCCGGCGTGTTGGGAGAGCTGATGTTGATGGTCAGATACCTGGCGACCGGCGACATCGCCCGGACGCCCGCCACATAGTCGGCGATCCGGTCCGTGCTGTCCTTGTTCGCGCCGATGTTGACCCCGATGACGCCGTGCATGTGCGTGCAGCCGATCAGGCGCTGGAAAGCCTCGGCCTGGCCACGATTGTTGAATCCCATGCGGTTGATCACCGCTTTGTCTTCGGTGAG